>Ga0065711_1006640_pt1 | contig 19243 bp, 14 predicted proteins | sample Hoacrofraction12_FD_59098 | JGI IMG/M metagenome (GOLD analysis project Ga0065711, IMG submission 59098) | Hoatzin crop microbial communities from Cojedes, Venezuela - Epithelial fraction 12 v2 (version 2) | ecosystem: Host-associated > Birds > Digestive system > Esophagus > Crop | place...
CCTCCGCTGGACTCTCTCCAGTAGCTCTTCATCTTTCTTGAACTGGGGAGCCCAGAACTGGACACAGTACTCCAGATGGGGCCTCACTAGGGCAGTGTAGAGGGGAAGGAGAACCTCCATCGACAACCTGCTGGCCACACTCTTCTGAATAAACCCAAGATACCATTGGCTTTCTTGGCAGCCAGGGCACACTGGCTCATGGTTAACCTGTCATCCACCAGGACACCCAGGTCCCTCTCCGCAGAGCTGCTCTCCAGCAGGTCTGCCCTGAGCCTGTGCTGGTGCATGGGGTTGTTCCTCCCCAGATGCAGGACCCTGCCCTTGCCCTTGTTGAACTTCATCAGGTTCCTCTCTGCCCAACTTTCCAGCCTGTCCAGATCTCGCTGAATGGCAGCACAGCCTGCTGGTGTATCCACCACTCCTCCCAGTTTGTGTCGTCAGCAAACTTGCTAAGGGTACGCTCTAACTCTTCATCCAGGTCACTGATGAAGGCACTGAATAAGACTGGGCCAAGTACTGACCCCTGGGGGACACCACTAGTTACCGGCCTCCAACTAGACTCAGTGCCGCTGATGACAACCCTCTGAGCTCTGCCATTCAGCCATTTCTCAATCCACCTCACCTACGACTCATCCAGCCCACACTTCCTGAGCTTCCCTAGGAGGATGTTATGGGAGACAGTGTTGAAAGCCTCACTGAAGTTAAGTTAGATGACATCCATGGCTCTCCCCTCATCTCCCCAGCCAGTCATGCCATCATAGAAAGCTATCATATTGGTCAAACATGGTTTCCCCTTGGTGAATCCATGCTGACCACTCCTGATAACCTTCTTTTTCTCCACTTGCTTGATGATGACCTCTAGAATGAGTTGCTCCATCTTTCCCGGGATGGAGGTGAGGCTGACCGGCCTGTAGTTCCCTGGATCCTCCTTCTTGCCCTTTTGGAAGATAAGTTAACTACTTATGTTTACAGCATCTCCACCATGCAATATACTGGTTTTTTACATCTAAATTAGTGTGGTCAGGGTGGAAGTACTGCACAAATGAAAGCAACACTTGTTTATCTCCAGTAGGAGCATTCAGTTCACTAACAGTTGCATCTACCTATAACCTGAAAAATGAGTGGAAGCCTGCCAGTGACAAGTATTAAATGAAAATGGGTTCCTGATTTTTGCTTCAATGACTGTCTCCAGCATCCTTTCTGACTGTTACCTGGTGCTGTTACGCTAGTGTTGTTATAATGCTTCATTTTCTTTCTCACTGACATAGGGATTAAATAACTTCCTTCTTAACTGTCTGAGTAATAGTGATATCATTTCAAGTAATAAGCATACTGGCCAATTGTTGGCTTTTGCAGAAGAAATTTTTAAAATATTATGATAGACTGAGAGCAAACCAGGAAGCTAAGGCTGGAAACTTCTTGGCTTCATTGTATCTTAGCAAGCAAGAGCCCAGAACTTTTCCTTAATTTGTTAGCCTGTCAGGACAAACTGTAGCTCTAAGTTTTTTGGTGTGAGCAGCTAAGACTGAAGCTACAGATGTTGTCTGTTTGCATCTAAAAGGGTTTAGGCTTGTAATAATACTGTCACCCTTCCAACCTTGCAGGAAAGAGTGAAAATACAGAAGGCTTACATGACCAATGAGTACATCTCCGATTGTTGCTGTCCGGGCTCGTGGTTTAATGTTGGATCTGCATTCCCCAGACTTCTATGTAGAAAGTTAAGCACAGACTTAAACTGCAGGTTGTGCAGGGAAAACCTGAAAAGTCTGGGTGGGTTTTTTTCTCATCAGTTAGGTGCCCAATTTCACTCATCCTGCATGGGAGGATGTATCCAAAGTGACAGACATGTATCCCTGTTCATGATCTTGTGGGATTTGGAGGATAGCTTTCAGTGTGTAACTGCCAACACTTCTGAAATCGACTTAATGACAGCAAATGGTAGTCACATGTGCTCCTTATGGTAGGAAGTGTTTAATAGAAAGCATGTGAGAAGACACATACATGTGTTCAGTTTATTTTCTGTACAGCAAAGAAATCTGGGACTGGGTTGCACATGATCCTACCCAGATGGCTGGATATGTTACCCCATGTGTGACCTAAAGTCAACTGGAGTCTCAATTGCACTTTTTTGCCAGTAGGAATTAACATTTCATACTGAACCTGGGAAACTTGTGTCTGTGCTAATTTCAGTTCCATGTTTTAATGGCTTAACACTTTATTTGCAGAGCTTTGCACTCTGTGGCAGTGAAGGTTTAAGCCTGGTTGAAGCTATTGTTACAGGACAAGTATTCTTTCACGGGGGGAAAATACAGGATGCAGTTGCACATTTCATATTCATCCTATTTCCCCAGACTTCATGTAGGGTGAGTGGTGAGCATGGGCAAGTTAAGTCCTCAAAGGAAGGTGAGCTATGAAAGTTTTCCTAGCCAAAACTTTTTTGGATTGCTGCAGTTAATGCAAACTGCAGCGTGTGTAAGCAGGAAGAACTTTACAGACACCAAATGAATTCTTTCCCTGTAGGATTTTTTCCTAGTAAATCAGTAACTTGTTGTCCCTTAACTGTCTGTGCCAATTAAATTAGTGTAAACTCACTGCGATTTGACTGAGAACTGGAATGCAAGTGAAGGACAGTAATGTATCACATCATGGCTGTTTTAATGTGGAATTGCAGCTTAGAAATTGAAGTATTCTTTGACTTAAAAATAAAGGTTTAAAACAAAATGGAAGTGACTGTTTGAACTATGGTTTACTGTATGGTGATCTATACTTCTCCAGAAAAGTTCATGGGTCAAAAGTCTGCCCATTTATTTTGGAGAACTGTTTTTATAGAGGAAATACTTTGAACTTAGATATTTTGCTACTGGAAGAACAAAAACTGAAAGTTGTTGCAGGACAATAATTGCATTTCACTTCAGTGTGATAACAGATGTTGTGCCCCTGTTTTGTCTACTAAATCTTGACTGTTACACAAAGCAACATTAAGATATTTCAAGTCTGTTTGGGCTCTTAAAACCTAAAACATTTAAGTATGTTATGCTTAACTGCTCATTACTTTAATCAAATCATATTCCTCCCAAAAATCTGGCAGGTGACTGTTCAAACAGTAAACACATTAGTTTATTGCATAAGCTGGTACTGTAATTGCAAAAGTAAGATGACTAAGCACAGTATTCTCAGTAAAGCTGTCAAAAGAAAATACAGCCTAGAAGGGCAAGCTGCTTTTTTGAATAAAATAAGTTTCAATGACCAAGAAATTTTTTGCCTTAAGGGCTTCCTCACTCTGACAAGTGACGAAAATGTAAAATGTCAAGTACTTCCATGTGCTGACCAGTAACTTGCATCAACTTCAACATCTTGTTAGTCAAATACTAAATGTATTTTCTTGTTCACAAGCTACAAGAACTGAATGGTTTTCTTTCTCAGCTTCCTGTGTTGCCGCTGAAGGCACACAACTACATGTGTAAATGTCTGTGCCTTTGGAACCTGGTAGTTAGGCAATGATGTGCAGTGTGTGTGCTGACAAGATGTAAGAACTGCGAGGAGCAACCTCAGCTTGTAGAGCCATGAGAAAGTTATCAATGAGTGCGGCAAGGAAGGAGTGAACCTGCTTTTTGTCTCATGATGGGTCATAACACTTCTGTTGCTTGATAGCATGTAAAGAATATGCTATAATCCTAGTTACAACTTTGGCCAATCATTACTTCTCTGATGGAGAGATCACTTTGTCCTTTCAAAAGCTTTTACATTTGAAACCTACTGCCAAGCCTTTGTTTAAATAAGTAGAATAATCTCCTGCCCTTCAGACTTGTAGTCATGTCTTCTGGCTCTTGTCCTTTACATTTTCTCCCCCAGCTTTTTCTGGTTGGGTCGGTCTGTTTACACACAGCATGCTCTGCTCACTGAAGTGTTCAGGTTGAATGTTGTTGTGCTTGAGGAATCATTAGTCATGCGAGGTGATCCTCACCTCCAGTATAACACTGAGACAAAAGTAAGAATATCTGCTTTCAACAGGATTCTGACTTGGGTTCTGCTTCTCTGCTGTAATCCCCAGGTCTTCCTGAAAAGTGTGTAACTTCTTCTCTAGTTAACCTGTTAGCAGGAGCAGTGTTTCAATAAATACTTGCTGGGCTTCTTGGTTTTCTCAGACTGTCTTTTGCAGTCCTTGCAAAAGTCTGTTCAGTAAGCCTGCTCTCAGTGCACGAGCTGATGTTACTTCTGGACCAACACCAGGAAGCTCCTGAAACCCTACTTAGAAGTACTATTTTGGAGTCAGCTACTCTACAACAGCTTCCACAACTTCTGCTATGAAATCTTCTCTAAGACCATCTGAGTGTCCTACCTGCTTCTGTGATGGTTCCATTTAAGGTTGCTAGAGCCTTAATATAGGGATGCATGGCACCTACTACTGCTTATTAAGACCTGTGAAATCCTGCATAACTGCTAATTTATTAAAATGTTCATGTGTTTCAGAGTAGGATTTTTCCTGGAAAACTTCTTGAGTGACCAAATTCCAGTTGTCTGGAATTGTTTCTAAAAGTCTATAACTGAAACCAGAGAAGACCTATGACAAGCTGTCCAATGTGCCAAAGTGATTGCAATAGGGTTTTTAGAAATTCTAGGCAAAATTAACAGCACCACAGTCTGACCTGGATAACTCTGCCACTTGTTTAAAGCCTCATTTACTTGATATTTACTGTTTACCTGCTTTTAACAGCCATATATTTTAAGCAGGTGTTACACGTCATATACTTAGGACTAATATGTACATCACTGTATCAAGGTAACAACTTTTTGTCTGCTCTTCAAGGACTTAGCCGAGTACATGGTAAAGCTGTTCCTTAACCTGCGTGACAAGTCTGTTAATGCTAACAAGCTGTTACCTATAAATAGCTTGCAAACAGTAAGGGAACTAGCCCAAAGCAGCAAAATAAATCATGGCAAATGTGCTATCCCATATCAATCTTGTGTGATAAATGGATTTAGCTAGTTCTGGTGTTATAGAAGGAATCCTGTAAGTGTTAACTGTCTTCATGGCAACTGGGTTGGAAGCCAAGCCACTATCTTGTACCAGAATAAACTGGTAAGAGAAAGTATTCAGTTAAAAGAGCAGTTGTATAAAGATAGTCTGAAGACCTAAAACTCATCTGAAAAGATGAGATTAGGTAACATTAGGCAGTATTCATTCAAGTACTTGACTTTGGTTTTGCAGCTTCAATTCATCCTGTTGTAGGAATTATGACTGTCCTCCTGTTTTCCCTACTCGGATACAAGCCTGCAGTTTCCTCTGTACCACAGAAATAAAGCATCTCTCTGAAAGTTACCCCATCAAGAACACCTAGCAGCTTCCATTAGGTGCATGTATGCTCTCATTATACTTTATCTGACCTCTGCATGTGATTAGTGATGTTGCAGTGGGCAGTTGTCATCTCCTGGAAGATGGACATAGAATTGTAGGATGCTTTGGGTTGGAAGGGACCTTTAGAGGTCATCTAGCCCAATGCCACTGCAGTGAGCAGGGACATCTTCAACTAGACCAGGTTGCTCAGAGCCCCCTCCAACCTGGCCTGGAATGTTTCCAGGGATGGGGCCTCCAGTACCTCTGTGGGTAACCTGTGCCAGTGTTTCATCACCCTAATGGTGGAAAATTTCTTCCTTATGTCTAGACTAAATCTACCCTCTCTTAGTTTAAAGTCATTACTCCTTGTCCTATCACTACAGGCCTTGCTAAAAAGATTGTCCCCATCTTTCCTATAGGCCCCCTTCAGGCACTGGAAGGCTGCAGTAAGGTCTAACATCAGGCAACAGAAAGCAGTGAAAGCTTAAGGCAGAGATGAATGCCATAGCTTAATGGTATGATTGTTTTCAACAGCTTCTGTTGAACCCCAAAGAAGTTTAAACCAAAGCAAAGAGTAGAGGCTAAAAATCTTGTACCATTATTTCCTCTACTGTACAAGCAGAGCAGCAGAGGTGAAGCCAGGCTGAATGTGAGTGGAGCAACATGAAGAAGAATCAGTGGTGCAACTGCAAGCTTTAAGAAGCATAACAAAGGTGTGTGGATGACAGAAGATGAATGGAGAGCTGTTTAGCAGTCTGCATGAAGCCCATGTTATTGCTATGTGTTACTACTCAAGAGTGGTCTAATAGTTTAGAGAAGGCTCCTGTTAAATTGTTGAAATGGGTAAGCAGATAGCATCAGTGCTTTAAAGGCAGCATTTGTTGATCAGCTCTCAATTTGGTCAGTTCTTCCTCAGATGTTCTGTGAATAGTCATAAAGCCCCCGAGATCAGAGGTCCCTTAATGTTAGGTGCATGTTAGACTAATTTTAAAGTCGTCTTTGAGCAAGACATTGCTGTTCCTGTTAATCCTTCAAATCAACACGCAACAAATTTAGCTTGCTACTCTTCAAGCTGTAGTTAGTATGCGTTTTAATAAATGTAAAGGAAATACTTGAAGTCTTCATTTGTGCTCACTGGACTAGTTCTGGGTTCCTGAATTCAAGTTGTAGCTGTTGTTTATGTTGAAAGTATACTCCTATAGACTACGGAGTCCCTTTTATTTTCCTTGCTCTGAAGATGGCTTAAGCTAACTGTTTGTGAAATTTGGTGTCTCTTAAAACAGTAAAGGCACAAAAACAAACCTGTTTTGTAGGTGTTCAGGTTGCTACTTCTTTCTGTATCTCCCAACTGAATTTCCCACTTGGCTTGTGACTTCAGGATCTATCCAGGGTAATAGAAGAAGAAAACTTACTGCTTGTTCTCTGACTCTAGTAAATGCACTTCTGAGTAGAAGATCTGATGCCTTTCTGAGGATTAGATGTCTAGTAGGATAACTCAGCTTTTGCACTAAAGTGTTGTGCTATTCCGTGTACTGAAATTCTGGTGTTTCCCTTGTTCTGCTCTTCTTAATGCTGCTTTCAGTGCCTGCAAGTATTAAAGCAGCTCTACCTACCTACAGAAATACCTGTGATACTGTCTGACCACAAACTCATTCTGCCTCTGAGAATGATCTGGAAAGGTACTCTAGCTGGTATGCAATCAGTTGTGCATAAACAACCACTATATCAGCTTTGTTTTCTAAACAATCAATCATGCTTGTATAGGCTGAACTGCTCACTACCGTATTTTTTATGCCAGCAACCCTCCATCTAGAAAATGACTCAAGTGCAATCACTTTGAATCTTGCAACTAAATTAATGCTGGCTATGATTTGTTGACTTTAAATACCCTCTTTATGCAAAGAAACTCTCCTACTAGAAAAAGTCTGCCTAGTCCAGTAGAAACTACTGCAACAGTATTTTGTCCCTATGAACAGTCGAGAAAAAGATGCTTTAGTGTGTGTAAGATTGAATCACTGAGGGTGTTTTAGGTAACTTAAGGCTGCACCTCTGATAGTAGCCTCCAACAGATAATGCCTGTGAGAGACTATATGCTTTTCAACCAGCATTTGCTGGGTTTTCTTTTGAGGGGAGATAATAGTTCATAAGGCCAACCAATCTTCAAGCTAGTTGAATGTAGGTTAGCATCTCTCCTGCCTGCATGGCCTGCTTGTGGTAGTGCTGGCTGATAGTAGTTACAGTGCAGCTGAGGCAATAGTTCTGCTGATTCTTCTTAACCACTGTGCCCTGGAAGATGCCTCTGCAGGGATTTAAAGGGCACAAGATCTATGCTCTAGATCGTACAATAATGCTTACAGTTGTGTGGGTGAGATCTGCCCCCATCTCACAGTGCAGCTTTGTCCCTAAAGGATTCCTGAGGTCAAATGTAATGCTTCTCTGAAGGAGGACAGTTGTATATTTTGCAGCCTGCATACAGGAAGAAGTTGATGGACTGACGGAGCATGATCAAATTGTCTGAACGTCACAGGACGAAACCTAGACTGGGAGATGTTTACTTTCATTTTCACCTGCTGAAGGTGACTGTTGGCTGTCAGAACTGCTGTGGTGATGGCACTGATACGACAGCAGACCATAAAAGCATGTCAGCTTCGGCACAGAGCTGCTGTGAGCCTCATCCCGTAGTGGTCCAGATGTGTGCTGTTAAAGTGGCATGGATGCTGGAGCTTGTGCATCCTGTAAGAGGAGAGTGGCTGACAGTCATACCCAAATTAGGCAAAAATACCAAATTGTGACAACCTTTTGCCCAGTGTTTCATAGTTCTACAAAATCACAAATGGAAGAGGTCTGTGTCCTCTAAATATTTTTCTGCTAGCAGGTCTTTATGTATTATGTCCAACTGCCAAGCACTTGTAGCCTCTTATTATTTTAGTGTGCGTGTCAGTAAATATCTTATCCTGCCAGTTCTAGCAGGGTTACAGCTTGGCAAAACACATTACTAAAATAGCATTTGTTCATAGTCCAAAATCAAAATATGTCCTGATCAGGCTGCTCTTAAATGTGGCTGCCAGCTTTCTACAGGGCTGCTTATAAACCAGCTGTCCATGTTACTTGCACTAAAATTTTCAAAAACAGATGGCTTGTAAATACACTGTTGGCCAAAGTGTCTGTTCCTTACCTGTGTGTGTTTCTTCTGGAAGGTGTAGCTCTTAAATGGTGTGTTTGACCTACTTTGCTTAAAGCACTGTTTGTGGAAGTTCTTACCGTCTTGTTCCTAAATGCTGTAGGTATGGTCTGAAATCAGTGTGGTGATGCAACTCTTCTAAGCAGATTTGTATTATCGGACAGACTGTATTCCTCTGGTATTCTTAAGATTTAATAATTTTAGGAATTATTGGTGTTAGAAGTTCCTTATTCTTTTTTTTTTCTCTTACACCTTACTTAAAATGTACAGGCTATGCATCACTGCTAGGTCAGTTTGAGTGTTTATTGAAGTAATTGAGAAACTAAATCAAATAGCTATACTTCATGGTAATGAACATAAACACATCTGTCATGCCGGTATTTGGGACAGTCTGAAAAACTGGAGGAGGGATCTGCTCAAGTGCTTCAGCTATACTTTTTATGGCGTGTGCTTTCTCAATGCTTGTTTGTAATCTCCTGCTTTAAAAGGGAGGTGTGGAAGATGTTTACCAAAGGTGCTGCACTGTTAAAAAAAAAAGATAAAACTGCTGCTCTAACCTACAGCTGTTTCCTATATTAGCCCTACCTAATGCGTCGCAGGCTTGAGGTCATGCAGCTGAGAAGCTGCTATTTTACATCACCCTTTGCAGTGTGGTTGCATTAGAAGGAGGCAGGGCTCCTTGGGTGCCAGTGAGGAAGTAAGAAAGAAATAAAAAATTATCTCAACACCTTTATTTCTATCTTTGATACTAGAGCAGTCAACCCCATTTAACACCTTATCAGGGGATGTTAGAATATTTTACTTGGCCCAGGCAGAGGGAAGCTATGCGAAGCTTGGGTGGGGAAGAGGTGGAAGGGAAGGAATCTCTCTCCTTTATGCTGACAAGAGGCAGTTTCCAGCAATCATGCTGAATCAGTGTGGGCTTCAACTCCAGGTTAGGCTGTAAACAGTTGCTTATTACCAAGCTGTCACAGTGATGTACTGCCTGATCTGAGTCCAATCAGAGAAGCCAGAATGAGACTATTTAGTGCCAGATGACATAACCAGTTATAGTTGTTTACAAACCCTTCAGAGAATCTGAAATGTGAGAAACCCTCTTTTGCCTTGTTTTGGTTTTCATATGAGGGAGTAATTATTTCCTCAAGAGTTTGTAAAATCCGGCCCAAACCAAACTGCTCCATCTTTGTTAGAGGGTGAACAAAATTCTAAAAATGCTTTCAAAAGCTTACTTTCACAGTTTTCCGAGATTGAATGATAGTAGTGTGGTTAGGGACTAGTAACTGGAGATAATTCCAATGAATTAGACTTTGCAGATGTTAATGATATGCTAGAGGAAATCAGCTTATGAAGATCTATGCTGTGCTCTTTTTTTGTCTTGATCTATTGAATAGCTTCTGTAATTTTCTAATACATATTCTGGCAGAACTTGGGTTTCTTAAGCGTTTACAGCCTGAAGAAACCAGCCTGCAGATTTCGGAGCAGTGAGTATAATTAGTTCAAATGCCAGTATGTGAAAATGAAGTATTGCTCTCTTCGTTGTAGATACAGTAACATCTGCAAGATCTAACTTTGCATATACAGACTAAGCATACAGACTAAGCAGTTGGTCCTGCCTTGATTTTTTTTAATGGATGAATATTCATGCAGAACACTAGTCTCTGCCTCTTGTAGAAAGTATTGCTTGTTCTGGAGAGCAATTTGTGAATGGTTGCGTTGATATACTTCATTTCCCACACTGAGCAATCAGGAGGACAGCCTTGGTGAAAGAACTTGCAAAAAAAAATGCTAGTGGCAATGATGTATGAATAGTTAGGATTAAGGTTGCACCACCAGCCCCACAGGGTTAGACCTTGTTCTGCTTTCTGCAGGAAGGTAAGATTGCTCTGGTTGATCCACTTGGTAATGTATTAAGATGATCCCTGATGACAGCCTTAATTTTGTTTTCCTCTGTCCTGCCTCACTGAGACAGAGGGAATGAATCAATTGAATTCTGATGGGAGATAATTCTCATGTTCAGTGTGTTTTAAAAACTTGAGGATCTCTTCATAGGGCATGCCTAAACTGGGCCAGATTTAGCTTGTGCCAGACTGAAGTTTGCCTGTGCCTATCTGAGCAAATTAGTGGATTTTCTAAGTGAAAGTTATTTGTGGCAGTGTCAGACTGTAACAGCGGATTTGCACGCTGGCCTGAATGATCTTAATCCCCATGTTTGAGTTCTTTATGCTTATGTGATTACTTTTTTGGTTTTCAGAGTGCTTAGCTGTTAGTGCTTGCTGTCTTGCCCTTAACCTGTATCTAATTTTGGGTGGTGATCCAGCTGTCACGAATAAGGCATGCCTGTGCCTTTGCTGTAGTGTGGGACTGCATTTCAGTACCTGTTTTACCAGTATCACCAGTCCCAGCTGTTACATTTTCTGCTATCTGGGAAGGCTTTTCTGTTGCTATCTATACTGTTCACTTGCTTAATGTCTCTGTATTAATAATCATGAGGGTAAAGGAAGCATATATGAAGTTTTTTTACCTAGTAGTAAAGCAAAAAATAAGTTTAATCAGATAATGCTACCTCCCCAGTTAAGAAAATGAAGTATTTCCTACTGAAAACAGCAGAAGCAGTGATTTAACAATGTAATCTGATCTAATATTAGTAACAGCCTGCGCCTTTAGGGAGCAGTGTAATATCCAATCCACTGAATAAAGTCTGTCTCACACTAAATTCTGGATCCCTTTTAAAAAGACGGCTTCCAAGAATTGTTTCAGTAATTTCATAAAGACACATGGCTTCCTACTTGTCCTTCCCAGTAATATAATCAGGCTGGGGAAATGACATTGGCCCCCAAAATATGAAGAATGAGGGAACAGTGCTGTGTTATAAAGATGTTTTTCCTGATGTCAGGACAACCTTCATCTCTCCACCTTACATCTTAAGCTTTCTACTCCTACCTGTGTGTCTGGACAGGAGAAAGCCCATCAGGGGAGTTTCATGTGCAGCTTGCCATCTGTGACTGCATCCCCACGTCTTCCAGCATGAGCCAAAATCTTATTCTTGATCACTTGCCAAGTAAGCTGGAAGAGGTGGAAGATGATCCCAAGAAAGCAAGGGGGCTTCTAGTCAAGGCCATGCTTCATGGAAAGAAGTAGGCAGGAAGCCCTATGGAAGACTTAATACTGGCAAGGCTGGAGTTGGAAGCCGATTTATGTCAGGCTGTGATTTCTGGAATCTTGTATATGTACCGAGGAAAGAATGCAACAAGTCTTCACTAATTGTTTCCAAATGAAGCGGCACACACCCTTGCTCTTAAATTTTTGGGGAGGATTGTTTGGATATTTATGGATTTATTGGGGGAGTCAAGGATGTCAGAAGTTCAGCCTTAATAGCAGGAGAGCTGTCAGAATCATTTGCTTCTCTTAGATGAGTATATTTTTCAAAAGTTATGCCCTAGCTTAAACAGCAGGGCAGAAGCTGTAAAAGGCAACAACTGGATTATGGTGTGTGAAGAGTCCCGAGGGCAGGCAAAAGTTTGAGTTGCAAGAAGTGCAAAAAAATGCTGCTTCTCCATGTCAGGTGGATTGCTCCATATGGCCTTCATTTGTGATGTACTGTGCAATGATTTCCCCCCTCCCAGACCTTGCTTCAGTGGCCTAAATTGTGTGGTAGCATGAAAAGTAGGTCATGATGCAAAAGCACTGTGCTAGTTCCAGTGGTGCTTTTTATTTTTTGTAAAAAAACAAGTTCATTTTGAAACCTGGGGTTTTTTAAAAATTTCATTTAAGTCTTCATGCGGTGTCAGTCATAGGGTTGCTTAGACGTGGTATCCTTGTAGAACAAGCTGGTTTATGCCGTTGTTTCAATGCCTTTGATTACCTGAATGATGAATTAAATGTTAGGACATGTCAGATGTGGTTCTTTATTGCACCCAGTTAGCCTTAACCTTTTTCCTTTGGCAGGCCTTTAGTGATTCAGAACAGGTTAGTCCAGTTTAATGCAAGACTATTTTAAAATTAGAGGTTAACTTTCATCTCAGGATCTGGAGTAATGTCGCTCACCTATAGGACTGTTAAGTAATATGTGGTATAATTGCATTTTTTAAAAGTTATTCCTGAACAAATACAGTCTTCTCTCTCTGATAAAGTTAATACAGTTCTGGCTTTAGAAAGCAGTAGCTAAAAATCTTCCTGTGTTTGCCTTTAACTACGTGAGAAGTCTTAATGGGAATTTAAATAACTACCTGCCTGTATGTGCTACCTTTTTGAACCAAAGGCCTCAGAACTTGCTTATTTGATGGTGCTTCTAGAAAGTCAGAGGATTTTGAGTCTGAACTTTTATGCAGGAACAACTGAATTGGATCATGGAAGGATACAGCCCCTTTGCTCAACTTCAGGTAAAGCAGTTGCATTTGTCCAGCTGGGCCAAAAACTCCAGGTGTGTTTTCTAGATGCTTTTCTTCCTACTGCAGTGGCTGAATGCTTGAGTCTTGACATAGGCCAAAGAAGCTTCCCCTGTGGCCAGTTCTGTTGCTGTAAATGGCTGCTAATAATTAGCAACAGAGCTGCAAAACCACCAGGGAGAACATAGCTGCCTGTTGGCTAAGAGAGCGGAATTCTGCCTTGCATCTGGCAAATACGAGGAGGCAGAATACAGTATAGCTCTCCCAGCATGACTGGAGATCCTTCGTCTGCTTGAGCAGGGCAGGTGAGTCTGCTTTTTGACCTTGTAGCTGCAGGGATCCACTGACAAACTCTGTTCTGTGAGCTGCAATTTTACCCTGGCTTTGGGTGTTGCTACCTGAAGTAATTCTTCTAGCTGCCCCTGTTCCTCCCTTCCCCCATTATGTTGGTATGGATCCATGTGGCCATGCAATCAGATAAAACTAACCTGACTTTATAAAGTCTTTTTTTATAGGTTTTGTCAGCTTAATTTTCAATGTAAATCAGTTACGCTGTGTAGTTCCCTACTTAGCTGCTTGTGTGGCTGTGCCGGAAGGGGTGGGAGTGAGGAACCTGGGGCAAAGAAAAGGATGAACAGACTGCATTGAGAGGTAGTCCTTGTTTATGCCACCTGAAAATGATTGAGAAACTTCTAGTCTAAGCAGCATAATAAGCTGGTAATGTATTTTATGTGATATTCCTATGCAAACAGCTGACTGTAAACCAAATCTAGCCTTGCTAGCAAAACAGGCTGTCCTAGAAAAAGTGTAGTTTGCTGTTCTAATTTGAAGCTGCAGTCAGCTTTGTAATGCAAGGGAGTATCTGCCTGGTTTCAGCTGCTGCTACCTCTGTAGTGGAAGCTACTGTTTCTATGGCAGATCTGTAGAACCAATTTAATCATAGTGGAGTCATCTGTACAAAATCTGTTGGATCAGCATCTTACGCAATCGTTTTTCACGTATTTTGAGAATTGACACATTTTTGTGAGGTGGTGTAGCCACACTTGCAGAGGGACTAAGGTCAGCCCTGCCTTTAAGGGCTGCTCTTTCACAGCAATGTACTATTGCGCTGGCGTGGTGGAGCACCAGAGGATTTGATCTCAAAACATTAGTAATTATCCTTGGACAAATGCCATTTTACTCTCGAAAAAGCACAAATCCAAGCGATGTATCATTTTGCAAGCCAGTCAGATGCTGAAGCAGAACCCAGTGTCCATTCTGCATTTAATCGTGGGAGGAACAGTAAGTGATGTTTCTGTGCAATGTGGGGGTAGGAATGTTCAGCCAAACATTTAGTCTGTGGAAGAGCCAGATAAACTCAGACTGCATTTCTTTCCAATGCTAATATTAAAGCTATACTTAAATCAGTCTAGATAATTTTTGAAGAGATTGCCAGATTATTTGAAAACCTGAGCATAAATGGATTTGGCAAGTATTTGACAAATGGAATGACTGGGCAATCATAGGCTTGCCAGCCTAACATGAGTCACAGGTGAAATGGTATGGTTACTAGTGTGTGTGTCTCTGGGATGTACTCACTGAGGAATTGAAGGAAGGTTAAGGTCTAAGACTCAGAGGAAAAAAAAAATCTTGTCCTATTAGATTGGCAGCTTCTGGACTCCTATACTTCTTTTTTCCAGTCAAACATTTGGATATTTTGTGAATTAAAGTACACCTACCTTGTTTTTTTGTTTATGGTTTTCTCGATGTGTCATGCAGAAGGTTACATTAGGATCTGTTAGAGATCCCATGACAACTGTGACTAGAATCATTAAAGCCTGGTTAAATTCTGGAAGAACTGGTTCCTAGCTATTTTCCCTTCTGAAGTTAGTGGTAAACAATGAAAAGACATTGATGTATTGAGGCAGTGATGGCTCAAGATGTCTCTTCATTCTTCTTTTCAGTGTCAAGAAGGAAGAATTCTTTTAAACTGTAGAATCTTTGTTTGAGCTAGAGCATTTCCTACATTGCTAGGAAACAATTCCTATGGGGCAAAACTGAATGCAGCTCTTCAGTATGATTTGAGGAGCCTTTGAAGAATCTGTATACTTGTGTGTAAAAGAAAGTAATGATAATGGCAGAGGCAGATCTTGAAGAGATGGCTAGATAAGAGATTGGAAGTTGATGCAATTAACTCTAAAGAGAAGGGGTAGTTTGCCTCTGGGTCCCCTCCTTGCTCCCTTAAATATTCAGTGGTGTTTGGACAGAACTGTTTCCATCCTTTTCAGTTTCTTTCATTCCAGTTTTTAACAGGCTGTGCTTATTTTTACCTTCAGGACTTAGGATTTTGTAACTAGTGCACACCTATTCTGTTGAAATTAATTAATTGTTTCTTACACCAATAAATACCTTAAGGATTGCCTAATGGCTTCAGAGGAAGAAAGCCCTCCTGAAGAGTTTAAATTTTCTCATGGTATTCAGTTGGGCCTATTCAACTATCTATTTACTAGGCTGTGTTACTGCTGAGTAAAGTATGTGTGTGATTACCTGAAACTTGCTGTGTATTCCATAGCTTAATTAGTCATATGCTTTGGCACTGGTTCAGAAAATCTAGTTGTTTGTCAAACAGTACATTCCTGTTCCTTGTTAGCAAGAGATATCTGGAAGCATGCGTTAAAAAATACTTCAGTCTGAACAGATTTGGGGAGAATCAGTTAACCCTGTTTATTTTGGGATTGATGGGAGTGCTACCAATCATCTGACCTCTAGATGATGCTATCACAAATGCAAAAACACTGCTCGTCAACCTTTAAGTCCTAAAATTACAAAATGCACTGAGAAGTGTGATAGAAGTCATTTGCCCGAGGCATTCTGTTGCAAAATTGTCTAGCGTGAGCTTTCTGTGCATCTCTAGCATTAGAGTCCTTGCTAGGGAAAAGAAAACCACTGAATTTTGTGGGCCACAAATATGCCCTCTATAACTCTTCCTCTTTGGAAAACACTGAAGAAAGGCAATAATTTTCCTCTGGTTCTTTGATAGATCACGTGCTTTGTGAACTCTGCCTATTGGAGTCACAGGATTATTGTGATACAGCCTTGTCAAGCCTGTAACATGGTGGCTTGTGCTTCACGTAGTCATCTTATGGCTTATGCCTAGATGGAAGATGGATGATAAAGTATAACACATAAGATTACAAGCGATTTGAGCAGCTTTTATAAAATTCCGCTTACAGATTAGTTTTCAGAATATATTACTTGCCTGTTTTGTTGAAATATTAACTACTGCTTTATAGGTTTTGTCATTGTCACAATGTGGCCAAAGGTCAAAGTAAAACATGTGCCGTTATGTTGAAGAGCTAGTGTAATCAGTCACCTCCTCCCATATATGCTTTGCAAGACCAGGAATGTTTCTGTATGTAAACTTCTCTTCGTACCCAACCTCTATACAATGCCCAGCATGAACCCCTTTCCATGGCTGAAATCCTTCATTCTACTTATTCTTTTGTTAGTCATGAAGATGCCTTTTGAAACTTTTTTGAAAGTATAGTGAGAGTGCGTGGCAGAATGGGGGCATGGTCTTAGCTTCCTGAGATAAATGCTGTCCTATATGCCGGTTTACATTTTTAAATTATTTTCTTTAGCTGCTCTGCGGCTGGATGGTCAGAAAGGCACAGATGGAAGGGAAGCTGTCTTTCTGAAACCTTTTGCCACCATGCCTCTCGACATTGTTTGAGGAAGGGATGCTTGCTCTCTTAGTACCTAGTCTGCTTGAATGACAGGTAAAATATGATTCTAATTCATCACTTCTTTCAAAAATATAATAATGCTGGCATGCTTCTTAAGTGGACTGCTCATGCCATGAAGCCTTTGAATCACATCAGTAAAGGGAATGTATTAGAAATTACCCTGGGTATTCAATAATTAAAAATTGACAATTAAGGTTTCATTTTACTAGCCACCAACACGAAAACGAAAAAATTGTGCTAGATGCAGGCATGGGAACATGCCTCTTGCTATTTTAATCCAACTCCTCTTTAGATGCCATTTGCTTTGGAGTTCTTTGCCGCATAAAAGCTCCTGTAATATTTACTTCCAGCAGGTAAATGAATTTGTATCCCTTTTCGATAAAGAATGCCACTGTTCGAACTTGCCAAATTCAAAACGAACTTGGAAAAAGCACAAGCAAAATCTGGATTGGTCTAAAATGAGTATGAACACAATCTAGCAGGATTTAGGAAAGAACTGGAAGACCTTTCTGAAAGGCTCTTGTTGTTCTCTGGCTCTTGTGTTAGACATGCACTTGGAGTGAGATAAAAGCACTGCAGGAAGACTAGCGTTACGCTTACCGCAAAATTGGCATAATGGAAAAGTAATTCTCTGTTCCTTTAGATAAAAACCTGCCCATTATGCCTCTTGCTATTGCACTTGAATACTGTAACTGCTTTTTCTGGCGTGTTTAAAATATACTGTTCTTATCTGTGCCAATTACAGCTTCAAAGTCTGCCTCCATCTATCATCTGTTATTCCTGTCTCTTATCTGATCATTCCCCATCATCTTCCAGTTCAAGAGTAACTTTTCCAGTCATCCCTTAAAAGCCTTGCTCAAATGGGATAAATCTCAGAATATCCTCTTTTCTCCTGCCTCTTTATCCTTCCCAGTGACAAATGCTCCTGGCCTGGTGTCATCCTGCTTGCGCATGGAGCCTGCCCCAGTGCATCATAAAACATTCTGGTGTGACGAACTGCCTTCCTCTTGGTGCCTCATTCTGCTACTGTGTAACTGCGTATTAAATTGTTTAGGGAAATTAAGTTAAATCCTTCATAGATGGTGACAGGAGTGGAAATTAAGCATAGGAAAACACTAGAGACTTTAAAGCCATCTTGTACAGTAGTGTTATCCATAACCCTTAGTCTGTAATACAGCACACGTGTTCTGAGTGATTTCTGAATAATGAGAGCTGGTATGTAAACTTTTAAATTCTACTGAATGTCATTTTGCATGAGTCTGCCAGCAATTAAACATTTTACGGCTAGTCTGTAATTAAAATAATTGCTCCATCTCTGGAGCCTGTATTTTGTAGGTTTTACTCACCCAGAAATTGTGTTATGAGAAGTGGATGTGTGTTTTTCTAATACATGCAGTACTTCATATTTATGAGAAATGAATAGCTCTTCAAGGAGTGAGTTGAAAGCTCAAACACTGGGAAGAGAATCGCATCCCTTCCTCTCCTGATGCGAGCTCAGTGCTGTGCGAACTGCTGGAAGGAGGCAAACGAACTCTGCCTCATGCAGGCGCTTGGTAAATCCAAACCCCGACTAGTGAAAAGAGGAACCTTCATAAAAACAAGGTGCTGATGAAAAACTTGCATAAGTTCCTGTCTGTGCCATAATTCAGTAACCCTAGGCAATACATCTCAACTCCTGTTAATTCTGAGTGGGTGGAGAAATGCTTTCTTGAGTCTCTTTTTGTTCTGAGCTATTTCATGCTTATAGATTAAAACTTGGAACTTAAAAGTTGGCTTATAGCACTTGTGTTCAGTAAGTTATGTTAAATTCTCTCATGTGAGTTAAAGGTTTGACTACCTCAAAAGCAAATTATAGTATTAAGTTGTTACTGAGGTGATCCAGTCTGAGAACTCTGGGGAATCTTGGGGAGCCTGAGAGGAGAAAGCCCAGACCAAAAAAGTTGCTTTTAACTGGGAGAACAAAATACATGCAGTAAACCCGCTGGGGGTACAGCTCGAAGGAGGGTATGGGCAGGAGGGAGTGCTCCAGAAGATATTTCCATGCTGCACTTTTAGTAGAACAGTGTGTGGGGTCACACTGAAACAGTTGCTGTTGTGATGTGCTTTAAACCTCGAACATGTCTTTTTGCTAAAGGCTCGTTTTTAAGTTTAGTGCTTAATGATCCAGTTTATGCTGTAGCCCACAAAGAGGTTTTGTTGCCACAACTGAAGGGGCAGTGAACTGCGGCGTGGGGATGTCTTAAGGCCAGCTTTGCTGCCAAAGTTGGCATCCTGTGGAAGCGTTCCCTCGGAGTTTTGTCCTGGGATACGAGCTCAGTCACACCATGGATAAATGTTAATACGCATCCTTCTAGTACAAACATTATGTAGTCTGCCTTTTTCTAAAAATGCTTTCTTTTTTCTTTCCTAAGTGCTTATGTTTTGACGTGGTACAGTATTTACATCTGCTTAGACTTTGTGCCACAAAGGAGGGGGAAATACAGAAGAAGTTTCACCTGGTTGGAATATTTTAGTAATTTTAATGTATGATGGAAGATATTGTACCATTCTACTTTTATGGACTTCAGAAGCCTCATAGGATGTGGGAGTAAGATGCTTTTGTGCAGAAACTGAAGAT
>Ga0065711_1010854_pt1 | contig 19243 bp, 11 predicted proteins | sample Hoacrofraction12_FD_59098 | JGI IMG/M metagenome (GOLD analysis project Ga0065711, IMG submission 59098) | Hoatzin crop microbial communities from Cojedes, Venezuela - Epithelial fraction 12 v2 (version 2) | ecosystem: Host-associated > Birds > Digestive system > Esophagus > Crop | place...
CATTTCTGAGGATATTAAACTTTACTAGCTTAAACAGTTGTGACACAGACAAGGGAACTGAATTATACTGTACAGTGTTCTATCTTGCATTTCCCGTCTTAAGGGTTTGACTTGCATATGCTCTACAAAAGTAATTATACAATGCACATTGGCTTATGTTTCACAAGTGTAAGTTGGACAAACTCCTTCATATGGCATCATACAGATGCTAACACAGACTACTGGCAGGCTAGAACATGGATAAAGTCTAGAGTTTAAAAAAAAGATGCAGTTTCCAAGTAAGCCTGATTTAGAAAGTGTCACCTATTTTAAAGCTTTATTATCTGAAAACTGTTTACTTGGAAATACTTCCTCGGCATAAAGGCACCCCACCTGTGTCAACACTGCTTTTAGGTCCCTGCTTCACAACTCTGAAGTACAAAAGTTTAAGGCGGCAATGGATGCAACAAAGCAGGCACTTTCTTCTGAAGCATCTCCACCATCTTGGCTGAAGCTTCTTAAACAATGAAGCTCAAGACAGACACTTGGCTTGAAAACCTACAGCCCAGGTGGTTAAGGTATGCCAGCTGGGCAACCACAAGCAAGATCTTATGACAGGAATCAAACTTCAGTGGTGCTACCTAATGTATTAGTTCCATGTGTCCTGGTGAAGAATTTAAAAGCAGATGACCACTACATAAATACAGAGCATTAACAACACATTTATTCCAAAAACAGCTTACAAAATTACAGACCATTACCAATCCAAACTCCAGGAAAGTCACCTAGTTATGCCACAGAGCTGACAATCTGCTTGATTGACTGTGCAGTCCAAAAAGTGCAGGAACCAAGTTCAGTAAGCAGCTTCCTAAAACTGCATGAGGGAACTGTATTCACACCGTCAAGAGAAAAACACACCTGCCTGACATTCAGCACATGTGTCACCTGAACTGTACTACCTCCAGGTATTACAACAATATATACCACTGATTTCTCAGTTCTGGGCTCTCAGACAGAGGTGTGTTTTGTTTTCACTACAGTCCAGGTTAAAACCAAAGGGTTTCACGGCATTAGACAATGTTTATTTCAAGAGTATTTCCAGTGACCGATGAGGATAGAGCTCATCTGGGAAGAGATGCATGTTGTCCCTTAGATTAAGTTCAGCAGTGCTACTGAAGCCCATCATGAACATGAAAGACAGGTAAGTGAATTTTCATACTTTTGGAAGAAGCAAACTAGGTATCAGCTTGCACATTATGCCAACTGATGGGTGGTAATGCAAAGACATCCAGTTATACACAGTTTAATAGTCATTTTAACCATCGTTTTAGGCATTGTCACCAAGTGTTGCCCTGAACGTTCAAATACTGAATGGTTGTGGTAGGATTTTTGCCAGCAATGCCCAGAGAGGCTGCAAAAGTAAGCAAGATGTCTCTTCATGTCACTTCACCCAAAGAACTCCCAAAAACAAGTTCTCTTTTGCAGCTTCATCTCATTGCCATTACAATGCTTGGATTTTTAGTTACTCAGCACAAGAGCATACTCCTCTAATGCTTTTAGAATGGAGTTACTGAAAAGAGCTAACAGCAGCTATTGCTCCATTTGCAGATCCTTTTCTGAATAAAATCTGAAAACTATTAATGCTCTACAGGCTGCATTTTCTAAAGCACAACACTCCAAATATAACACATGAAGTTCATCCTTTGAACTACTGTTTAGTAACTCCAGGTGTTTTCCATCCAAAGCTCCACAGCAGCAACATCTAAACTAGATCTGCAAGTAATCCAGTGAGTAACTTCACTTCTTAGGAGAAGATAAGAGGAAACAACAAGATAGAAGACTAGACAATACACATCATCTCCTTGACCCTCAGGATTAAGGAAAACCACACTTGAAATTCACAACCTGTAAGGCACAATAACCTATTACTGCCCCGCATCTATGGAAATAACCTGATATTGCCCCACAGCTATGGAAAGCAGCTGCAGTGCCACTCAAGTCTACTGGCAAACCTTCTGTCCTTCAGTTTTCTCTGCACCACTTCTTTCAGTGAAAGTGGCATACCTGTCATGGAATGACCAGCTGGGTCCCTATAGTTAGCTTACACAATATCATTAGTGCTAGTCAGACATTGAGTTAGAAGCCAAGACACAAGACAGATGGAACCAAGACTCCTCATCCAATCAAGCGTATTTTCCATAGATGCTACAGCAGGAATCATATAGGAACACTGGAGAAAACAACAATCGTGGCAAGTATTTCAATAGCAACAGGAAAAACCCCACACCTCTGCTATTACTTGGAGTCTCCAAGTTATACTGTCACCAGTCATAGTCCCATTGCATCCCCTGGGGTAATGGGGGCATGTGGTCTGATACAGATAACCTCTGCACTTCCACCATGCGGGAAGAACTGAAAAACCAAGCAACGCAACAGCCACAGATGCTTACAAAAAAGTGAAACTAAACTGATGAAAAGGTAAATTAATTCAACTCAGTTTGCCCAATAAGACAATAGATCCCTCTTACCTTTGATGAATGTGTCCCAAGATGCGATATAGTGCACAGCACCACAACCCTTGATCTCTGCTTGACAGAGATCATCATTCAAGGCTCAGGATGTTTTGTTATCATACCATGTCTCAGAGACTGCTCAAAACCCACAAAAGACAGCTAGGCTAACAGCTGTACTTGCTATTACCAAGAGCACACACTGATGACTCCCAGACCCCGAAACTGTAAACCTGACACTAAACCAGAGAACGGCCATTAAGATGAGGTTCAAGACGGAGGATGTCCTAGCTCTTTTAACACCAAAGCAAGAGATCACATGCCAAAATACAGCTGAAAAAACACCAACATTTACCAGAATATGACCCATCCCAGACAACTTCTTTTATAGAAAGTCAGAGAATGGGAAGAATTGAAGTCCATCATGACTCTGAAGCAAGGAAGTTGTAGACTTTTAAAAATATATATCCATAAACACTGTCAATACATCAATGAGAAGGGTGCTCTCAGTTCCTGCCATCTAGACAAACCACACGGATTCAAACACAAGAGAAGTTTTCACTGAACGACACGTGCAATTCAAAGGGCACAAAATCCTAATTCAAGGACTCCAGAACAGCTTCAGCCTCCCTCACTCCCACTAGACTCCCCAAACCTCTAGAGTTGCAAATCGCCTGTTTCACACTGGCTGCAAGGACTTCTATCACACAGGCATGGCATTAGGTGAATTTTACAAGCCAGAAGAAAACCATTTCTAAAATACAACGTATCTGGAAGCAAAACCACGATCTACACAGACAAAGCAACTCAACCAGACAATGTTTTAGGGCATGGGTGGGTGGTGTTGCTGGGGTTTTTTTAAGGCCCACAGAGACTAGGAGCTACCAGTGTAGTCAATCGCATTTATTGTTCCATTGTGTAAGAGCGTTAGCCATAGACATTAAAAGTATCTGAAGTACCCCTTTGAACTAGAAAGCTTTTTAGAGCAACAAGTACAACTCCTCTCAAGGTTTGAGAAGCAGGTGGCGTGACTAAAACACAGCCAATATCCCCAGGATTTTTTTATTTTGAGGTAATTTTTTTTTTTGCAGTAACTACAGACTTGTGCTAATTTTTGGTTTATTTCTTACTCAGTTTCAGTCCTGTTCAGTGCAGTCTTCACTGGCCAAGAATGACAACCTGGCTCTACATTAACTTAAAATAGCTTCTCTGCAGAAAACTAATCACCATGCCCACTCTCCCATTAAAGTGTTTTTTTCAGTCATGTACTTAGCACTCCAGCTTTTTTTATTGCACTTTGTTTCACATTATGCTCAGCAGCCCATGGAACACACTGCATTTTGCAACCAAATAGCCAATGGTCATTGGCAGACTTCCACCCACCCTTTCTCAATATTATTGGAATAAATCAAGGCTCATTTGCACATGGATGGCAACAAAAACCCTCTGCAAAGTCAAGTTAACCCCCTTAATTATCAATGTCAAGTAGATTACAAATCTTGTTACACTTGATTCATTGTTAGCCAGGATCACAACAGGTATCTCACCCTTTTTGCTAGAAATCCATATTGAAACACAGACTGAGGATTATCAGCTGGCCAAAAGACCACTGGGTAACAGCCCGGATAAGTGTTCTCACCTGATAAAACTACAAAAGGAAAGGAGACACAATTAGAAGATTTCAGAGGAATCCTTTTAGNTACTTTNGGAACAGCATCAGTAATATCCAGCATCAATGTCTGAATATCAGCTTAAGAGGACTTCTGTAACAGTCTAGAAAAAGAATTATAACTTCAGCTGAAAAAGAAATGTGCATTTAAGTGGTTCAGTTTAATTCCTTCTTCTTTCAGAAAGTCTTGGACTGTTTTTAACAGTTGCATAGCATGGCTTTATTTCAAGTTAGGGCAATGCTTACAGCCCTCTAAACTAACAATTTGGTCACCAACTTGTTATCCCAGTGACTCCTGATAAACTCACAGCTGTTGGACTGAGTATTTATACATGAAACAACTGACGTATTTCCATCTGGTCTTCATGACAAGAGGAGGACTATATAGAATGGCAAATCACTACTGCTTCCAAACAAAACTCAGGGAAGAGGAAAGGGAAACTGCTGAGTTGGACTGCCCTTGACCCACGACAGACAGACAACTCAGCTGTCACTTATGTTTTGGTTATTTGAGAAGCAGCAGAAAGTATATCTGAAATGAGACACCCTATTCAGCTGAAGCTCAATCCAGCCCATGCATTTTTTTTTCCCCTTCCTGGAAAGAAATTTGGCTTGAGAAGGGGGAAGGCAAGAGTATAAGGCAAATTCCCAAGAGAACTATACGCACATTTCCATGGGTAAGATTGATATACCAGCTGCAAAATCTAAGTTTGGAAGAAGGCAGCTCCAGCAGTCAAAATTTAGATGCAGGTTTTAACCATGCTCATTATTCTTTTACATAGGGTAGCCAGACGCAGATACAAAATCTGCTTCATTCCAGAGCGCAAGGGGGGTAAGGGGGTGTGGTGTGAGGAAAAAAAAAAAAACCAAAAAAACAACACTTGTTTTGCCAGATGGCTTATACAGGGACCACAGAAGGATTCAGGAAGGCCAAAGTTAGAAAATAAGCAAAAAAAGTCACACTGGCAATGACTGATACACTGTTTTGTTGGGGGGAGGAATGAGAATACTTCCTGAACAGGTAAGAAGCAAGAACAATTACCGTTCCCACACAGGAACAAGAAAAACAAAAGATACCATTTCCCTGCATATTATTGCCAGAGAAGATAAGGACAGAAGTCAAAGGGAAAGTGGAAAAATAGTTTTTTTACATCGTCAACCGGCTCATTCTTTCCATTCCGAATTCCAATGCCAACTTCCTCAGACTTCATACTCCTTTTCAGTGACAAATTATACTTACAACACCACTATGCTTGCAGCCTGCTGCTTTACAGCCACGCTCATCCACGCCAACCTAGTTAACACGCATATCAGTTGAGTCATTACCTGGTACTTATCAGTGATTTTAGACAGAGTAGCTGCACTCCTTCAAATTTTACAAGTTTTGCCAAACCATGTGGTTTTTTGCAAAAAGTTAAAGATCCGAAGTTGAGCAACATATACTCTTGTATGTGATACAAACGTAAAATCACACAACACAGGCATACTTTAGAAATTCAGTATTATCTTGTAAACTGCCATATTAGAAGCTTTCTGACAGAGGTCAAACCACTGAAGAACTGTAGTGAAGCAAACCTTCAGTTAAACGAGTCCAAACACCAAGCAGCAATTTGCAATAATAGTAAATAACAGAGTCTACCACAAAAAGAATTTTGGGAATTATTTTGCTGATATTGAAAGTATAGCTAGCTGCTTTAGCACAGCTAACCCTGGCATATTTCCTTTGGTTAGCCCGACCTAATCTAAAGCTACTTCAGCTTTCTTCACAAAACTAAACGATTTCTTTGCTTCACCATTTGAGAATTCACCGTTTGAGAATTACTGTTTGCACTAGTGCTATTTTCATATGTGAAAAAAGGACTACCAAAGTCCTTGCAGATTCTTCTAAATCAGTTTATCAGCAACCTCAAATTCAAAACCCTATCACTTACACTGTTTAGAATCTAAGCATGCTTTCTCCCAGATGCCAAGGAATAAGGGGATTTTACAGTATGGGATTATCAAGCAGAAACCACTGAGCGCATAGGTACATTAGGACTTTTCCCAATATCTCTACAGCTGAGGCAGCAATTTTCTGCAAAGTTTTTCTCACTCTTGTTCAACTCAACACTTCCGAGCTCTGCATCTATACATCTTAGAAAACAGATCCAGAAAGCCTTCTAGAACAGCTAATCATCTACCACTAACTAGGACACAGATGCTGGTTTGGGATAGATCATAGAATCATTTAGGTTGGAAAAGACCTTTAAGATCGAGTCCAATCATAAAACTAACAGTGTCTCTCCAGTTCCAAAAAAACTCTTTCAAACACCTAAATTATCCTCTCAAGAGTTCAGAACCTGGTCTAGGTTCACAATCTATTACAAAATACTAAAAAAACCCCACAACAACTAGCAAAGTTTTCATCATTACCAGCTGCTGCCCTTACACAGCTCAAAGTCTGCATACATGCATAAAATGACTTTACATGTTTATGTAAGTTACATAAATACTTAATCCACAAATCTGTAAGAAAACTGAAAAACAGGTCTGCCAACAGTAGGTAGCTTATTCAATAAGCTATTACTAAACTATGATGACAAATGGAAGTATTTTGGCAAAAAGTGAAGAAATCCACAAAGTTTAGTACAAGTATTATATTAATGATACTTTCATGAACTAGCCATTCACAGCAATGGGAATTTTCAGAATCATTTCACTGTTTAAACTCGCCCGGTCCCAAAACTTTAAAATTCATGTCACATACATCGCAAGAAACAGGGTTTTTTTAATATTCCTCACGTATGTCTTGTAAAAGCCCTTTCAACTCTCAGAGTTCCTTAGAAGAAACCACTTAACAGTAATGACAGACTTAAGAGTCTCCAACACCACTAAATCAGACTTCAATTCTGCTTAATTTTCGGGGATTTGCCCAAATTTGAGAAGATGTCATACTGGATAGGAGGAAGCAAATTTTTTTTTGAAGCCTAGTCCCAAGCTACAGACAAGACAACCGGCTGTTTTCCCTATTTGAAGTGAGTGCTATCATATACATTTAGTCATATTTGGTTGCACTGATATGAAGTAATTTGTGCTGTATTACTGTTATGGCACTTGTTTTTTTACCCTTTCCATACATACACAGATCCATGACAAGTCCTATATCCCATCTGATGCATCTATGCAAACACCTTGGAAACTCTAGGGACACCAACTATAAGAAAAATCATCAGTGTCAAAAAAAAAGCAAAAAAGGAAGTGAATGGTATATGACAACAAGCTATATTAGTCTAACCTGACTCTAGCAAGTTTTGCTTTATAGGCATACTACCTGAATAAACAAGAAACTCATTTTGAGAAAATTGTTTCCATTACTAACATCAGACGGATGGGACAAATTACAAACTACAGGACCATTCTTAAATAGTTGCATTACAATCTAAAGCAACTGGAAAAAATTGTTCTCCTACACAGACAGAAAAAAAATGCAGTCCCTAAACAAGATGTTAACTACTTATTTCTAGTGCATGAAACTTACTTCAAGTACAAATGCGACCTGAATGAGAATTCCCTGGGATATTTCCACTTCTTGCAAACGCAAGATGACTACAACTCGAGAGGCCAAAACTCCTCATACTTGCTCCTCAGATTTTTTTTGTTGCCACAACCACTGAAAAGCACTGAACATTCAAGCAGGTAGCCTGCAAAACCAAAGGAAGCCCCACAGGAAACACATGCACGTCTTCCTAGAGGAAACATGCATATTAAAGACAGGTTTTTTTATGACAGATCTTCAAGTGTAGACCATGCACAACCTATTAATGTACTACAGCATTTCAGTCTTCTGCAGCAACCTGGCGCCTCCTCACTATTTTTGTTGGTGTTGTTTTGTTCCTGAGGGTAAATACTGAACCTCTCAGGTATGTTCAGGCTTCTATACTGGGATCAGCAACAGAAATCATACCATCACCTGACCTGGCTCACAGTTGCCATCAAGAGGCAAAACAACTCAAATTCAAGTGCCCTGTGTAACTTTTTCCTTCCCACAGGTACAGACAACCCGAATTGCATTCTGCTTTTGAGCCACTCATCTGCAGAAAAAAGCTCAAGCTGCACGCAAGGGAAGTAGAGAAAACCACAGAAAAAACATTCTCAAATTAAACTTAAAAGTCTTATTTTTGTGTCAGACATTTCTGTAGTTTCTCCATGTTTAGCACACTGTTCCTGGCAAAACTTACAACTCACTAAGCCCCAAATCACAACAAATGTAAATAAAAACCATGCCCCCAAAGGCCACTCTACATACTGTTAATCTCTACTTGTCTACACCCAGAGAGGGCAATCTAAAAAAAAAAAATTCAACCACTTTTCAGACAGTATTTCTTAACTGTAAGATACCTGTCTGAAGGGACTGCTTCTCAAGAACTCACCAATTCAAGTTTCATCTCACTTACCATATTTTTACTTTAGGGAAGACACAAAGGCTCCAAGTCCAAATCAGCTACAGCAAACCAGAGCATATAAAGTTAGCATCTTGCATTTTTAATATAGATACACAACTTACATTTCCCAAATAAAAGCATACCATAAGCAGCTGAATAAAGAAAAAACAAAAATAGCTTTATGTTGGAAGACATCTGTAAGAATAAAAGCCTCACTTGAAAGAAGCAGATTTGAAAACAGACATGGTAACATTTTGCAACACTTCTGCTAACAGCTCAGAAATTGCCATTAACAGATGCATATTACATAAGTGTACACGGATTTGCAGATCCTTAAGATAATCAGCCTGGATTGCTGAAGCTTTTAATAGCAATATTTTTTGGTGGGTTATTGTTTTCATGTCATTAGTCTCTGCCAGGATAGAAGCAGTCAAAATACATTCAGACTGGGGTCATAAACTTGCCAGCAACAGTCAAAGCAGAAACAAGTCACAGGGTTACTCCAAGAGAGGAAAACGTCCAAGGAAAACTGGGTAACACCATCAGCTGGATAGTCTTAAACTATCATGAGACTATTAACCAGCCAAAATGAGATAAAATGCACACAGTTGTTGGTACCAGCTTTGTACTATCTTCCATTTAGCTCCGTATTCCTACATAGTTATTTCAGATTTACCCCAACTACAAAGATAGCAGTATTCTGTTCTTTTCCAGTTCTTCTTAACAGTGGTAATAAACTTATAATCACCTAAATGATTTTTTCCATTTGTAACTTTTCGCTTTCTGCTGCTAGCCCCAAATCTGCTATCAGAATCCACTATCTTCAACTACGGACGCAACGAAACTAGGAATGGCTGAAACCATCCAGAAGATGATCCAAAACAGTTCAACAGAAACAAAGCTTCTCCCTCATATAAGCGGTCTAATAAAGCTTATTTTCCACACCATCTGCTGTGCTAAAGCAGACAAGTAGCTGTTCAGTGGATAGTTATCAAAAGTTTCTATCAATGATTGCTTACTAACAAAGGTGATAGGATCCGAACCATTCTGAACCACGGCTCAAAGTACAGCATCCACACCACAAATTATCAGAGTTGCCAAAGCTTCCTCTTTGTTTTAATCTTACCAGTAACATGCTACAAGGAGTCCTGCTAACCACTCGTGACATTATTAGACTTGAAAAGCACCACAATGATCTCGTCCTGAGAACAGATTCTCCAAGGAACTGCTGCCCAGCCTATCGCCAATAGATGACCTGGATGATTTCAGAATCATTCTTGGGCACGTTGAGTTACAAAAAGAAATGGCATCCCCTGCAGTAAAACACACAGCCCCGGGCAAACTATTAGTTCCAATGTCACTGACACATCATTTAAAAGCTCATAGATATTTTAGTGACAAAACAGATAGCCATCAAGTATAAACATACTTTTTGCAGGATTTCTAAACTAAGAATGCAGGTAGCAATCCCAAAGATTCTGCTTATACCTAAAATGGTAAATCCAAGCTTGGTAAGTTTGCCTCCCTGAGTGATTTAGAATGAGTTACGCTTGTAAAAACTGCTTACTGCTTTATGTACATGTTAATACTTAAACAGATTCTGGAAGACAAAAAAATACCGACACAAGTCTATTTTTTAGCAGGCTGGAGCTTCCTTTGCTGAAAAATCAACTAAGAACATGCTAAGTTGCTTGTGAGCCATGCAAAGTAACATACAGTGCTGCTAGGAATTACCCAGGCAAATCTAGAAGTGCTTTGGAATAACCTGCACATGTGCAGTGTGCCTGCCATCACCAGGTAAAAAGTTCAGAATGTTTGAGAACCAAACCTGAATTCTTCTGGTCCCTGTATTCCACCCCAGTTATTTTACTCTGGTTTATTAGAAAAAAGAAGACTTGGCAATATTTGTGATGATCTTGTTGCAAGGATCTCCTATTGGATTAAAAGGACAGCATCACATAGCACAAACCTCACTAACACAAAGTTTACCCCTTGCTGCATGGAGTTACAGAGTATTCTGCAGCCTGTGCCCACAAGACAAGAAGTGAGCAAGCTCCCTTTCTCAAGGAAGACCTTAACTGACCACAGATTCAATCCTAGTCACCTCTTCACTTCCCCTGGTTCTCCCAAGGGGAATAATGAGGGCAACCAAAACCACACATTGAGAAGTGACGCCATTACAATTTCTAAATATGCTTAGGAAGTTGGAAGTAAGGTAGAAAGACAGAAGGATATCTGTAGTATCTTGACCAGAGGCATTCAAACACTGTTTAAGTTTCAGTACACAGCCCCAATCACTCTCAAAATCAGCTAGAAGAAAATCTTGGGGACTGTAAGCAGCTTCCACAAAAATACTTAGGAAACCAGTATAAAAAGTTGGGTTCCATTTGTTAGGACACAAATTTTAACACCATATTTGAAAAGATTTTCAGAGGTGGTGAGGCACTGGCACAGGTTGCCCAGAGAAGCTGTGGCTGCCCCCTCCCTGGCAGTGTTCAAGGCCAGGTTGGATGGGGCTCTGAGCAACCTGGTCTGGTGGAAAATGTCCCTGCTCATGGCAGGGGGGTTGGAACCAGATGGTCTTTAAGGTCCCTTCCAACCCAAACCATTCTATGATTCTATGTCTCATGTTAGATAAACACAGTCTTCAACTACTCCGAGAAGTCGATTTTCAAGCAGCGCCACAAATCCAGCTATTAAGAATAGGAATTGTTTCAAGTATACTGTAAGAGTGCTTTTCCAGACATGGTGTACACACGTCATGATCAAGTTAAAAACATGGAATAATTATCTAACACTTTTTTTTTAAGAGTCTAAAATAGTAACCTTCTACCACCTGCTATTAAAAAAAACACAAACACACAAGCTTTATCAAGTGAAAGTCTTATGCCCAGCTGCAGAAGCTCTGCAAACTTCCATGATATGTAATGTTTCTTATAGACCAAATGTTACAGCCATTATGTCTGCAATTCCACTTTTCCTAAGTTAATAACCCTCCAGACCAAGACAAGCTTGAAAATGTGAACTTAGAGACTGAGACAGAAAAATACAGAACTTTTATTTCAACTCCATCATGATTTGAAAGAACCAATTAGTGATCTCAAAAAAAAAGGTTGCTAGTCTTTACAGGAAGCGAGAGTTTCTGAAGAGATGCATGGCAGGAAGCACCGAGGCTGCCACTGCTTAGCACAAACTTTGTCACATGCAGCATGAAGAACCTGGGTGACAGCTGGAGCTGTGCTGTTTAACAAGCTGCTGGTATGAAACAAAAAACAAGGACAGATATGAAAAAGGACATGTGGCCCAGAGGGATGTTGCTAACCAAAAGGTACTGAATCTACACACTGCAGCATGCACTGCATCCATGGAGACTACCACAGATCTATTACTGCTTGTTTTATTTATTACTCTGCTAGAGAGCTCTCAAAGGACTGTATACAGGATGTTTCCAGGGAGTTTTATCAGGTGGGGTTTTTTTCCCCCATTTCAAAGAAAGGTTATAGTCCTAATACTTATCTGTAGCCCTCAAAAGTTTACTTACAAAGCTAAGCGTTTTTATTTTAAACCACAACAGCCCAAACCAAATCTCATTTAAGAGATTTAGCTCTGCAGCTCTCAAACCCACCCAAACTGACAAATAAGAACCTGTTTATTTCCATAACAAATGCTGCATTTTCAGAAGGTTCTTATCCGATTATATTTATTACCTCACAACCAGCCAGTTACAAATTGAACCACAGCCATCTCCAAAAGTGATATCCCTTTGAGGTAAGATTATTTTCCAATTATTTTCCCAAGTAGAGGTCTCCTAACAGCTGCAGCTCCCAAATCTGCTTTAAAGCTCCCTTCTCTCTTTCAGGGTCACCTTTGTAAAGTCTGAGGGAGCTTGACCACTGTTTATATTTCTGCAGGTAATTAGTCTGTCTCCTTTCCCATGTCATTTATCAAGTTGTCAATTGTATCAATTACAGCACAAACACTCAGGAATATGGCTGGGTTTTGTTTGTACGCCAGAGGAGAAATAGTCAGAGATTCAAATCCAGTAAGCACCAGTAGCTTGTTCTACACTACAACATGGAAAAAACAACAGAAAATTTATACTTTACTGCACAAAATTTCAAGCTCCTTACACGTGCACCACTGACAACACTTGGAAAGCCAGTGTAACCTGAACTTGTTATGAACCAATTGTACTCTTCCGGTTTTACAGCTTTTTTTCTTTCAGGATTTTGGAATTTGGGTATCTGGGAACAGAAGAGGAGTTAATAAGGACAGAACGACGTTCACTAAAGTTGTCACATACCTTTATTAATCTATATTTGTGACAATTATGCATCTGACCCAGAAGCAGTCCTGAACAAGAGGCACACTGCTGCTGTTACGGTGGCTGTAGCCACATATAGTTACGCTCACAGACTAGTGGAGTTTTTTAAACATTGATGTGAAGTACAGGGTGGGCATGGGAGTCACCATACTGGATTAGACTTGAGCTTGATCTGTTTCCGTAGAGGTTATATAAAATATATGTTTAAATATTCAGAATTAAACCACAGTTCGAGCTTTCAAAGAACGTGTATTTGCTTCAGGATGTTGACTATTCCTCCCGTACCAGCAGAATGTAACCGTTTTCCAATGGCACTTAAACTGACAAATTCCAGGTCCACAATCCTCAGTTTCATCTCGCTGCACAAAGATTTTGATCTGGTTTTCCATTTTGCTTTAGATTGTTCAGCAGAGCTAGCATCTTTGCAGTCAGGCCTCCTAGTGAGCAATATGCAACCAGCTTTAAAAAAAAAAAAAAAGCCTACAGGATGCCACAGTTATGTGTTACAAGACCTTTTTTGGTTGTCAGACTTGAACGTGCAGCTTCTAAAACATTCTCAGCTCAGCCAGTCCAGAAAGCAAACAGATTTTTAAGAATTATACTTTAACTTCAGTAAGCTGATATTTATCACGGTGAGCCTGCAGTGGAGTCTATACCCCAGAGTATAGAAACTACATTCCACTGCTGTCTGCTGACCTAAAAATCAGTATTAAATAAAGCTTTAAGTCTAAGGGATAAAAATAGGTAACTCTGAAGCACCACTAAAAGTGAAGATGTACATTGTATCTAAGCAACTTCCTGAACTGCTTTAAGTTGACTTCTATACACTATTACACTCAAAAATTCTGACTTATGGAAATATTATTTAGCACCTCATTACCTCCTGTAATGGAGTGACAACCAGTTGCATTATAATTCTTACCAGAGTGCACTACAGAATCTCATGGTTCACAGTTGACCATATTATGTTTGTTCTCAACTGTTTTTCCATTGCTACTGCCTACGCAAAGATAAAAGCATTTGTTAAGTTGGAGTATCTGTACACTTCATCTATAGTTAACAGTCTGCAACAGAATTGCATGCATGTAACCTACACTCATTTATTACTCAGATTTCTAACTAAAGGTAACTAAATTCACATTCAGCTTCCCCTCAAAGTAGTAATGAGTACAACATAGTCGTCTTCCACCACTTCCACCTCTTGAACGCATTTCTTTACCCCCAGAAGCTCTACCTCGTTTAGAGACAGCCCCCAGCCCCCTTCTCCCACTCACATGTTCAGCACAATAACCTAACGCTGCACTGAAGCCAGAGTAAGCATGGCAAAGTGACATGTCAGCAAGGAGATGCATTCACCAACTGTAACTACTGACTGACCAATCCACCCTTTCTGTCAAAGCAATACAAAGGACAGGAGCGATACAGCACATGCCAGAGAAGCAGTGCACTTCTCCAATGCATGCAGCTTACCAGAATGCATTTTCAACCAATGTAAATATTTTGTAATAAGTTTCTAAATTGTGCTTCCTTCAAGAGAAGACACTGCCCAAAAGAAAGCCGTCACCAACAAATACAAGGTTTGAAAAAGACCCAAATTTGCCTTCCATATCACCTAATGCGCTTTCGCATTTGAAAAGTTACTAATTTGAATGGCAGAACCCACAGCAATAATTCTAGACACAAGATTTTGCAGTCCAGCAAGTTGACTGCACCACCCTGTATTGTTCGTAAACCAGAAGTTAAATGACAGTCTTGATTTAAAACCAACTCAAACTGAAACAGGGACTCGGAGGATGACACATTACCCCCAAGATCTGGCTTTTACAGTCAAATATGTGACCCTTGTTACCTTTGCCATAAGAGTATTACCTCGCACAGATAAACAATAAAACAGGAAAAGGCATCAGATTTTAGCCACAATGTTACCTGAACTGTACAGAGGCGAAAAAAGACTCACTGCTCAGAAATGTAATTTTAAACAGACTCACCAGTAACACAACTGTACAAGAAGAGTTATTTTAAATTAAAATAGAAGACAGCAGCAGTAAGCACTTTTGCCAACTTCTACCTGCTTAAACACCACTAAAGCAGTAACCCTAACTACTATTTCACCCAATTTATGAGATGTGCTAATGACAACAGTAGGAGGCACACTTGACTCAGAGTAACTAGAGTCGAGATGAACATATACAATGGGAATAAAAGTACTTGAAGGCTAACACTACACTAACAATTTCCTCCTAGTAACTGAAGCCGAGCACTGGCCCTAAGCAGTTGCTCCTGAGCTCTTCACAGGTCCACTATGCTCACAGCAGGGCAGATATTTCACATTTAAACAGCTGCACCTAATATTTAAACCAGGTTCAGTTACAATTTGCTTCACGCAGGCCACAAAGTAAACTAGAATAGTCCATCAGTCACATCTTTGTTAGGATTTTGTTTATCACTACAAAGCGCATACATAAAATCAGGCACGGTTACCTGATGCAGTATTACAAAGCCATCCTGCCAGACACCATCAAAGTCTTCTGTGCTGTCCTTGATCCACCAGATTTCTACTACAGAATTCGCTCCAATATTTAAACACTGTAGTCTAACCGAGATGACAGCAGCTGACATCTTGCTTCCTTCCATACAGCAGAGATTCTAAAGAAACTGAAGCGTTCAAGGTACGCTAGAAAAGCCTCAAAACAGCAAGCGCTCAAAGACTCCGCAAAAGCATGAACTGTTCTTGCCCGATTCTGTTCTACACCTTACAGTCAAGAACTGCGATACATCTTATCAACCCTAGACAAGCCATGCGAGGAACCACTCAGTCTGCAGAATCATGCTAAGCTGCCTCATCCCAGCAGCAATACAGCAGCACTGTTGAGAAGACTCAAGAGAGGTGGGATACCTAGGATGCCCACGCTCGCTGGCATGAATACAGAGAAGAAAACCTATTCTATTGCTAAGTAACACTATTTCAAGACAATCAAAAGTAACCATCAGTTAGTTATGGTTGGTGTAATACAGCATGGAATTTCCTAATAAAATAACTATGCTTTGAGGTTCACCAATCCTCAAACCATGGCATTCTGGAAAACCAATGACATCTAAGTATCAGTCCATCTTTGCGAATCCAGATTGTATTTCGCTTCAAATCGCGCGAGACAAACAGCACTCACCTGCCAACAACTATATTTTCCTAGAGAAAGAATAGGATGTTCCCATCATAGCAACAAATACCAAGTTCCTCCTTTTATTTCTAAATGCAAACAACAAAATAGGACTTAATGTGAAAATATTCTACTGGCTGTAGAGTCTACCTCCTTTAGCAAATACTTGCAACAGCTACAAAAACTGTATTTTTGTTTCAAACTTGTCATTTTATATGCAGCCTCCTTACAAGAAGAAAGCTACAGCCTTCAGAATGACTTCACCACAAGACACTCCTGTACTGTTGTTAACCTCCAAGAACAACATCAAATATTTCCCCCACACAAATATTTTCATTCATGCCTTTTGCACTCTCTCATTTTAAATACTACTCATGAAATTCTTCTATCAACTGACAGCTCAGCAACATACCCTTTATAAATGAGCTTCCTTATTACATTACTTCAAAGAAGGTGCTTCTTTAGACATTTTGTCCACACGGTACTGATGATGATTAAGACACTTCAACAAAGGCAATGTTAGTGAAAAGTGACTGATGCCAAGCTGACACTACTTCTGATCAGTAACTAAAGTGTAAAGATCGAAACAGATTTCAGGGGTTAAACTCAAGGAACTCCAGAACCGCAAAGATTAAAATTTCAAATAATTTCAGTGGGTTATTAATCTCCTCTCAGTTCAAACTGCACATGAAAAGCTTAAGCGGAGCCAAACACTGGATCATTTCACTTTTTAGATTTAGAATTAATGCTCAAAAGACCGCCACAGCAAATGCCTAGCTAGCATGAGGAGCAGGGCATGCTTTATGGTCACAAAGAAAATTGTAAGCTTACTTCCACCGTCAGTAGGTGTAGAATAATGGCAACATAATCAACCAAGAATGCTTGAGCAATCATCCAAAAACAAATATGAATACAAATTGAGAGATCTCTTCATAAATTCTCTCAGTTTGACTGGAACAGATATAAAATTGCTTTTGAGGAGAGGAAAGTTTTGGTATAGTCACTGCAATCAATCAATTGTGAGCAGCTGACTCCTTAAAAACCCCCTGAAGACTTCTGGGATTTTGACCCAATGCTCTTTTGTCTGCTCTAGATTGGACAGGAACACAAACACACACAATAATAAAGCCATACTACATGAATCCCTCTATAGATTGCACCAAAACCCAACACAAAAACAACAAGCACTATCCTTTTCATTTAATGCCGAGGCTTTGGAAATAACCTAGTACACCAGGTATCTGTTCCAGGTACTCCAAGCTCTTCTCACTTCTTTTAAGGTTGTTGCACAGCAACCTGCATCGTGGTTATACAAGCTCTGACTCTGTAGAACTAAGCGTGTTCTTGCCATCGTTAGACTGGGCTTCTACAGAACTACTCTGGCTCTGCTCAGGCCAGAAACTTGGTAGAAGAGTAATGTTTCAGTCCGGTTTAATCCAGTCATATGGAAAGGTTAAACTTCAGGAGTTTTTATTAAAGCTTCAGAAAGGCAACATTACTTTCTTCCCTTCCTTGTACCTGTTTAAGTGTGAACCCTAGCACTCAGAATGAAAAAAAAAAATTAGCTTTGCAAAACTAAGCAGTGTGATGCACTGCATGACTTTGTGTGTACTCTAGGGTTACCTCCTACAATCACACACATATGAATATGTCTGTGAAATTAACATTTTAGTATTTTTTGCTAAGAAAAATACCTAAAAAAGTTTTGAAAAATTAAGGCTAGCTCAGGCTGACATCCATTTACACATTTTCCCTTGAGCCTCCCTGAAGCTGTGTACAAGTATTTTTACAACCCCCTAAGTTACCTTTTGGAGGCATAAAATGCAAGATGCTGTATGAAACCGAACTGTAGTACATTTTCTGACGATAAAGCCAAAAAATTCTTCAGAGAGCAGAGTATTTAAAAGAATTAAAAGGCAAACTGACTCCAAGGAAAGGGTGCACCTTTCTTCCAAAGGAGTGCCTCAGGTAAGGTCTGCAGCTCCCTGGCTGAATAAAGCAGACCTCGAGTTGACGGATTTCACCTCTTTCAAGCACACAGCCCACCACCTGGGAGTGACTGCACTCTGGCAATTCACAATTTTTATTTCTTTTACCTGTAGCTCACACCAGGCGACTTCCACAGTGGTATCCGTATCCAGTCCTTTATAGACAGTTTTGAAAGAGCCTCTTCCAATCTCGATGTCAAACTTCAGGAAGCGGCCATCCGGGGAGAAGCCCACCGCCTTCGTCTCCAGCTCTTCGCTGTCTTCCTGCTGCGCTCTCCGGTCCTCAAACTCCCGGCTGGCAGCCGACGCGCTGCCAGCTGCGCTGGTGGGGGGTAGCGCGGCGGCCTCATCCTCCTCCTCCTCCTTGGGCAGCAGCAGCGGGGCGGCATCCTTGGCGGCGGGGGGCTCCCGAGCAGGCCGCCCTTCGAGGGGAAGCGGCGCGGGGGGCGGCAGCTGCTGCAGCAGCGAGGGGGCCTGGGCAGCGCTGGCAGCGATGCGAGAGGTCCGGCCAGCACACTCGGGGGGACAGGCCGAGGGAGCGGCGCTGCCCGCCGAGACGGGGGCCGAGGGCGCGGCGGGCTGCAGGCTGGGCAGCTCCAAGGCCGTGGCGTTGGAGTCGCAGATCACGCTCCGGCGGAAGAAGCGGTGCTCGGTGGCTGCCGCCCCCCGGCTGTCCTTGTCCATGGTGTGGCGGCGGCGCCGGTACTCCTCGCTGCGGCCTCCGCTCCCCGCTCCGCCGCCCGCTCCGCCGGCCCCGGAGGCTCCGTGCTCGGCGGCGGCTCCCAGTTTCCCCCCGACGGAGCTGTCCGAGCTGGAACCGTTCTTGGGCGGCGGCGGCGGCGGGGCCAGGAAGCGCGGGGCCGGGCTGCCGCTGTCTGCGGGGCCGCCCGACATCGTGCCCCGGGGGAGCGCTGCTGGGGCGAGGCGGCGGCGGGGAAGGGGAGGGGGGGAAGGCGAGGGAAGGGGCCGGTCACTGAGCGGGGAGCGCGCCCGTCCGCGGCTGCAACAGAGGAGGGTCCCAAGGGCTCCTCACGGAGGAGCGGGGAGGCTGGGCCGGCGGGGTGGGTCCCCGGTCAGCGCCCGCATCCATCCTGCAGCGGGGAGCCGGGCAGCGGGGCCGACATGGAGCACCGGGAGCGGGGACGGGGCGCGGGGACGGGGAGGAGAAGCCCGGGCTGCGGGCCCGGGCGGGGC
>Ga0065711_1038010_pt1 | contig 19243 bp, 18 predicted proteins | sample Hoacrofraction12_FD_59098 | JGI IMG/M metagenome (GOLD analysis project Ga0065711, IMG submission 59098) | Hoatzin crop microbial communities from Cojedes, Venezuela - Epithelial fraction 12 v2 (version 2) | ecosystem: Host-associated > Birds > Digestive system > Esophagus > Crop | place...
GCCCTTCCTGCAAAGGCAGCTAACAGTGCCCTGTGCTGCCTTAGGTGCAGTGTCGAGCGAGGGGATCTGTCCGCTCTGCTCAGCATTGGTGAGGCCACACCTGGAGTACTGGGTCCAGTTCTGGGCGTCCCAGTACGAGAGTGTCATGGACACTGTGAAGAGAGTTCAATGAAGGGCCGCAAAGATGATGAAGGGAGTCGAGCATCTTTTGTATGAGTACAGGCTGAGAGAGCTGGGACTGTTCAGCCTGGAGAAGGTGGCTCAGGGGGGATTCCATCAGTATGTACAAATGCTGAAGGGAGGGTGTAAAGAAGATGGAGACAAGCTCTTTTGAGTGGTACCCAGTAACAAAACAAGAGGCAAAGGGCACAAACTGCAACACAGCAGGTGTCTCCCATCAGGAAGCACTTTTGCACTGTGAGGACGATCAAGCACTGGCACAAATTGCCCAGAGAGGTTGTGGAGTCTCCATTCTCAGAGATATTAAAAAACTGTCTGGACACAGTCCTGGGCAACCTGCTTGAGCAGGGGGTAGGAGCAGAAGACCTTATCATCTGTCATATCGTCCCTCCCAACCTCAGCCATTCAGAAATTCTGTGATTTCCTCTGCAGCCACGTTACTAGGCCACAAAACAGCACGTGTAATTCAAACCAGATTTACATGAAGCAATGTAGATAGAAAAGGAAAATCAGACCTTAGTATTGTTATAAATAATTCTATGAAAATATCATCTCAGTGAACATCAACATCAAAAAGCAAATTAAATGTTTGAAATTATTAGAAAAGGCCTAGAGAACATAACACATCATTAATCTTATCAAAACTCAGTCCTGCCATGTCATAAATTAAATCTTCATTTGCATCCTGAACGCTGTGTGAAATTTTCATTTTTTTGCCCATCTCAAAAAGGCCACAACAAAATGAAAACAGTTTCAAACAAGAGAAACAGGTATGACCAAGTTTTTGGAACAGCTTTGGTACAAAATGTTTAAGACCAAACCTCTTTCTTGGGGAAGTGAGATGATGACAGGAAAGACAACGTCTCAGATCTTCAAAGTTGAACATGGGTTGATTGCCCACACAGGCAGTAGGGGCATCAAATGAAGCTACCACAAAGAAAATTCAAAACTTTCCCCAGCTCCTCCCAAACCCAAATTAAAACAAGCAGTTCTTCACATAGTTCTAGCTCCAGAGTTTACACACAGTATTTAGTTAAGGCTCTTGACTATCATGACACAGAGCCCTGTGGATGCTAAGTCTTTACATTAGTTCAAAGGATGATTCGACAAACTCATACAAGAAATCCACCAAGGACTATTATACACAAAGAAATTTGCTTGACTTTAAGCACAAGTCAAAAGTATCACTCCGTGCTTGTCCTATTCTGCTAAGGTCACGGATCTTTGGTTTGACTTTCTCCAGTGACTGTTACACTATCCACACTATCCCAGCAATGCAGTGGCAGGAAAGTGTTCCCGTCTACCATACCAGATGACTAAGTCGCAAAAGGAATTTACAATAAGAAATAAAACTAAACACTATCTTAGTTCAGCAACACATTGTATGTCCACATTTTTACGCTGAAGTCTTCAATACTAGATGATAACCCCTAAGACTAAACATGGTGACAATTCTTCTCGTTGCATTCTTGAAATGCAAGTCTGATGTAGCAGTTTATCAGCTGGAGGGAACTAGAGCAGAGTATTCAACATTTTCTATTCCTACTTTACAAAATACCTTTCAAAATCCTTTTTTTGAAGCAGGTTGTGGTTTCCCAGTCATTGTACATGTCTAGACTAATTTTAACTCCAACCTTTCAGGAATCTCTACAACTCTCAATGCACACATAACCTCTGTACTCACCGGCAGGTTTTACTTCTGAAAAAAAAGTTCCAACTTTCTTCCCTTCCACAATATCTGTGATGACATGACCTGAGATCTTTGGATGGGTTCCATTTGCAATCACTACAGAGGTGCCTCCTTGGAGGGCCCACAGAGCTGCTTTCACCTACAGTGAAGAACAGAGCCAGTTCCAGAAAATTCACTTGTTATTTGAATTGCCACTCTCAGTAAGACTTCTTGCTCCACTTTGATCTCCAGATTGATAAGATACGGTTTCAACGAGCATTCAACACACTGGGGAAACTTCAATAACGTAGCATTGAACGAGATCATGTATTTGCGCTTTACCTTTCCGTGTAACTACCTGCCACTTTATGAGTGTACTTTGAATTTTTCTAACAGCCTGCTTTTTTCAAGACTTCTGCAAGGGCACTTTGGTCACATGTTCTTTTTCATCATTACCTCATGTTGCAAGTCCTACTTAGTGTTTGAAGAAACCCTTTTTTTTTTTTTTAGTTTCAGGTTGCCTTGGTTTTTTTTTTTAAAGATTCTGTTGCTAATCTCCCTGACATTGATTAGCCATCAATAATTAATCCACTTGAAGTGACCACGTGATATTACTTGTACTGCAGAGCACTGTTCTTGCTTGAGTCCTAACCATTATCATACAACATTAAAATATTATTCAATACCTTTAGCTGTTTGAATTACTCCCTTAAAGTCTGATCAACCTAAGCGCTCCTTGCGGGTCTGCTTAAGATGTAGCGGTATTCTCATTGTTTATAACCCTTTGCTGAAGATATGAAGTTTGCCGATGAGTTACCCAGGTTTCCACATAAAGCTTTTTACCTACTTTGTTCATATTTCCTGTTCATGTTCTTATCTGATTTTTTATTTGCTTCTACTTTTTGCTTGGGAGAACACCTGTTGTTTTGATAGTTGTTTCTTCCAGCACGGTCTATATGAAGATTTTGCACTTGTTCAGTTTTGAATTATACAATTTTTATTTGGCATTCTTCCCCCTTTTCGTTGTTATTTCGGAGGAGGATTCTATAAGCATAGCATTTAGGAGTCAACTTCAAAGGTCAGGACCACAGTGAACTAAGTAATGTATAGAAGCAACACATGTAAGATCTAAGGCAAGAAGCAAGTCTGAAACAAGAACGATTTGATGTCCACAGACAGATGGAAACTGAAATCAATGATACTACCAGATCACCTGTGTGCTAAAGGCTGACATGGAGGGTGGGTGGGTGAGGAGACAAGCACCATGATCAACAAGAGCTGTATGAAATTCAGGGGCAGTATCTTTGTAGGCATTGCCCTAACATGATGGGCAACACGAGTTCTCTTTCTGAACTTCAGTGTTGGCATACTGAAGTTTGCTTAGTCCTTCTATGACTGTTAAGCTCACAGCAGGATTAGCTTATTAGTAAGTGTCCTTTGAAAACCCCATGTACTGATTAGTCCTAAGATCAGCCTCTTGCCACACACCTGAGCCACTGTTTACGGCACCACAACGTGATTTCGCTAAAACTTCACCCCCTCCAACATTTCACTGGTTCATGCCAAAATACAAAAACACAAACCCAAATCCCAGATGTTACCTGCTGAAGAGGTACTGCCTGTGGTCTCTTTCATTTCCTGATCAAGGTATGGACAGCATCATCCCACCACTATAATTATACGTCATTTCTCTTACTGCAAAAGCTTCTTTGCTTCCTCACTTCTACACTTTGCTAATATTGTTCTACAATTAGGTACTACAGTCCATATTCACTGGGAGACACCACCTGTCCGATATGCCTATCACATCAAACTCTTGACTACCACAAGACCATCAACTACTCCATTTTTGCTCAAGCTTCATGCTGATAATCAAGATTTGTACTTTGAGCTATCATGTCTTTATTCTATTACTGATGTTACAGTTATCCAAAAATATCATCCACTTCTCAACTGTAACAAATTTTTGTTACAACAGAGCATTGAGATTTGCCTCTATGTGGCTCAGACTTAAAGATACCAAATATCTCCAACAGATTATTATCTTTACAATACAAGTACTCTCTGGCCTTGACAGTTTTCCCCTTAATACCTGGAATCATTTAAACTATTCCAAAAGCTAAATCAAGGGAAACTTGTTTCTAAATAAGCTCTGCACATCCCATAGTTACAAACAGAACACTCAAATGCCTCCTCCTTTTGTCACCTTCCAGTCCATGCTCTGATGCTAAAGTATGCCTTACCTGCTTCTTCAGAAAAGGAAACAAAACAAGCTAATTGGTGAAGAATTTCACTTTGGTCTTTCCCTACTTAGTCAAAATCAACTTCAGTTTTTACAGACAACCTTCCAAAAGTGTCATTCGGAAACCCACACTAATTAATACCACCGTAGCGCATATCCCACCATCATGAGAGACATAGGCTGAAATGTCAACACTACACACATCTTTATGCACTCACAGCAATGAATACTGACGGCATCTGACTGCACACAGCACTAAATATCATCGGCCCTCCTACCTCTACTAACCTCATACTCAAGAACTAAAGTACCTTGGTCTCCACCAATATGTCCTTCAGAAGCAAACACTACACGTACAAACTCAGAAAGGAGACAGAGGTACCATATCAGATTCAAGTGACAAGATTCCCAAAGTCCTTGGATTACCACATAACAAAGAAGTGAAGGGTGACTTCTTTTAATTTAAAACAACAACTTAATAACAGTTCCAAATGTCACATTTGACAAACTACTGGAATGTAATTAATTAGTTGCTCTTTTCAATTCACATGGACCTAAGAGGGAAGCTAAACAAACCCATACACCGTTCCAGCGTACTCACAGAACAGCTCAGGCTGGAAAACATCTCTGGAATCATATAGTCCAATTGCCTGCTTAAAGCAGGGTTAACTACAGCAGACTGTTAACTACAGACACTGTTCCAGGCAGGTTTTGAACATCTCCAAACACTGAGATTCCACAAGCTCCCTCGGCAACCTGCAGCAGTGCATCAGCAACCTCACCATAAAATTCTTACATTTCAGTTTAATTTCTTGTATTTCAGTCTGTGCCCATTGCCTCTTGTCTGTTCCCTGGATATCACTGAGAAGAGTCTGGCTCTGTCTTCCCTACACCCTCCCTTCAGGTATTTACACACAAACCTCCTCTTCTCCGGGATAAACAGTCCTACCTCTCAGCCTCTCCTAGTGTGACAGATGCTCCAATTCTTTAATCATATTCGTGGCTCTGTTGGATTCACTGTAGTATGCCATGTCCTTCTGGTACTGAGGTGTCCAGAACATAGAACAGAATCATTAAGGTTGGAAAAGACCTCCAAGATCATCAAGTCCAACTGTCAACACAACACCACCATGCCTGCTAAATCATATCCCGAAGTGCCACGTCTACACGTTTTTTGAACGCCTCCAGGGATGGTGACTCCACCACTGCCCTGGGCAGCCTGTTCCAACACTCGACAACCCTCTCAGTGAAGAAATTTTTCCTAATATCTAATCTTAACCTCCCCTGACGCACCTTAAGGCCATTTCCTCTCATCCTGTTGCCTGTTACCTGGGAGAAGAGACCAACACCTGCCTCACTACAACCTATTTTCAGGTAGCTGTAGAGCGCGATAAGGTCTCCCCTCAGCCTCCTCTTCTCCAGACTGAACACCCCCAGCTCCCTCAGCCGCTCCTCATCAGACTTGTTATCCAGACCCCTCACCAGCCTCATTGCCCTTCTCTGGACACGCTCCAGCAACTCAGTGTCCTTCTTGCAGTGAGGGGCTCAAAACTGTAAACAGCACTTGAGGTGCAGCCTCACCAGTGCCGAGTACAGGGGCACGGTCACCTCCCTCCTCCTGCTGGCCACACTATTCCTGATACAAACCGGGGTGCCACTGGCCTTCTTGGCCACCTGGGCACACTGCTGGCTCATGGTCAGCCAGCTGTCAACTGGTACCCGCAGGTCCTTTTCCGCCAGGCAGCTCTCCAGCCACTCTTCCCCAGGCCTGCAGCTTTGCATGGGATTGTTGTGACTCAAGTGCAGGACCTGGCACTCGGCCTTGTTGAAACTCATATGACTGACCTTGGCCCATCAATCCAGCCTGTCCAGATCCCTTTGCAGAGTCTTCCTACCCTCAAATAGATTGACACTCCCGCCCAGTTTGGTGTCATCCGCAAACTTACTGAGGGAGCACTCAAACCCCTCATCCAGAACATCTGGTAAAGATGTTAAACAAGACTGGCCCCAAAACTGAGCCCTGGAGAACACCACTCGTGACAGGCCACCAACTGGATTTAACTCCATTCACCACAACTCTCTGGGCTCGGCCATCCAGCCAGTTTTTTATCCAGCGAAGTGTACACCTACCCAAATCATGAACAGCTAGTTTCTCCAGGAGGATGCTGTAGGAAACAGTGTCAAAAAAACAGATACAACTCTACAGATGTGGTCTCACTAGTGCTGAGTAGAGGGAAATACTCATTTCCCTCGACCTGCTGGCTATGTTCTTTCTGAAGCAAGCCAGGATGCTGTTGGCCTGCTCTGCCCAATGGGCATATTGTTGGCTCACATTCCACTTGGTGTCTACCAGGACTCCCATGCCCTTTTCCATGTACCTGCTTTCCAGCCAGTAAACTCCCTAGCCCATACCAGTGCATGGAATCATAGAACAGTTGGGGTTGGAAGGGACCTTTACAGGTCATCTAGTCTAACCCACTTACAGTGAGCAGGGAAATGGAGTTGTTCCTCCCTAGGGGTAAGACTCTGTATTTCCCATTATTGAACTCCATAAGGTTCCTGTCTGTCCATTTCTGCAGTCTGTCAAGATCCATCTCAATGGCAGCACAATCATGTCATCCATCTCCCTTTCCCACATCTCTCTTTCCTTCCCAATAACAAAACAAGTGTTCCATATTTCTACCTTGGCTTCCATGCCTCCCATTCCCACCCGGGATTTGGTTCCGAATGTTACAGACTGCTGGTCTCCTGGGTAGAATATGTCAATGAGCTTTGCATCATCAGATCCTGGAGGGCTGTCAAAGAGTCCTGAAACAAATAATAAAAATCTGCTAGTGTTATGTACCTTCATCTCCAAAGCTCACCGATGAAAAAAAGAAAAAAAAGCAAAAACCATGAGGCTGAAAAGCTGTATTCCACTTTATAGGATTGAAAACTTTCACTGGACCCTGCTTTTTGTGGGACTGAAAGCATAAAACACTTAACAGGCAGACTGAAGAAGTATAGCTTTACTGAAAGCATAACAAATAAGAAACCGAAAACCCACATGCTGAATAGCAGCATGCAAGCTGGAAGGCAGTGACATTTCATTGAGATTACAGAGACAGTTTACAGCTTCTATCAGGGCTTACAAATACAAGCCCACAACTGACCAGGAAAAGAAAGGATAGTCCTCCTCACGAAAATCGCAGATGATATTCTTGAACACTGGGTTGCACAGTGCTAAACTGGGCAATTCAGAAATATGTAAAAAGGGTAACTATCAAATTCTCCTAAGAAGGAACATAACACTACAGAGACATACTCTCCTTCATTTTTTTTTAAATCTAGCGATTTTATGTAACTATGTTCGGAGTTGAATGACCCTGTGGTTTATGTAACATGTTAAACCTAAACTCTATCACCACAATTCCCAGAAATTCTATGTTAACAAATAATGGCATTACAAATTAGAGAGCACAAGTGCAGACTAACTTTGTCCTTCCTTGATAGATTGGGAAGGAGAGGACACACATCTTTACATACACAAGATGTCACATTGAATGAATAAGCTAGGAGGACAGGGGTGTTGGGTGTTAATTTTTTTACAAGTTGTTTGGACTATTGCTTGTATGAGTTGCTCTCAGACAGTCAGTTCAACTGGAATCAACCATGAAATCCAGCCGAATCTGCTAAAAGAAACTGTTTATAGAAAGGCACCTCCTTCCTCCTCAGTGCCTACAGTATGTGCGAAAGTCCAGGATCCACTGAAAGAAACCCATCTGGAGAAGATGAAAAGACTTTGTGACTTGGGTGATGTGGACTGCACTGATCTGAATCTTCACCCACTACCCTCCTCCCTCTAGAAAAGGAACTTCAACATCCATAGGTGACAAACTTCTGTCACAGCAGCACAATTCAGAAGACTAGAGCAGTGTAAGCCAAATGCCTGGGAGACAGAAAATGCTAGCAAGTCCCAGGTGTCTTGAAGGCAGTGACGAGGACTTGTAATATACCTGTAATTCACTGAAAGACAGAACCCGCTGCCAGAAGAAACAAATTATTGTAGAATAGTATTTGGCTTATACTCCTGATTCTAAACACACAGCCTCTATCCTGCATATTACTCATAACTATATCATACAATTCTGAGAAGCTAGCAGAAGTACCATAGCACATATGGTATTCTGGGTTCTGAAACAAGTCGCAGGTTCACATGCATTCTCACCCACCCAGATTCACCAGTGTGGCAGACAGTCTTTGGCTTATGCAACAGCATCAGCATTGGGTATATGCCTTAAGGAGTTATGGGGTACGTTGCAATTGTCCCTGTAAAAGATATGAACTGAAGAGATCAGTAAAACCCGAACATACATTGGTTTGACTATCTGATGTACTTCAATAAAACAAGAAACCGAAGAAGTGACTCACAAACCTTCTACATCTGAGAGAACAATCAGAAGATCAGTTTTCATTTCCACAGCCAGTCGTGCTGCCAGACTGTCGTTATCCTTCACACTAATCACCTGCAATGCACATGCATATCAGCAGCACTGAACAGCAGGAGGAACTAGGAAATATTTGGCTGCAACATACAAAAGCTAGCTACCTCAGCACTACTAACATGTCCTTCTGAGCTACTTTGTTCACACCCACTGGAAACTTAGGTGGTGACCTTTGTATGAAAGTATATACACTTTTGGAATGCAATGAAGCAGTATCAAAATGACAATCAGTGTGATCAGTACCCGCATTCTCCACCTCGGTGCCCACTGACAGGACAAGAGGTACTAACAGACCCTGCTTTAAGCAGTGGTGCTGGACTAGACGACCTGCACAAGTCCCTTCCAACTTCAACTACTCGGTGAAAACCAGACTGGGCATGCTTGCTTTTGGCAAAGCAGACATCATCTGTGCTGCTTCCACCCCACAGCACTGTATCATGCCAGAAATAGACAGGTCAGCATAGTCTTCCAGTACCCTCTGTACACATTACTAATTTGGTTGTTTGTTTCACTGCTTCAGAGGTCCCCGATTACGGCATTAGTGAAGTACACACTAGTGCTGTACCATCTACAAGCAGGACACACCCCCTTCGCAATACTTTACCCACATTTACCCCCTGCAGATCACTGTTCGGCTCTGGAGGTGGAACAACAGCATCATTAGTGTTAATTATAGGGACAATATTCATTCTTAAAAGCTCATGCAACGTTCCATTTAAGTTCCGACGCTTCTGCTCATCATGGAAATCCAGGTTGGTGACTAAAATCTAAATGGAGAAAAAAAAAATTAATATATACTTAGCCTACCACTTTTCCTGAGAAGAACACCATAAACATATGTATTAACATATCATAACAGATCAGCCATGTCCTTCAGGTCTCCAAAGAAACATAACCCACATTTAAAGGCTACAGAATACAACTGAGAAACAATCTTTCCACAACATTTTCAAGTTTATATGCCTTAACATCCACTGGAGCCTATAATGGCCTTTCTCAAGCTGACAGATCAGAAGGTACAGGAATCAACTTGGAAAAAAAAACATAAGCAGAACACAGATGCTGATGATACCTAGTAAGACCCTAAACAATTTGCTAGATTACTCAAGGCACTGTCTTTCCTGTTCTCCCTCTCAGTGCAATGTTTCTGCTGTTGCAAGCAGAAGGTATGCTTTGTCTCAGCTCTTAAAACTCACTTGCATTTCTGAAAGAATCTTGGTCTTAAAAGCCTCCTGCATGCAGACACCATCTCTTTCTTTTTGGTATTTTAAGACAAAAAACCCTCAATGTCTGCTCTGAAGTGACATTTTTTTCATTTTTACTCTGCCATTGGAGAACAAAGCAAACAACTCCACGACACAAATGTTACAATAGCACTTGAAATCAACATGTACACTGATTTCTTTTGCACGGCCAATTAATTCTTTCGAATCGACAGAATGATAGTTGTCTCCAAACTCGAACAAGATTATAATCCAGCTCAGCCTATAGCGATTGTTAGCTATACTGTAAACATTCTAGTGATATCAGCTATACTGTATTACAGGAAGAAGTTCCTCCAAGGTAGACTTCATAATAGGTGCCTAAATTCATTAAAAGTGTCTAAACAAATAAGGCATTACCATTGACACAGTTCTGTATTCTCAGAGTACTTAAGATAAGTGAAGCCTGTTTAAGAGTAGTTCAATTGAAACAGTTGTGGCATTCGGAATAGGTAGAAGACCCAGGCTAGGGATACCATCATCCACAAGTTAGAAAGGTTTGAGAAGCAGATGGACAGCAAGTTCCAACGTGTAGATATGCACTTCTGTCAGCTTTATAGAATGTGTGGCAGGTCAGCTACCTGTGATTCTTCAACCCTCACTTCGGATCACCAGCTTCACCTTTTGTGAAGAGACTTTAACAGACCCCACCCTGTAGATGAGAGCAGGATACACACAAACTCCAAAAAGAAAAAGCTTATTTGCTTCACCTCGATGATAGGTAATCCCACTTCAGAAAACTAAGCAAGGTACTCCTGTATAAGCTACCACTTACGCTACAGTAATAAGCCCCAAAAGTAGGATGGCAACGGAAATGCAAGACTACAGTAAAGACAGCAGCACATAAAACAGAGAAAATCCAAGAACAATTCCATCACTGACTGAAGTAGCAAGTCAGTTTACGAAAGAAGGAATCCCTTACTTGAGCTGCACAAATGCTGTACTGCGTAAACATGGCCTCATACAGAGCCATCAGTCCACTCTGGCCAGCCGCTGCACAGGCTCGCGCCTCCAAGACTGGAATAGCCTACAAAGATAAAGAATAGCTGTCAGGCAGTGACTTGAGCAGGTACCACCCAACATTCAAGGAAAAGCGGGAGTGCCACCAGTCACTCACCATATCTTTTAGCTGACTCTGGCCTGAATGAAGCGCTTGCCTCACACTCTGAGAAAGCAAGATCTCATGACGCAACCGCTGCTTTCCAAAAGCTACAGCACCACTGGTGACAATCATCATCTCTCGGCCCTGATTTTGCAGCATTGATACCTGTAAGTACAGAACATAAGAAATAAGGCCTAGAGTAGGATCGTTGCTAGCATGACAGTTCTGACTACTAAAGATAACCTTATGCTCATCAGTTCTTGCTGACACAAGTGTTTCATTTTATCCATGGATGCGCAAAGCAAGGCAACCACCCTCTAAGATACTCCTGCACACCCTCCTAGCTACTTAGGAGCTATGCAAAGGACTGCATGCAATCTATAGCTTCTGCTAAACTTTCACAATACCAGTTTTTATGACACAGTCATGCCTGAATTTTCACAATATGTATTACATGCTAACACTTCTATATCCCCCACACCTCCATTGCTACAGATAAGGAAAGATAAGATATGAAAACGCTGTAAAGTAGCAGCTGTACCTTCCAGCAACCTTCTTACTCACCATCCACTCCCAAAGCTGCCATTGTACAGTAATTTTGTATTCTAGAAGTGAAGAAGCTAACCCTGATAGTTCAGCTTTTAATTACTTCTTCCTTACATGCATCTGGCCAGATTCCTTTCAAAGGTCTCAAGCTAAATGTCTTACGTTAAATCAATTTATTATGTTAACTTTACTTCCCAGAGACAACACGTCCAACCCCACCAAAGTCATTAACTTCATTTTGGAGAACCAATCCATGACTTGATCCCATTAATTTTTCTACTGGTAATAAGGTTTCAGGCTTCCTCCTAGAGGAAATCAGCAAATGCTCAGGTAATCAAGAAGGGTCTACTCTTTCTGCAGACTTCACAGACTTCAGTGCCACCTTCCCACTAGATCAAACTAATGTCCCAGTCATGTCTTTCTTACTGCACAAAAATCTCACTGTACAAATCTCTCGGTACTGGGTCTGGCCGAGATGGAGTTAATTTTCTTCATAGGGGCCCATATGGTGTTGTGTTTTGGATTTTAGGATTAAAACAGTGTTGATAACATTCCGATGTTTTGCCTATTGCGAAACAGTGCTTACATAGCATCAAAGCCTTCTCTTTTTCCCATGCTGAGCAGTACTTGCACAGAATCATGGCTTTATTTTTCCCACTATGTCCCATCACAGCAGGTAGGCTAGGGGCTGGGCAAGAAGTTAGAAGAGCACACATTTGGGACAGCTAACATGAACTGGCCAAAGGGACATTCCATACTATCTAGCATAACGCTTAGTAATGAAACTAGGGTAGCAGAATAGGAAAGGCTAGGGGGTTATCTTTCAAGGTGGCCGCCACTTGGGGACTAGTGGAGCATTGATCTGCTTGTGTGAGGTAGTGATTGTCTTAGCATCACTTGTTTCTCTCCCCCCTTACTACAGTTATTAAGCTGTTTTTGTTTCAACCCATGAGCTTTCTTACTTTTGCTCTTCTTATTTTCTTCCCAATCCGACTAGTGGCAGGATGGAGGTGTGGAGAGCAAACAAGCATCTCCGTGGGTGCTTAGCTGCTGGTCAGGGTCAACCCACCACACTTTCAAACACCAATTTACTGAGTGACATGGTTTATGCTATCACAGCACAGGGGGATGAAAAAGCAAAAGGCCAACACATTACTTGAAAGGGCCATCATTGTTTTGAGTTTTTCCTACAGTCTTCTGTGCCATCCAACAATCACACAGAATCATAGAATCATTAAGGTTGGAAAAGGCCTCCAAGATCAGCCAGTCCAACCGTCAACCCAGTCACCAAGTATGCGAAGTTAAAACAAACATTCCACTTCAGCCACAGAATTACCTGCTCTACAATTGATGCCAGCCTCCCAAGAGCCAAGCCACACTCATCCCCTCGAGTCACAACAGCACTACCCAATTTCACTACAATCCGCTTTGCATGCTTCAGCTCACTGCGGTGTGCAAACGATTTTCCATGTGCACGGCTGAGTGGCATGGTGATAAACGGGATGTTGCTCCAACAACGGGTGGATTCATTCCTTAATCTTCGGTTATGGCAAGGGAGATCTGTGGTTAAAGAAAGAAAGAAAAAAAAAAAAAAAGCAGTTTTAAGTGTTTCATTCAGACTTAGCCCTAGAAGTCATGTAACATTTCCTCCCTTTCCAAGGTTAAAGCTCACAATACACACTTCTCAGTGACTGGGAACGAGAAGTTAGCTTTGAAGTCACCCAGAGAAAGTGAGCAGCACTAACTATCCCTACTGTATATAATGCAATACCTCATGTGTCACAAAGCTTTGACTCTGACAATCTAGAAGACCAAACTGAAGGACACTGTAAAAGAGCCCATACAGCTCACAATGGAAGTACTAGTTTAAAAACAACCTCCTTTGCCTTGCCTCATTAGATACAGCTAGAGAGCTTCCCTATGTGTAGCAGCGCAGAAAGCTTCACTGTTAGGGAAGTAAAGAAACACAACTTTTAAAACATCTCTAAGTTACGTGGTTTTGAATGTTACTCAACTAGGGGCAGCAGAAGGGGGATCATGGACATACAAACTGGAAGTCACCTTCCTACAGGATAAACAGGTGTTGGAGGGAGAAGAGACAGTCACAGTCACATTACTCAAGTAAGATACAAGATACATAAGGCTGACACTTCGCCCAAGTCAGTGAGCTAGGGAACATTTCTCAGCAAAATCTTTCTTTTCAAAATGCCTGCAAAGGACAGTAGACACCACTACCAGCACAGCAGGTTTAAGAGAATGGTGATTATTAAGGTACAATCACAAGGAACAGTCTGGACCCTTTGTAAGTGACAAAGAGGTGGACCCAAACACATAAAGACTAAAAGTTAAGCTGTAGGAACAAAGGCAGATAGAAAGCAGTTCCAGCACACTTCATATGAAGTTTTGCAGGGTCACGGTGAATTGTGTCTGAAGGAGGAGTTGTGCAGGTAAGAATACCTGCAGTCCAAGAGTGTCAATTGGATAATTAATACAATATGGATAAGCCATACTATTTGAAATAAATTTGATGCCACACTTCCATATCTTCCATCTAGTTCTTCTTGTATTACTATTCAGAAACTGCATTAAACCAGGTCAACTGTGAGACAGTCTCAAAAATGCCAGTACAGCAAAAAAGAGGGAGAACACTTCTGATGTAATTACAGAAAAAATGGCTACCAACACCACACTCTGGGACCAAAAGTGCAACTTAGCCAAAAGATGGCACACATTCATGCAAAAATTATGGAGAACATCATACTGGATGCTACTGAAAGGCAGAGAACAATGCAATCATCAGGCACAGTCAGCATGGGTTCACAAAGGCAAAGTTCCGTTTAGCTACTGGATATCCTCCTGCGACAAGGTCACCTGCCCAGTGGATGAAGGGAAGATGGTGGATGTAGTTTTTCTGGATTTCAGTGAGGCTTTTGATACTGTTCCTCACAGCATCCTTCTGGCAAGTTGTGCAGCTGTGGGATGAGTGGGCTCACAGTGCGCTGGGTGAAAAAGTGGCTGGACGGCATGGCTCAAAGGGTTGTAGTGAATGGGACTCCATCTGTCCAGTGACTGGTCCCCAGTGGTGTTCCTCAGGGCTCAGTCCCAAGCCCAGTGCTGTTCAGTATTTTTAGCAATGATCTGGATGCAGCAGTCGACTGCACCATTAGCAACGTTGCTGACAATATCAAACTGGGAGGTGGTGTTGGCTCTCGAGGGACAAGAGGCCTTGCAGAGGGATCTAGACAGATTGGAGCTTTGGGCAGTCATTAATGGCAGGAAGTTTAACAAGTGCCAGATTCTGCACCAGGGGCAGAGTAACGCTGGACACAAGCGTAGTTTGAGAGCGGAGTGGCTGGAGAGCAGCCCTGCAGAAAGGGATCTGGGGTTGCTGGTCGGCAGCAGGCTCAACAGGAGCCAGCAGTGTGCCCAGGCAGCCCAGAGGGCAAACTGCATCCCGGGGTGCATCAAACACAGAGTGACCAGCCGGTCAAAAGAGGTGATTATCCAGATACATTTATCATTGGTGCAGCCTCACCTTCAGTACTGTGTGCAGTTCTAGGCCCCACCATTTAAGCAGGATGTTCAGGTACCTGAAAGCGTCCAGAGGAGGGCAGCAAAGCTGGTGACAGGGCTGGAAGACGTCCTCTGAAGAGCGGCTGAGAAATCTGGGTTTGTCTAGTTGGGAGAGGAGGAAGCTGAGGGGCTACCTCATTGCTCTCTGCAGCTTCCTGAGAAGGGGACATGGTGAGGGAGGTGCTGAGCTCTTCTCCCTGGGATTCAGGGACAGGATGGGCGAGAATCGTTCAAAGCTACGCCAGGGGACGTTCAGACTGGACATTAGAAAACTTTTTGTACCAAAAGGGTGTCCACACGCTGGAACAGGCTTCCTTGAGAGGTGGTAGATGCCCCATGCCTGTCAGTGTTTAAGAGGCATTTGGACAATGCTCTTAATATGCTTTAGCTTTTGCTCAGCCCTGACGTCGTCAGGCAGTTGGAATAGATGATTGTTGTAGGTCCGTTCCAACTGAATTATTCTATTCTAGTCAATTCTAACCAATATCTCACCTGAAGGTGTAGAGGTTTCTTTACAAATCAGTGAACTGAATCCTATGCCGTGGCCAGAGTTATCTGAGCCACGGTTAGAGTTATCTGATTTAATCTGTTCAGTCTCTCTAATTTTGATACTCTATAACACAAAATAGATTAATTTATAACCTAAAGTGACTATTCCGGGTGTTACTTCTGCTGGAGAAAGACAATAATGAACACAGTGCTACAGAAAAGAGAAGCTTGTCATTTAACTGTTTTAAATAAATAAATCTTTTGTTCATTATACATGCAGAAGCAGCTTAAATGATTAATCATAACTGAGGGCTGCACTAACATGTCACACATATAAAAGTAGAAAGTGGAATTTGGAGACGAGTTTCATTTGCCCCTCATTTTCATGAGAGAATATTTGCGAATGTAAACAAGGCCTATAATACATATGAAACACGAGGTTTTGTATCCTGAACACTAGGAAGAACTTCTTCCCTCTGAGGGTGACAGAGCCCTGGATCAGGCTGCCCAGAGGGGTTGTGGAGTCTCCTTCTCCGGAGATATTCAAACCCCGTCTGGACATGGTCCTGTGCAGCCTGCTCTGGGTAACCCTGCTTTGGCTGGGGGTTGGACTGGATGATCCCCAGAGATCCCTTCCAACTCCCGCCATGCTGTGATTCTGTGAAAGAACAGGTGAAGGAGTCCAATTTAACTATTCTTTCCAGCATTATACATTACTATACAGTATTTGCCTATCCCACACAGTACATCTAGAAAGGAGTAAAAACAATTTCTTTCTAATTCTCTTGGCTAGAGCTTCAGGGTTTAGAGGGTTCCAAGGCAGCAGCTGTTGAGGCATAACCAGCATCTGAAAAGAAACCACTTGTTTTTTCAGAAAAACAAGGAGAAAGACAATGATTCTAGAACAAGCACAGAATTTCATCCATCTCCACTGAAGTCTTAATTGCTAACCTTGCTCTGTGACTGCATAAACGTATCTTTTTCAGTTATTTTAGAGTGGACTGACATGTGAAATCAGCTCCCATGTTACTTATGCAAAACATTTCTAGTGATGCAAGCCCGTTAACTTGCTTCAAACACAACTGGGGAGAAACTGACATAGCCATCCAGTCAACTTTTTGGACAAACAGGTTTCTAGGCACTCCAGTCTTTATATCCAGTGCCTTGTCAACCGTTTCACTTCCTTAATAAAGAAGTAGAAACATATGAAAAAGACTTCAGTATTTAACACTGCAGATCCTTTTACATAACCTGCATGAGGCTAGCTTCTCAGGAGTAAAGAAGCAGAATTTCAAAATACACGAGTTGAATAGGATCACAACAGAAACAGTACAGAACAAAAGAAAACTGTGATAAATGCTCAATCCAGCTTTAGAATGCAGCTGATGAAGTAACCAGAGTTGCTGCAATACTGGGTACTGACTACTGTCAATACTGAGGAACAATTTTCAGTGTTAACTATGAGTAGTTTACTAACTTTGGAAAACGCGGAATATTTAGAAATACTACCAATGCAGAAGTCAGAGCTACGGCTCAGAAAAAACAAGTTTAGCATTTTCAAGATTTCAACATTTATTAATTCATATAAATATCAACAAAAGATAACTGTTAACACACAGATCAATAGGAAATTATTCTTGCATGCAATGGCAAACAGTTCATCTTTTAATCTAACAGACTTTGTCTATCCTTGCCTTCTCTGTTTCAGATGACTAACCAAATAGACAGTGAATGGTTCTCTCAAGTTAGGTTTTCAGGAAAAAACTATTTACAGGGCACCTACATATTTACACTCAGGTTTCCTGCAAGCATCTTTCCACTTTTATCTAATCTGAATAAATTTGAGATTCACAGCTTGCTTTACTCAAGACATCTGTGCACTGAAAATGGGGGAGCAAGCATAATCAGATCTTGTTTTCCAGGAATGTATGAGGTTGAAATAAAGAACATTTACAGTAGCAGTACTTTCACAACTGATTCTTTTTGTTTGAAATGCATGCCAGACTGAAAAATACACCCTCTCAGACATCCAGCTGAATAGTATTGAGTTAAGGGAGAAGGTAACATTAAGAAAGTAGAGCTTCAACTGCAGCTCACTCCAGAAGTTGTAAGATTTGAATGATGTTAATGAGGTGATTTTCCTTTCAACATAGGAAAGAGCATAGGCATGCCCAGAGACATACTGACCAACATTATTAGAAACGTGTGCTTTCTCTCATACATACATAAACGGGAAATGGCTGCGATGGCACGTGGCAATAACACAAAGGACCATCCAGGGGAACGGACAAGAGGGCTCAGAGCAGCTCGACACAACATTTTGGGATGCCTTCTGCAAATCAAGGATATCTGTAAGTTAAAAGGAAGGGAGGAGGGGGGAAAACTGGTTAATATCAGTGAATTTCCATTTATATTTCTCTCCTCACCCACCCCCCACCCCAACTCCTCTTTGTCCTGTACAGTCTTAACACAATTTCCTCGTGCAATAGACAGACAGCCTGCTCTCTCCATTTTGCAGAATTCTCAGACTGTGAACAAGAAGAACTAAAGGCCCCTGTTCCCTATTTGCTGGCAGAAGATCATTATTAAATATCATGAACAAAACATGTTTCCCCAAGAAGGGAAAAAGTCTATCAGTGAGTGCACCTACAATGGAGAAAAGTGATAACTTTGTCCATAAAGAAGCCTGGAAGAAAAAAAAAAATATGTAGAGAGTTTGTACCATCCAGACTTCCCCATACACCCCACAACAGAGCCTCTACTATACCTCTCACAAATCTCAGCCCTATTCCAATATAAAAGATATGCTGATTCACTTTTCCCTGAGCACCACCAAATGACAAGATGTTAACCACAATTACAAGAACACCAATTTCCAAGGTATTTGGCATTAGTTTCCCTTGACTAAACTTCTAAACACTCAGGATTCTTTTAGCTCAAAATCCACTAGAGCTAGTCCCCAGCAAACAAGGAATACACAATTAGCAATTTCCTATGACACATCTAGTTGAAGTAATGGCACCTAGTATCACAAAGGAAACTAATAACAATTAAGTTCTCCCAGACAGTGCTTAAGCCATGAAACTTCTCCTTCCTTTTTTTACAAAATTTACTTCATTTACTTGCTTTCAAACTATCCTTCTGCACCACTGGAATAGGGCGAACAACTTTGCACAAGCTGTGATAGGGAAAAGGTACTGAAGAGAGGACAAGGAGAGCTCACAGTAACTGCACTGGAAGACTGCTATTACAAATACCATGACAATTATAGTACCTGGCAGTTCTGGCATACATGTACATGAACACTTGAAGTTGCTTCATTACCCTGCGTCAGTGCATTGTTATTATACCTCATTATGACCCTTAACAAAATAATGCACCTCTACGTCAGAGAAAGCAGCCACCAGCAGATACTGGTTCTCCTATTTTGTCTAGTAAAGATTACATGGCACGGCATTTTAAAAATACTAATCTGCAATGTCCCTCCAGTTCTGCATTTCATCTGAAATGGCAGTCTTGACCACTGCCAGGAAGAGGTAGACAAAGGACTTGGGGCAAATGATACAACTATGCAAGCAGCCCAAGTTTTCTTCTCATAACGGGGCAAGCTTAACGGAGTTGGTGAACAGTATGAACCAGACATTCCCTCTTTGAACACTTACCAGGCACCTCATGCACCTGCTTCGGGGGGGGGGG
>Ga0065711_1038014_pt1 | contig 19243 bp, 8 predicted proteins | sample Hoacrofraction12_FD_59098 | JGI IMG/M metagenome (GOLD analysis project Ga0065711, IMG submission 59098) | Hoatzin crop microbial communities from Cojedes, Venezuela - Epithelial fraction 12 v2 (version 2) | ecosystem: Host-associated > Birds > Digestive system > Esophagus > Crop | place...
AAATGCTTACAAATATCTGAAGGGTGGATGTCAGGAGGATGGGGCCAAGCTCTTTTCAGTGGTGCCCAGCGACAGGACAAGGGGCAATGGGCACAAACCGAAGCACAAGAAGTTCCATCTGAACATGAGGATGAACTTCTTCACTCTGAGGGTGATGGAGCACTGGAACAGGCTGCCCGGGGAGGTTGTGGAGTCTCCTCTGGAGATATTCAAGACCCGCCTTGACAAGGTCCTCTGCGACCTGTTGTAAGTGACCCTACTTCGGCGGGAGGGTTGGACTAGATGACCCCCAGAGGTCCCTTCCAGTCCCTACCATTCTGTGATTCTGTGATTCTGTGATTCTATGTATCGGAGAGCACAGAAAAATGATTTTGCGTTTGGGAGGACGCATGGTTGTGAAGGTCAGTGTAGCTTCAAGGGGGATGTTTTTCATCAGCATGAGCATGGGAAGTAAGGGATCTTGTTTTATAATTGGGACTGCTTTCCTAGATCTGTTTTTATCTGTAGGGTTCTCTCTCCCCTTCTCACCTCTTTCTGTCTTTGTATCCCTTTTATCTTTTTTATTCTGTGGCTTTTTTCTGTTCTTCTCTGCTACTGCTATCTTAGCACACTTGTTAGTGCCCTTCCCTTCATCTCTAGCCCTCTTTCTGTCCTATCTCATAAGCCTTCCACTAGCTCAATCCATCTTCCTCTGCCCCGGTATTATTCCTCGTTTATTTCTCTCCAGTTCTAATTTGATTCTCTTACTATGCAGTCAGAACACAAGTGAGGACAACAGAGGTACACATTGGTATTCTTTCCCTTCACCTTTAACTTTTACCCTTCCTCCTCCCTTTCTCATTTAGCTGTACTGTTTATAAAAGCTTTAACTTTCTCAGTTGGAGCTATTAAAAATATGGCTTTTCATACCCAACATCAAACGTTAGTGATATCTGTCTGTTATTCCATCTTTTATGGTGCACACAGAGAAGACGCTAGGATTTGCAGAAAGGCCAAGTAAGACAAACCTTTGTAATATTCCCAAATTAGTTAACTGGGTTCCTAGAAAAGGAAGCTAGCACGGCTTCATAGTGTTCCCCAAGGAAAACAGTGCCAAGATCCACAGCTCTCTGCATGAGGCAGAGAAACAATTTCAGACCTGGGCTACTTCATCAGCAAACCTGAGTGGCTACAAAAGGGTAATGAAAATAATGTCCTCCTCTGTTGCATAAAGCAAAGGGTGATATTTCAGGAGGGATCAGAGCCATGGGGACAAGTATGTGGCCATGACATTTGGCAGCTATGAATATACATAAATGAGATAAGGCTCAGATGCCCCAAATCTTTCCCAGCTGAGGTTTACTCTGGCAGCCTGCCAGGTGCCCAGCTGGAAGATCATAATAGATAAAATAAAATACAATAGATAATAAATACAATAAAATACAATAGCTCTTCGACTTACAATTCTTCATCCCCAATGGAGTCCTACACACTGGGACTGAGACCTCAGCTCTGTTTCAGAGATGGGAGGCATGGAAGTGACATCGCTTTGATCCTTCCTTGCTGGTACAAACCCAGAGTCAAACATTTTCCCCCAAAGAAGTGTAAGAAAAGAAAAATGAACAAATTGTATTGGAAAAGATGTTGTCTGTGTCAGCCATTACACCACAAAAGACACCCTGAAAACACAGTTTGAAAAAAAAAAAAAAAGAAAAAAAAAGAAAACAAAAACCAAAAAAACCACACCCCTGCTCTAGAGGAACAGAGCAATACATGGCATTGATGGCACTGGCATTGTAGGACTCCTCAGTCTGATTTGAGAAATCCTTCATGAAAGCACAAGATGAAGGGATCTGGATACAGGGCAATTTCTTGAAGTAGGTCTGTACATTGTCACATCAGCGCCATAGTGAACTCAGAGTAACTAAGTTATATTTTTGCAGTTTTTGGTCTTCTGTACTGCAGGTATACATTTTCTACAAAGCTGTCGAAAAACAGCTTAAACAGAAAGCTTTCTAAACCTGTTTAATGACAGATATGGTAATAGATAAATATTAAATTAGATACGTAATATTTATATTAAATATAAAATGGAAAGATAATCATGTGGACCTTTCTGAACTAAAAATCTATTCGGTGATTGCCCCGTGGATGTAGAAAGCCGGTCTTGATAGCTCTTGTGATGCCTTCAGAAGTCCTTTCTGGGCTCTGTTGAAGGTGGGATACAAGATAAAACAGCTTGGGAAGTTCTCCTTTCTGATCTTTCTCATCTGGAGGTACACATTACTATCATGGCTGTAGTAGGGACTTCTGTAACCAAAATTGCTAAAGTAAATTCACTCACTAAGAGGGATTTTCACTGAATATTTTTTTTGGGGGGGAGGGAACTTGTAGCATCACTTGGTAATTCAGAAAGTTAGTTTGGAAGACTACAATTTTTTTACTGCATTGGTTATGGCTCCTTTTTTAGTTTGGAGAAAGCATCAGAGATGGGGTTTAAATGACTTAAAAACATGCCTTCTTCAGCTGCCAGCCAAACTTTTCAGTGTTGCAGAATGTTTGCAGTGTTTCAGAATAACTCCTAAAAACAAGGAGTTATTTAGTCACATAAATAATCATGATTAAGTTTTGGGTTGCTAGAAACTCAGAAAGAGTTTGAGATGCTCAGAAAGAACTTTGTGTTCCCTGCCCATGTATGGTTCTATCTGTGAAGCACTCGGCGCATTTCTCCCTGACAGTGTTCTCAGGTGCTCGCAATGGTATTAAAAGTCATAGTCCTGGCAATGACACCAGAATCTGGTTTTCCTCATTGCGCTTAAATCCTATTTCATATCAGCAACAGCACTGTGGGAGCGCACTCCCTGCTTGCTCTATTTGGGAGAGGAAATGAGTCACTCTTTGGCCCTTGCATCTGACATCCCCACTGAGGCGGGGTCCTAATTATGCAGCCTCACTGCCTGTCACCTCTTATTTTTTCCATGCAATAATGTAACATCTTCCTAATTATACTGTAAAAACTGATGACAGTATCCTTAGTAACACATAATTATCCCTTTTTTTTCTGTATTTGAAAAGTCACCATTTTCATGAGATCTAAAATCTGCAGGTTGCAGGATAATTAGTCACTCAACAACTGGATTATTTCAAACGTGGCTGATGTTCTGCTGAAATAGTTAACTGCTTAGGATGTGTAAAGCATTTCTCATAGAATTATTAAAGATTTTTTCATGTTTATACATGCATTGAAAAATAAAATGGATAAGAATAATTCCCCCAAGTGCTTTAAATTAAAGCAATAATTTCTCTGAAATTTAATTCAGCTGTTACTTATTGCAATAGCCATTTAGAAAGTTAATTTACATAAATGTCATCTTTGCCAGTGCTGATTATATAAGTACGCTGCCAGTAACTTCAAAGTATACCTAATTACTTCAAGATAACATTCTCTATCACTTTGTATTTATGGAGCTGAGAACATAAGTCTGCTGGTAGAGCTTTACAGGTAGTGTGCTCTTGCAGTCTGTTGTCATCCAAAAGGACAGACACCATTATTTATATGCAGGTATCAGTTGGTGTTTGATGTCAGAGTTGCTTTTCCTTTATTTGAAAATTCCGGCTGGTACAACAAAAGTTATTTGTTAAAAACAGGTATTTTATTTTTCAGTTAGCCAATGATCATAGTTCTGTTTGCATCCACAAGCGAGAGACAGTGCTGTTTATGGATTTTGTACAAAGTTAAATGTGAAGCCAGGCAACAGAGGGCAAGTTTTCTAGAGTTTTTTTAAAAATGTAGCTAGAAGGTCAAATTCTCACCCTGAGTAAAATCACAAAAATCTCCTTCCTCCGGGAGGAATTTCTGTTTTGGTTTTGCTTGACTACACTCAGTCAATAAAGAGGTAATATATAAGAGCACAAAGTATTATTTTCCTATTCTGTCCATGAACTTCTGGAAGGATTTCACTTTCATAGGAGTGTTAGGGTGATTTGTACCTCTTTAGCAAGCACAACACGGTCAACACAGACACTGCTGCTAGGAAAATCCAGGAAATCAGAGGCTGTGGTACACATCAGACCAGAGTGTGTGAAATGTCTACTATTATGAGCAGGAAATTTTTTTTTTTAATTTCATTTTGAAAAATTAATTTGGAAAAATTGTTAGAATTTGGATCTTTTAAAATAAATGCTAGGAGGAAGCTACCACATTTATTTTGCTTTTGTCCTTAGCGTGGACTGCAACGTGGTAGAGAAATCAAATACACTATTGCTCTGTCCGTATGTCACAATATCAACAATTTCATACCTAATGCGTTTCAATTTCATACTTATGAGCTGGATTCAATAGACTAAACATAACCCTACACCATATCTTTCTCTTCAGGTATGCATGAGAACTTTTTTTCTGAACTGTTTTTGAAACCTGTATCTTTGAAAGAATAATTCAGTTATCTTTGGGTAATCAGTTTCTCTTAACATTTACTCTCACTTGGCAACCGTTTCCATGAGGACAAATACTGGTGGTAGCCTTTTAGTTGTAGAGAAACAGGACTTCATACCACAAAAGAGCAGCCATTCCACCAGATTCTTGTCTGTATCTTTCCCTATGCAGATAAGGCTGGACGCTGTTCAGAGAAACAGTGAATTTTGTTTGGTTTGGTTTCACAGATAGTTCTGTCTGATTCTGAACAGACTAGAGCTGATGTTTGAATATTGGACTATTATTGAATAATTTATTTTCATGCTACTTTTAAAGGAATGTTTGAGATCTTCTTCTGTCATGTATTCATCTTCTGTGGCAAATACTTTGAAGTAAAATCTCTCTTTGGACTTGAACTGTCATTGATATTCCTTAGCATTATCCACTGCCCTCTGTTCACTGAGAATTGCTGACTCTGAGACACAGAATATTGTTTGGGTTTGGAGTTTCATGTTTAACACAGTTCTGTAACTGGCACTAAGTGCAGAATTCTGCCAGTCTACTTCTAAGAGTAACTGCAGCTATTAAAGTAGGCACGCTCACAAAATACTGGCTGGTGGAGATTTCAGGTTTTTTCACTCATATGGAGATTAATGGGATGATTTCTGTGCCTCGAAGCCTAACAAGAAGCACATGTAGGAAGTGACTTCCTTAAAGCATTAAGACTGCTTTTCTGGAGAAAATTGGAAAGAAGTATCTTTGCACCTTTAGTTTAAGACCTACATGCAGCAGGTCTGCAAAATTTGGAAGAAAATATGGAAGAGAAGGTTAGGGATAAATCTAGTTCATTACAGTGTAAGGAGCAGAAAGGATTATGCACCCCCAAGGAAAGGATCTTTTCAGTTTGATAAATGCAGCACAAGTTATTCGCTACAAAATGCTAAGTCATTCTAGAAGTACACGGATTCCTGTGCTCCAGCCTACATACGAGTGCGGATTAGTTTCACCTTTTGCGTTTTGGAAGGAATCAAAGAATTATGAAATGGTTATTTTGTAGATACTGATAAATTGTGAGTACACAAAAAATTATTTTTTTTCCTAAATCTGGTGCAAATATAAATGTATATAAGTTCTGAAGAAAGTATTCAGCCCTTCCAGAAAGTCTTTCTCGGAAGAGGAGAGGTCGTGCGTTGTAAATTGTCTGATACACCCAGAGAAGTACCGCGTACAGGTAAGGCAACAGCCCCCAGGTTAGACAAAGAGGATGGCAGTCCAGTGGAGCAGTCTGAAAGCAACAGGAGTTTGAGTGTTGGACAGGTCTAAACTGCAAACCAAAGATTTTTGGACCATCAGCACAGAAGGACAACAATGCCGCAGTACCACATATTTTAGGGCATATAAGCTTTATTTGACTTAAGTTTGTGAAGGTGGATTAAAAAGGTTCTCTTACAGAGGAGTCTTGAAGAACATGACATTTCCGCATTTTTTACAGCCTTTTACTCTCCTGGGAACAAATTAACCCTGTCTTCAGTGCTTCAGAGCTACCCTCTGCTGTGCTCCCAAACATCCATTGGCTTACTTCTTAAGACCCCATTACACTCTTGCAAAAGTGTCCAAATCCAGTTTATGCACATGAACATGCTGTCCTGCTTTGGAGTTCCTGGTACCCAAAACGCTGGCGCCTGTTACTGGTGCAGCCTTAGGGGAGGTCTGCAGCATGAGGCAGGCGTGTGTGGGGGGAGGGGTCTCATCCCCCTCCAGCCGGCCTCGTTATTCAGGAGCTTGTTGGTATTTACGCCACTGAGCATACTTGTAGATGGTTGTGATATCTTCCCTGTATTTACTATCATCTGGCAAAGTTAAAGATCATTAATTCTGTTAACCTTTCTTCATATATCAGCCTTTTCGGTGTTTTAATCATTTTATACCTTTTTTACTTTATCCTCTATTTGTCAACATCTTTTAAAATCTGAAGAGCTCAGAACAGCATTATTTATAGCTGGAAACTGGATTAGGTTTTCACCACTAAAATAAAAAGATAGAAATGTTGATCTGAAGTGAACTGTTTTATTAAAGGAAAATCTTATATTAATAATTACTAATATCGTTTATTAGTGTAATTGCTATATTTAAAGAAAACCAAGCTGCCGCCTGCTTCTTAAATTACTAGATTTCAACTTTTCAGTGTGCTATTTAAGTGAAGTAGTCACCTTATTATACACCATCTTTCAGGATCCAAAAGCAACTCATGCATATAAATGGATTTAGCCTCATCAGTACCTCTAAATAGTGGAAAAAACCCCGCCATTTATTAAGTAAATGCATCTAGTGCAGATCTTGTCTGCTGGATTTAAAGTCTTGATTTACATTTCAAAACACTTTGGAGGATTAATCATCTCAAACTAGTCTACGTTTATTATGTGGTCTCCTTCCGTCCTCAGTGGAAAAAGGGAGAGACATCCTCCAGAGGCCTCTTACACTACTTTTAAATATCCATTTGTGAGAACAACAGCCCTTTAGAGGTACATCTCTCTTTCCAGGAGGAACAGACAATTGGGTGAGATGAGGTACTTAACTTTTAGACACTTCAGGCATACTGAAGATAGGTGAGATTGATCTCTTCTCCTGAGAGTCTAATCATTAGTTTCCTTTGATACCCCGTAGAAGAACTCCTAGTGTGCGCCATTGAAATACTTTACGTAAATGGTGAATGAACTGCATGGCTCTACAAATTAGATCCATCTAATGACTAGTAAAAATTGGTAAAATTAAACATAAGCTTTAACTAATTCACTGATAAAGAGAGAAAAAATTCTCTTTTTATCTCTCTTGCCTTTAAGATGCCCAGGATTCTTTCTTTGTTGTTCTGCTTGCTATTAATTGACTCAGAAATTGTTATCCTCCATAAAAATCTTTCTCTATTTTCTTTATGTAAAGAAAAAGATTATTATCAAGGGAAAATAATGGAAGCCTGTATCAGTTCATCCTTCCATTTAAATATTAATTCAGATCTTTTAAAATGGCTATGTTTGATATATAGTAATTGGAAAGTCAAAGCTTCAGTCAGAGTGGGAGTGTTAAAGAGTCATACTAGATATTACTTGCCCGTGGTCACTAAATTTGGTACCCTGGGGAGATCTTCTAATTGTAGAAAGCTAAATTATTATACCAGCTTATTATTTTTGTGACAAGTCGTATTAGGAACAGTGCACACCTCGCTCCCAGGTCACTGACTCCAATAGCTTTTTCTGCTCTACTTGGTTTCATTATCTGTGCAGTTCTCCCAAAGTAAGCGAAACACCTCTAACAAACAGTAACTTTTCCTCAGGTCCACTATTATAATCTAATCTTCAGCAGTTAACAAGCCACAGTCTTTTAGTCCCCTAGTCTATATCATCAGCGGTTAGTTTTCCTTCAGCTGAGTTAAGGGATGTTGATTTTTTTCCTTTCTTAGCCTTTGAACTAATGGTAGCTTTTCTTTTCCTCGTTTTTTGTCTTTTTTTGCTTTTTCTCTTTTCCCTCTTAAGAATGGGATTTATCTGTATTTATGGTCACATAGATACTCACGTGTCTTCTGTGAGATTTTAAAGAAACTATAGTGAAACCTATGATAAACATGATGGAACAGCTGACTTACAGGCCAAGAGAGCACAGAAGCAGCATATGAGGAAGATCTCAAAATTATAAAAAAATATGTCCAGTACTGGGATGTGCAGGCTGAAGCCTTACCAGGGACAAAAGGTATATGAATGAAGAGACTGTGATTGCCCTTGGGCTCTCTTGAATAACCTTTTTAGCACACCTGAGCCCGTGATTGTCTTGAGATGTACCCTGGTCCTTGGGGAACATGCACACACATGCCTTAACAGGACTGCAGAACAAATGAAATTTCATTGCTTATTTTCTCCATAGGATGAATAGCCATGAAACAAACTTGAGGCCTTACAGAGGTTTTCTTTAAAAACAGTTTTAAGGTTTTGAACCGGGGCCTTCACGTAAAGGATTATTTTGGAGAGGGTCAAGAGAGAAGAAACAACTGGAAGGACTGTCCTGTGGGGATAGTGCCTCCTTTAGGCACACGAAGAAAAGACAGGTCACTCTCGCATTGTGTGTTATGGTCGCTCAGTTACTTTTCCTTACACAAAAATAAATAGTCCTCTGCAAAACACAGAAATTCCTTATGAAATAAACAGGCACTTTCTTTCTTAAATCTAGTCCAGATTGTAAAAGAATATGCAAGTTTCTTAGTCAATCATGCCATTTATTCTTTCTTATTACGATTTTCTTTGTCTGCTTCTCACGAGGAGAAGACGGAGTTGATTTTAGAGGGAATAATGGACTGCACGGGTGTTGGAAACTGGCAGAGCTTTGCATGATTTTCAGACTTATGTAGTTTAATTTAGGAATACGATGAAAGAATAGCTGGTCAGTCTCTATAGCATGTATCGTTTTACTGTTGGACATCTTGGAAAAAAAAACATGAGAATATTTGCTGCCTTTTTGTTTTATCAGAAATGAGGGGACTCTTTCATATACGCTGTGATGTCCTCTTCGTTGACTGACAACACTGTAAATAAACACAATGACTTTCATGAAGTCATTCAACAATTTATTATATCATTTATTTTTTTAAATTATAACTATATAATATATATATTATATATATATAATTATAAGTCCTGAGCAATAGGAATGGCGATATTCTAAAAATTAAATTCCATGAGAGATAAAAGATTATATATGGAAAATTGAATCTGATATCTGTACTATAGAAAAATGATCTAAAGCACTAATGCCTGGGGCTATACTTTTTGTATCTTGAACATAACTATCGCTTCCGTATTACAGCTAAGGACAGAAACATGGGATACAAGCTAAGAATATCACACTAAAACAAGAAAAGACAGAATCTTACCTGTACTGAAGATCTGTCTGTCACAGAAGTCTGTTTCTCCACCTTTTCTGCTCTCGGTGTCACAACTGGCATATTTGGAACTGGAAGGTGACCTACCTGTGGCTTTTGTAATGTATATTTTTCTGGTTCTTACTGGCTAGCTGGATTTTTTTGAAAAGACAAGTAGCAGGCACAGTGTTTGAAGTGGAGAGAGAAAGCAGCCTACCTACTGTGAGTAAATGTAGCTGTTCGCACTGCATCTCCAGTGAGACCTGCTTTCCGAAGTGCAAGCTGTTGTACCAGGGCAGATGTGGAATCTGGGAAATCTTCCAGAGAAAATGTTAAAAAATGAAGTCCTCAACATTAGCTTCTCTGTTTACCTCAACATTAGCTTCTGTGTTTACCTTGTTGTCTTTCTTGGACTGGCAGTAGCAACTACACTGGATGATGGACTGAGAGCATAAACAATTTGCAGAGGAGCACTGAGGCTAATGCTGTGTTTTCCACTACGCTTAAACCATTCCTCAGCAATCTGTAGCCACTTGCAGAGAATAAAAGAGCTCTTTCACTGCTATTGCACCGTTTGACTATGGGCAAACTAGCTACATTATGGAAAAGCGAAAGCTGAGGCTTTCCTGTGACACCTAAGAATGATGCAGTGGGAGTAATTACGTGCTTGCTGCTGGTACCGATGATATCTCCCTGCCTGGCCGGTCCTGCTAATCTGTTTGACGTTATCTTCTGCTTCAGGAAGAAAATTGTGCCTTAACTGAGGAGGGTGATGTTAATGATGACATTGCCTGCAGCATTTCATTTGTGACAACGTCTTACTGATGATCCCGTCGGTACAGATGGTGTCTGTCAGGTGCCACTTGAAGAGATTTCTGAAGAACTGAAGGGACAAAGAGATAGAGGGTGGGACAGATGCCACCCTTCACTGTACTTCTTTGGAAAGATCTTTAAAGAAAGTCCAAAAAATCTTGCTTTAAATAAGTACTTGAGGATTTGCTTCAAGGTTAGGGACTCTTGAGTCATAAACCTACCTCACCTGTTTGCAATATTGAGAGTCTTTTTAAAAATACTTGAGAAATGCATTACATACAGGAGATTCCATTAAGAGAGATTATTTTAGCTAGTGGAATAGGGAGTTACAAGGAGGTTGCTCTGAATTAGCCTAACACCAACATTTGGCAAAAGCGTAAAGTGAATTTGGAGCTACTTTTCCCCTTTCTTAAACAGGCAGCATGCATGTAAAAACTGAACCGAAGCAATTTGTAATAAGCAGGGCTGCAATGACCTTGGACTAACTAATCAACATGCTGAATGAAGCATGATTGCAGCTTTGGTATTTTATACAGTTTACAAAATTGAATACTGAAATAGGAGAAGTATTTGTGATATTTGCAATTTTATAATGTCAACTAATTTTACCCATAAAAATTAGCAAAAATACTTCTCTAAAGCCATCGTACTATCCTGAAAGCAAAAAAAAAAAAAAAATAGGAAAACAGGCTTCTCTGAACATGACTGGGATTAAATATTAATAAGATAATATTAGCATCACTCTGTATCTTTCCAGCCAGACACCTGGAATTATTCATGGCAATAGACAACGCTGTAAAATATGATGGTAGTAGTTATCTGACTGTAAGTCTAATGTGCAACAGTAAACCTCAGTCACAGGAGATTTTTAAATTTTTAATAATTACTCTATGGCTATAAATGACAACGGCGTTAATGCCTAGAATGTTGCTGCTGCAGAAACTCTAATTACACAAGTGATGCTGTCAGTATTCATAACTGTAGGTGTTATTCTCTTACTATTGGCTTTTCCAAGCTAAAATCCAATGCCAAATTTCTGTTCTTCCCTCACTGCCACATACCCAAGGCCAAATTCTTTAGCAAGCTAAATGTTCTTCTCTGCATTCGCTTCAGTGCAGATGCATCAATGCATTTCATTGCCCATTTTCTCTAGCAGAGATTCTAAGCTGGGGGGGAGAAGGAAAGGGAATATTCTAGAGAAGCATACTGTTTTTTCTCCCTTGTAGCATAGCATTAGTTTTGGATTATGTTTTCTCTTCATTTGTTGTTTATATAATATGGAAGGGCTCGTAACTATTCATAACTTTCAAAAAGAGCCAAGCGTTGCAGAGGAGTATGCATATATTATAAAAGGAGGTACTGTTCTGTGGTGCCACAGCCTTGTGTCATATTCTGGAGCAGTAATTCCCATGACTATGTATTTTGTTTGCATATTGTACCATGGTGGAAAATAAATTCTCTGATTTATTTAGAGAAGAACATTTTTAAAATACTGTGAGTTGTAGCAGATAATAGGTTTTTTTGTTTCTTCCTGTTTACTCCTTAATGCATTAAAAATGCACAGAAGAAGCACCTAGTCTTTGGCAAAATTTACAGGACCAAAGATTGTGATAGGAATAGCATTCCAGCATCGTGGGTGGGTTGGGGGGGAGTAGGGTCTGGAAGACAAGGAAAAGTTTCCACATAGGATGTGAAAATTTAAGCACAGACAGAAGCAAAAGTAATGTTCTTGGAGTGAATCTTTAGCTCCATTGGAATCAACAGAGAAACATATGTTGGTTTCAGTATACCAGTGTTTCACCAGATGTGATTCATGTAATTATTGCAGCTGTTTTCGTTATAGATCAAGGTACGCAAAATGGACTATATTATGAAAATAGAGCAATAAAGAATAAATGATTCCTATCTGCTGAAGTAACAGCTAAAACAAGACAGAAATCTAAAAAACCAGAATGACACATAAGGCACAGAAGGTTTCTTTAGGATAATACTTTAAGTATTTAAGCTTTAAGTAGAAGTAATGGTGAGGGATTGAAAGAAATTACACTGAAAGTGAGTATTACAAAATACTTCTAAGAGTTAAACTGGGAACTGTTTTCTGATGACTTCCCTGCTTCATAGTGGGGAGGGTGTTTGGTGTTATGTAGAGCTCAGCAAGATCCATCCTAAGCACTTTCGTCTTCTTGTATGCTTTCTCTCTTTTCTCACCCATCAGTTTCTCCTGGCCACGAGAGACCAGAAATCTGGGGGAGTATTTTTCAGATTTTTTTAAGACTTTGTCTTATACCTCCCCAGCCTGCAACTTCTTTTTTTTCTCCTACTATGATTTTTTTTTTTTTGTTTACTTCCTCATCTTAATTTTAAGTCATACACTCTTTAGGATAGCAACCATTGTTTACTGGTTTTGGAGTGAGTTTCCTGGTTTCCCATTCTCTCCTCCTTAGTTCACCAGTTTGTACATGGTTGTTTATTTACAGACTTTCCTCTTTTTTGTAACCATGTTTCCTCCTAAACCCTAGGTTGGAGTTTTATTGCTTTTCCCACATATCTTTAGGTATCAAAAAAAGAAATAAGAACTACCAATCCCCCTTAGCTGGCAAAACATACAAAAGAGCTGAGACCCGTTTTCTTGAGAAACTCCCTTGTCTATTTTCAAGACACCTTCTCTCACTCTTTTTGGGACACTTCCTCAACCCAGCCTTCAAACATCCTTCTCTGCCCATAAAAGTCAAGGACAACATGCTTTTTTGCTCTTTGTTCTTATTGCAGCAGCCAAGGCTGGCCAGCGGGGCGGACTCCCTCTCATAGTCTCTGATCAACCAGCAGCAGTTTCTAGGATTTTAAACCTCTTGCCTTGTGCAAGCTGTCTGTTGTGTTTCAACTAAGCTTGCTCTTACAGGATCTGCTTGTAAGTCCAGCACCCCTGGATGTCCTGCCTGAACACAGTGGGCAGGAAGAGGTCAGTCTGTGTCTCTCAATTCCAGAGGGGCAAGCTTTTTTTTTTCTTTCTTTTTCTTTTTAACAGGTACATGATATATTTTGAAACTTTGAAAACTGTTCACAATTTCTGATGGCCATTCTTCCCAAAATGTAATAATTTAATTGCTTGACAACATTCAATCCTGTCATGGTGGAAACCCTAGTAAATATGCAGTATAAGTAGTTGTATGAGCAGTAGAAGTAACAATGCCTCATTTTATATTTGTGCTTTGACATCAATCTCCTTTATGGTTTCTCTGATATCAGAAAAATGCAAACTTTCCCTAGGGTTCTTCTCCTTTTCCTGGTTTCTTATTTTAATGAAATCTTCAGGAAAGTTAATATACTTGAGACCTTTCCTCATTTGCAAATGCTTTAAAATGCCCCAAGGGGACTGAGAGACAGACACGTGTACATACTCAGATTCTGTGATCTTGCTTCCTTTAGGAAACCAAACTAAAACCAGATAGGATCAGACTAAAAAGCATCCCTGATTTATTATACATCTGTTCGCACTGGCTGTTCAGGACTGACAGGTCCAACAGTTGTCACTAGGAATGTACTGCAGATGCTCAGCTGACCTGAGACACGCAGCAAGGTGGACAGTCTGCACGGTCTGTGTTTGGTGTCGAGTTGGTCTGTACATGAGCTGTGGTCATTTGGTTAGGATTTCCGGAAACTTGGTACAGCACTGTCAGAATTTAGTAGATGACCACCCAAAGCAGTGCTTCGTCCATATATATTGGTGAAGCTATCAGGTACGGCCCAAACAGGCTTTCTCATTTCCCTAAAAGTGTCTGTAAGGACCATATGCAAAAAAATTCTTTAGTGGACTTTGAGTCACACCTATGGTGAACGGCCAATTGTAATTTTTTTAGGGCCTTCTATAAGACATTTACAGAGTAGTTTGCTGCTTGATAGACCATTTTGCAGTTGACAGGGAATAAAGACTTAGGCTAAACAGCAATACTACTACAAGTTAGGGGTGAAATTTTAGTTTCAATTGAATTATTGAAATGGTATAGTCACCACTATGGTCATTATTATGCTTTATAGTACGAAGCTTCCTTATACCATTTTGGTTTATTCTCCATACTGTAGCAAAATAAGACTGTTAAAATACCTTTATAACATTATAATTGTTTCTACGGCAGTGGAAGTCATGCCAATTTAATTATATCAGTTTAGCTGGAATAGTACCACTCTATTACCAGGCTTTGGCTGTAGCAATCTGTATGGTTTGCTTTTGTATGTTTTACTCATGCTGCTTCAATAGGATTTTTTTGTTTTGACTGGATTTGGGTGATTATTTTGCTTTTCATTCATAAGTTAGCACAGTCTACATGAGTACGGTTCTTAGAGATTAAAGGTTGTCAACACAATCGTCTGTGCCAGCATTTGAAGTGAGCAGGAGCAAACATCCTTGCTTTAGAGCTGTTTTTTCTTTGTTCCTTTAGTAAGAGGGCCTCAGAGAAGATATTTTACAGACATCATCCATCTATAAAGTTTGCTACATTTTTATGATTTTTATTTCAGGGAAAACAAATTGTTTGCTTTTTTTTTTGTTTCTTTTCTCACTGTTTCTTGGCCTTTCTGAGATACATGCCTTGAAATTAAAAAAGTTGTGGGAGGTACTGTACTGGAATGGAGTCTAAATCATACAGTGGAGGTGGTGTCTCCACTTTAAGAAAGTTCACCTTCCACAGAAATAATCAGTTAAGCTAATCATAGCTATTGAAACATCTGTTTGCTGACAAGTCCATCTGTACAACCTTGATAAGGTAAGCACAATAGATTTTTTTATTCTAGCATAGTATTATTGACTTTGCCTGACAAAGAAGACTAACACAATTTTTGAAAAACAAAAATATTTTCCCCAAATCATAGTAAAGTGAATTTTAAAGAAGCAATGTACTAATATAGGAAGAAAAAGACAGTTATACATCTATGAATCTCAATGCATTAGGAGTTGCCGTCAATTGTACTGATATTTCATTCCTCTCATTATGTAGTATCACCTGCACATACTGCATTTTCCAAGTACATTCCAAGAAAGCTCATTTTGGGATACAAGAGAGTATCATTCCGTGACAGGGCCTTGCAGAGTAATTGTTTCCTTTCTGCCAACCACTGCTTAAAATTACTTAATATGTGTAAACCCGTTAGCACTGTAATCTGTTTATGACATTGTTTGCTACTTTTGTCAATCTCTCACATTTTTTTGAAGCTGAATTAAGAATAGTCATCTATTTTTTTTAAGTAATTAATATGAATAACCACAAAGTCTCACTTTTGACTTAGAAATTTAATGGATATTGCTGACTCACGGTGACTTCAGCAATTGCTCATTCTTCTGTCAAAGAGGAGAGGTGGCCCTGCCATATACACTTACATAAACTGTGCTTATTGGGACCTAAATCAGTGGAATTATTTCATAGAAGCATAGAATCACAGAATGGCTTGGGTTGGAAGGGACCTTAAAGATCATCTAGTCCAGCCCCGCTGCCACAAGCAGGGACACCTTCCACTAGACCAGGTTGCTCAAAGCCCCGTCCAACCTGGCCTTGGAATGCTTCCAGGGATAGGCAGCCACAGCTTCTCTGGGCAACCAGTGCCAAATTTAAAGATACACCAGCGAGCATCCAGTCCACTGTGCTGTTTCTGAAAAGAAAGCAGAGCAGTAAGATTGATTATAGGATTAGGATTTCTTTTCCACAAATATAATGTTTTGTGGCTTCCAGCACTCAGCAGCCCACATTACCTCCAACAGAGAGAATTTGCTGGAAAGCGAACAGCAGCTGTAGACTTACAGATCTGGACTGCAGCCCACAGATTTTACCCCCTCCAATACAGTGCAGTAAAGTTAGCACAATTTTACAAGACTCGTGCTTTCTGAACTATACCAGTAAAAATAATTAAAACTTCTATTTTTTTTCTCCCAAGTAGAAGGTGAATTTAATAAAGTATAACGAGTTAATTGTAAAGGTTTTGGAATCTTTTGAAAACCAGGTAGCTTTTATCGATAAATTTTTTTTTTTGTAGAAACTGTAACTAGACCACTAACTTCAGGTTAGAGAATTCAGTAGTCGTGTGAAGGGACATTCTGAAGGTGACAACTCGAACATTTAATTTTTTGTTTCAAGTTTTGGATGCATTTGAGATAATGACTATAAAATCATGTGAAATAATTGTAATATTTCTGTATTGCCATAAGAAAGAGCCCAGTAGCAGAATTATACAGTCATATATTCTAGATGATATTTAGAGCTGTGAAAATAGATCAGATCTCTCCTTAAAAATCCTCCTTTTCATGAGTTTCTAACTAGGCTGTATTCTTTGTTCAGAGATAAACCTTGAGACATACGGTGTTTTTATTACTGTTTTTTAGTACTCTTACTGTGGAAGTGCATTTTCAACTGAAAGATTGCTTCCTTCCCAGTGCATTTTAAATGAAACAAAATGTGAACATTGACAGTTTTTTGTTTGGGTTAGTTTTTTTTCCATTAGGATATTTAAATTTCCCATGTTCCAGTCATAAGTCTTTAGTGTGTAGTATTTGCTTTTGCTGTTGGAAAGAGAAAAATTCAGAAATAAAAAAAATCATTTTTTAAAAGGTTGTAAAGTTCAGATGTCTGCAGATGTTTAACTTGTTTTCTAAGCTGCAAAACTAAGTGGTCCCTCCCCGCAGTATTCTGCCTGCTGTGCAGAGATACACCTGACTACAATATATGAATGACATAAAGCCTTCCTTGTGTTTGCATGAGTCATTGTGTTTTTTAAAAAAGAACATATCAAGTTGGCAAAATCTATTTTGATTCCAAACAGGAAAGCAAAGTTCAGTGCAGGGCATTGAAGACATATCTTTTAGGTGTGCATGTCGATGTGCCTTTATAGCCACCCACCTGTAGCTATCGTGTCATCTCAGATCCTTCTGTCTTAGACCAAAATGCTGTCTACTTCCCTGTCCCAGGGTTAGGTTGAAAGGGATCTAATTCAAAGCTGTCCGAAGCTCCTGAAGGTCTCTGCTTGGCTGTATTGCTACTATGCATCTTAGGTTTAAATCCAAATCCATGAACATGTCGATGTTAAGACTTGCAGTGCTATAGATGTGAAGACATGAGAGTTATCTAGAAGTACAGCGGGGAGCATTTGGTGAGATTTTTCCCATCACATTCCTGATGCCCAGCCCTGTTGGCCAACATCCAAATACACCGCGTCGAGGCCACTTTCTGGGGCAGGGCTGGTTTCTACTCTGCTTCCCCGCAGCTGCTGTCACCCGAGTGGGTTCTGCTTTGGTGCCTGCAGACATGCAGCCTGCGCCCAGCCGGCAAGCAGCTAAAGCTGACCCGTCCCCTCTCATCCAGCCAGCCCTCAGCCATGACTGAAGAAGCAAAACTGTTGTACGATCTCTGTCTCTGAGAAGAGGTGATTACTGAGACAGCAGCAGTGGGGAAGTCTGTGAGCGCTGCAGAACAGTAAGAGGCAGGAAACTTTCTCCCATCCTACTTAGTATCTCTGCATCTCAAAATTTCTTTGCTTTTTCCTACCTGCCGTCTCCCTCCAGACATGCTTAGCGCTGAATTTGTCTACATCTTTGCTATTTAGCACACAGACATTAGCTGGCTACAAGCATGGAATTAGCTAAGTGTAAACAACCTGTACTCTCTTCATGCTCCTCTTCCTCTCCTAGAGGCTGAAAGGGAAATTCACCTTTAAAAACATATTCTTAAAAGAGCAGCAGTTGCACCCAAAAGTAATATTAACATCCACTACAGTTACCTGAAGACTGTTTTCAGAGACTTAGCTAGAGTTTTACAGCAAAATATGCCACGTGTTTGTTCAAGGAAACTTTATGCAACAGTGCATTACACAACTCTGTACAGGGCATACTATACTGAAAAGAAATTCTGTATTATCACCAAGATGTATGCAATCAGGCTAGTAAGAATATACTCACATGTTCTTACCTTTCTTATCCTTTTCCTCTCATATCTTTCTTATTGTCTTTCTTGCTGACCCTAATCCAGCAAATATACCTAGATCCCTAACATCAGTGGGATGCTTGTTGAAATGAAGTAACATGCATTCATGCTTCTCGAATCTACTCTAGCTTTGCAGACTTCTCAGACTTTCAGCTGCCTTCTAGAGTCACACTGACTTACTGACCTCCTCATATCAATGCTTTTAAGACCGGTTTTAAAAATAGAAACACAAAGCGAAAATACCAGTTATAGTAGTAATTACTATAATTTATTGTAAAGATTAATGATCTCCAAAGTGTATCGTATTTTGTAGATAATCAGCAGCTTGCATTAAAAGACCTCATATTGGCAATGTTTTAATTTTTGTTCCTCAGGCAAACTGAAATTTCTTTTTCTATTACATTTGAGGAAGCTCTTTACATAGTAGTCTTGATTTTGTACATTCAGTGTAAGTATGTAAACTGAGGTTAATATTACTTGTCCTTTTACGTTTGTGTCCTGCTGTCATTCATAAGTCTATCAGCCTATCTGAAAATTGATTATTGTTCTATCCTTTGTCTGTTAATATTATTTCAAATTTGACAGTGAATTTAAACTATCATTTCAAATATCAATATGCTGTTATATCTTTGCAGTGGTCTCATTTTGTTCTTATTAATTAGAACAGGATACATTAAAAATTGCATGATGAAGGATTACAGACAAGTCTGTGATGTTAAAGAGTGAATGGATCATTAGGCTTCTCTGTGGCTTTATTCATCTCTTAAAGTGACCAAATTTATATAGCATCTGTTAACACGACCTCTAAGTAATCCACCTTGGCTTGAAGTTGTCAAAAGAGCCGTTTATAGTGCCCTCTTGAATTAGAAACACATTTCTGGGGAACATGTTAAAACACATTGATTAAAGGAACTTTTTGAGAAATTTCTTCAGAATGAAAAAAACCAAGTAGAATTAGCACCTCAGTGATTTCCTTTGGCATGACAAACATGAAATTATCTGAAAGTTACTGGGTAACTTTCTGATTAATCTCATCAAAAGAACTTCAGAAGTTTGATTATAATGCATGTAGACCTGCTGTAGAGAGATTATGTCAGAGAAAAGGAGTCCTTGTTCCTGAAATAGTCTTCTGAAAATTTGAAAATGACTGAAGAAGACAAATGAAAACTCTCT
>Ga0065711_1038015_pt1 | contig 19242 bp, 8 predicted proteins | sample Hoacrofraction12_FD_59098 | JGI IMG/M metagenome (GOLD analysis project Ga0065711, IMG submission 59098) | Hoatzin crop microbial communities from Cojedes, Venezuela - Epithelial fraction 12 v2 (version 2) | ecosystem: Host-associated > Birds > Digestive system > Esophagus > Crop | place...
GTAATGGTTTTAAACTAAAACAGGGTAGGTTTAGGCTGGATATAAGGAAGAAATTCTTTACAATGAGGGTGGTGAAACACTGGAACGGGTTGCCCAGAGAGGCAGTGGAGGCCCCATCCCTGGAAACATTAAAGACCAGGTTGGACGGGGCTCTGAGCAACCTGATCTAGTTAGCAGTGTCCCTGCTCGCTGTGGGGGGTTGGACTAGATGACCTCTAGGGGTCCCTTCCAACCCAAAACTTTCTATGATTTTGATACTAACAATAGCAGCTCTGTATTTAATGCTTCATAATTCTTCCTGATTAACCTAGTCAGGCCCAAACACCTGAGTACGTACTCGTAGGACTGGCAAATGACAGAGAGATAGCTAAGCAGCACAATAGAGGATTTCTTCCTTTAGTGCCTCCAGCTACTTCTTACAGTTCTGTGCCTCAGCAGATAACGATTAGCAAATTCAGTAGAAAATGCTCTAACACTGTCAAGGGGAAAAAAAACGACCACTAATTATAACAGCAAAAGGGGTCAGAACAGATCTTGTACAAAGATCAAGAATGCCTTTCCTCGCTCCGCCAGGGAACCCTAAGACCTATCAGTATCTGAAAGAATGTGATTTGGGCAAAGAAAACTACAGCCAACTGAATGCCTGGGCCAGTCTCCCTCCCTCCCTGTCTGTTTCAATCTCTGAAACTCATTTTTTTCCTGGGGGCAAACGAACGCAGAAACTCAAACCGCAACAAAATCTGCTTGCTGAGAAGAGTCGAGTGTAACCTCGACCTGAGAAACACATTTTGGTAATATTGCAGTAGGACTGCAAATCTCATCTCAGAGTGATATGATCGATAATGACATCATAGAGTAAAGGTATTACAGTAATTGGCACAACTCCCTCGGCAGTTTGAATTTGCAACCTTTTCAAGACATTGACAGTTTGGCCAAAGCCCTCCCCCATCATTCTGCAGCAGCCACCATTAGACTAATACCCTGTGGCCATTTTCAGCCAGCTCTTCCGTGACTGTTGCACCAGAGTATATGTGTCTGAGGATTTTATCATAGCTCTGGTGCTGACACTCTCTAATTAATGTGGCTTTGCACCAGACTGTATCAAACTGCTCCCTCAGCATTCCGATTTTCAGGCATTGGGTGGAGCATTGCAGTTTTTGTTCTAGAATGGTAAATCTCGGAAGTGTGCTGGACTTGTCACACCTAAAACATCTGGGGGACTTTGACCTGGTTTCATTGTGCATTCACTGCTTATGGTACACAACCGCTTTGTTACCTCATATCAGATATAGTAATATTTTAGAAAGAGCACAAGTGCTTACCAATTTAGCACATTACACATTTGCTGATTCTTAATTTTGCTGACATGCCCATTTCTTCATAACTGCTTTCTTCCGTTTTCACCATATTGCAGCTATTTGCAATTGCGTTGAATTTTTATCTGGCCTGGTCTTTTTCCACCTCCATAAGAGACAGAAGATAATTTTGTCTCCTTCATAAAAGAGGAATCAATAACACCGTGCTCTTCCACATGGGTGCTGGGTAGCTATTTTCAAGAACGCAATATACAGTAGGGATTTAACAGTCTCCGTTGGCAGGCGATTGCTGTGCTTTCCTGTTGTTTCTCAGAGCTTTTCCTGATGCCTGATGAACTGCTTTGGTTGTAATATGAGCACCCTGCTCATTACTTGCACATAGAGAAGGAAGACTTCAATCCTGCTTACTTTTCACTTACCTGAACACTGTAGTGCTAGAACCCGAGTTGTCTTTTTGTCTTTAGACAAATTCAGCTTCAATTCCTGCAACCTTTCCTCACGGGACATTTTCTAGAGCTGATTATTCTCCTCATCAGTCTCTTCTAGACCCCTCTGTTTGGTCCTTATAGTATCTACCCCTGTGCGACACAGGCCACATCTAGTGCCTTACAAGATCAGAGCAGGAGAAATAAATCCTATGTCTTCTAAACAGTATTGCACCTTGTATACAGCCTTTGCCTTTCCCAGAAGTACATCTATTCAGCTCATCCACTGTAAACCTCAGTCCCTCTGCACAGTTCCGTCAACTAGCCAGTTACTCCTGCTTACAGGCTTGGGGATGGGAAGAAAAAGAGGCTGAGCAGAACAGTTCATTAAATTAATTCTACACCAAGTTTAAACTGCACATATATGGAATGTTTGTCCAAGTCATTCTGAAAGTTTGACTGACAGAAATAAAAAATTTGGTTTCTGTCTTAGCTTACTGAACAGCTTTTACCCTATCATACCAGAAATTACATGAGTGAACAGAAATGAAATTTTGACCCTGAAACATTTCTTGGACTATGATCACATGAAGAGGTGGGACATCAGTAAAAATCATTTTACACTTGCAACATAGCAATCACACCTGTTCCCTCAAACTAGTAAGAAAAGCAGCTTTTAAGGTGCTGGTCTTTTTGAAAAGTGACTATTTGGTGAGTCAATCATGACAAGAATTTCACAGTGACTGCACGTCACGTTATAAATCTCGCCAGCTGTGGTTTGACATTTACTAAGCAAAAGACAGCAATACAGCATTTTCTCAAATCTGTATCCCTACTATTTGTTCTGCTTTCTCACAGTAGTAACTCTACAGTGGTACCAATACATCCACCTGCATGGCTAGAGCTTGAACTGACAGAAAGTTGGATAGATACAAATATAGATATTTTTCTTTTAAGCCAGTTTGGTTCCACAGTCCAGATGCTAGACATGGCAGCCCAAGTCACGCTAGCACAACTGAAGAGGTGACGCAAGGGCCTAGAAAGGAGAGAGCGGCAGTAACATCACAAAGGATGGTATTACTGCCAAACCCTGAGTAACATCAAACCACAGATGATGCCACCACCACTGGCATCAGTGACATAGGTGTTTCCACCCTGCTGTACAGCTCAGAAACTCACCAGCAGTGGTAGCAGCACTGCTGGTCGCGAACGCAAAACTGAAACAACCTGTGTTAGAAATATCTGTCTCTCTAGTTTTAGAAATATGCAGTAATTCTATGGAAGGAAGAAGAGACGTTTATGGATTTGTTCTTAAACCAGAAGGTCATTCCAGTTATACCATTTTCATTGCAGCCCTGTGGCTTTACTGGCATAATTGAAGGTTGGTAGCCTATAGCTTGAGGATTGAAACCAGCTGTCAAGAGAAGGAACATCTGGAAGGCCTGCAGCTACCCAAGGCACCCCATGGTGCTGCACTCCAGTGCTGGCGTGTGCCATCCTCAGATGCAGAGCTCAGCAGTATCCCCACATGAGCTGGTGTGACAAACCACCATCTTAGTTTGAACAACCTTTAAAGTCAAAGTACAGACGATGGCTTTTAGGTCTTGTTTAATACCACACAGAGTGTCAATTTTATTTATTGTATCTTGTACTCTTCCATTAAAGAAGAGACATTAGACTGCCTCAAAAACAATCTACCTTTGTCCTGGACACCACCGGTACATCAGCCTTGCCTGTTTTAACATCAGCTTGGCCTGAGTATTCCTCTACAAGTTACAATTCTTGTTGGTAATATTTGACGTTACTTTCTAATATCTTGACTGCACTCAGTTTCACTGTAGTCTGCTTGGTTTGCTATCCCCATGGTGTTATGTTTAGGGACATATTGACACTAGGGTCCTATTGCTTTCCACTGACACTTTCCTACAATTATTGTCTTCTAAATCCTTAGTTTATAATCATAAATTCAAGATTAGCAGTTATTTTATCTATAACTGTAATCTATGGTATAAATTTGCTTTAGGCTGATTATAGGGGGACAAATATAGAAGGAGATCAGTTATAAATCAGGCAGACAGAATATTCTGAGAGCATTTTCAGAAACGTTGTTTGATCATGCTAAAAAAAAATCACTAGGAGAAAATAAAGCCTAAAGGAAAAAGAAAAAGCAAACCCAATCAAGCTTACTAATTAATAGTAAATAAGCATGTATCTGCAATTGTTTCTTTAACATCAACCTTTTGTTGTCTTCAAAATACCATAAAACAGTTATTGTCTGTATTTTGGCAATAGTCAGTCCTAATGAGGATTAGGAAATCATTATTTTAGACATTATGTGAGCACAAACATACTCTTAACTGTGGCACAGGGCAAAAAAGGATTCAAGAGACAAGGATGGGAGCCAGGAAAACATGTCAGTGTAGGTTCAGATTGTTTGTTCTCTGCCTGTCCTAACCTCTCAGTAAGAACAGCGTGGAAAAGCAAGAAAAAAGGGAGTGTGGCAAAGAGCCCAAGGAAATGAACTGTAAGCACAAGAAAAGGAAAATGCATGGATTCTGCACGTTACAATGCATTGGATGCAGTCTCTGAGTTGTTCCTCTTCGCACAGCCCTGCTTAGACAGTTTGTACACATTGTCTTCCAGGAGCCACAGCCTCATTTTAAAGGTATCTATAGTCTGGGGTGCTCAAAGAGCACTTCCACAGACTGAAAAGGCAGGTGTGTGTTCTGAGGAATACATAATACACTTCATATACACAAAAATCAAGAATATTAAAGCAGAAATAGTATTCAGATATGTTACCTAGTACATATGTAGCAATAAACAGAAAAATAAATTTTTCTTCGAAAATGTATGCTGTCAATACGATTTCAGATACAGGCTGAGTTGTAATGCAGTTATTGATATTAATCCTTCAGGAAGAGAACTGGGAAATCTGCAGGCTCCCTGACTACAGTAGGATTTTACCTGTGAAAGCAAATGCAATTGCATGTGCTCTGCCAACGTGTAAGACACCTGTCATGGGCATGTAGACTTCTCTGAATGAAACATGTATCACTTCCTTCTCCAGAATCGATAGATGAGGGTGAAGCAGCTTGGACAAGAGCGTGCAGAGAAACTTACAGATCAGTTTAGAAGTGAACTAGATCTCCTGAGATCCAGCGAACCAGCTTCCCTGTAAAATGCTGCATATTGAGCTTTTTGGAAAGTAGCACGTACTCTTGGCTCTGCTGCCATTAGCTTTCACAGACTTTCAGCTTTTGGAACAATCAAACTCCAGGTAATTTTTGCCAACTAGCGTTTTTTGAAAGGTAGACGACCCTGGAAAGAAAGATGTTCTTTATTTCTTATCTGACAGCACACTGCATTGTACTTTCCAGTAAGTCTGATAAAAAATAAAAAAAAAGAGACTCTGTAAGAACGTGTCGGTGCTTTGTATTATTGAAAGTGATGCTTTCTTAGTGTTTTTAAATTGAAATCCATTTTAACAGAAAATTCACTGGTTGAGATGAAATTATCTCTAAGCTACTTCAAGAGAAAAAGTTTCACCCTCTGCATGCCTTGAAAAAAGTTTTCTTGAGTTTTAAGTATGTGTTTTTAGAATTGCTGCACTTTTTAGCCTTGGAAATAGGAAGTGCAGTTAGCTTTCTCCTGAAACACTACGATTAGCAACAGCACCTGACAGAAGTCAGGTAGCTCACCAAGCTCACCATCTACTTGCTTTTTACTGTGACTAAACTCCCTGAGCATTCAAGATGGAACAGGATTTTTTTCAAAGAACACGTAAGACATCATTACATCTGGCTGTTTGTCTGACACTGTTCTGGTTAGCACAGGATGCAGTGGAAAGGAAAGTTGGAGACTGACTGGATCTGAGCTGGACCTTGATCTATGTTCATTACCAGGACATGTTATTATTACATTTCAGGGGACATTCTGTTTCCTGTGTACTGTGTCTACAATGGCTGTGTGTGTCTGTCAGCTACAAGAGCAATTACTGGGGTCACTGCCATTTGCAGAACACATTTTCCCTTGTCTCCCGGAGCATCTATATATGTTTATTTCAGTAAGAGTCATCTAGGATGAAAGTAAAGAGCATTTTCTGTTCTATGCAGCAAAACCAGAGCAATTACAAGAATGAAACTGTCATAAATCAAAGCGTTATGCAAAACAGCAGCTGATGAGATATACATATACCCACGTACAAATATTCAATTCCAAATACAAATAGGTTCTTTAACATGTGAGGAAAATGCTGAGCTATATTGAACTGATCAGCAAGAGTTGATATTGAATTCCTCTAAAGAGGAGTTTTGTGCAAATTGGAGAAAAAATAAATGTGTTGGGGTGAGAATACATTTTGTTTAATTATACTGAGACACTTTTGTAACAAAAAAAATTTTTTGCGGATACATCTTAGAGCAAAGAATGCAAGGATGTAAGGGAGAAACAGTCTAAAGAGGTCTTTTTTTCAGCCAGAGAAAATAATGATCTTTATTTCTTCCTATTTTATCGGCATGTAACAGGACAGATCTTCACAAAGAAGCATCCCAGACAAATTTGATCAAGTGTACTAGAGCAAAGGGGCATCGCATGGTGCCAGTGTGTTGCATTGACCAGCACAGGGATCCTTTTATGCCTTGTTTTTCAATCAGCTGCAGAAGTTATATTAACCAAAAATGCTGTCCAAACCTGTCGGATGTAACCCAGAGAAGAAAAGGACATATCAAAAGAGAATCATGAATATCTGTAGCCTTTTGTTTAGTCAAACTATTGAATTCTTCCAAAATAAATATCAGTGAGACAGGCTTTGGCAATTTATCCCTCGCGTGCCATTGTAGTAGAAATTGTGCTGAAAATTATGTAAAAAGCTACAAAACCGCTCTGCGCATAGTTTTGGCTTTGTACTGAAAATAGTTATTAACTCCTCAGGCTATGCAGTATCTGACAGAGCGATGCTTATCACTGCCTCACTGCCTTATATATTTGATACACGCTTCATAAGGCAACATCTGTTATGCCTCATGGATATACCATACATGCATTTATACTGAGGTGTTAAGATACATAGCCTGGCTTGAAAACGCAGTTAATTTACCACTTCAAGGACAAGTATGTCTCATCATTTCAATCCTCCTAAGTGCAACCCCTACATACTTTTTCTTTAGAGAGGAGGACAGGAAAAAACCAAACATCTTACATAGATCAATGCAAATGTATTAATTTCTTCGGCCAAAAAGGATTATAAAGTGTTTTTAAGCATATTGGCTATTAAATATTTCGGTGATTGTCGTTTTTTATTTCTGCAATATAAACTAGTCAGGAAATCCCTTACTTTCACACCAAAGCCTAGATATTTCTAGGTACTTGTCTAGATACTTTTATACAAAAATTTTAAAATCCCTATTATTTTCCCTTACAGTTTTTCCTGGATGTATCTAAGGTTATAGTCTGACTGAAAGACCACTAGGAGGAAGAGGACAGTAATGACAAGAGAAGGAAATGTTTTCACATATCAAACACGTTCAAAGTTTAAACTAATCAGTGTTTGCCCAGCAGCAGGACACATCAACTTACCTTTGTTAGCTTACACTGGATGTCTTGAGTTCACACTCAATCCTGTATGTCAACATAATATTTTTTTAAGTATTCACACACAAAACACATCATTATTGAATCTTAATATCCACAGAGTCTCTTTATAACTCACCATTTTTTATGCTTCTGCAGGCAGCGATAAGTTCAGATAATGGAATATGCTGAGGTATACATTTCCTGGCACTGAGCAGGTACTGTTTAATAAGAAACTTAAAATAATTATAACGTTTAGAATAAAAACTGTTTCATGCTTTTCTTATTTTGCCATTTCTACTTGAAAACAGTTTCCAAAAGCATTTCCAAAACCAGTATGAAATACTAAAATGCTGTAAAAGTGTCCAGTAAGCCGAGTAAATTGTGTCCATCACCTCTCATCCAACATGTTACATCCATCTACTCAGCTCATATTGCATACTGAATAGCAACTATTTTGGAAAGTGTTGCGGTGAGGAAAAATGCAGACAGCAAATACAAATTAAGGAAGTTGAAGAGCAGTAGGAAGAAGAGAATCATAAAGATATTTCACAAAGCAGGCAGCTTTCTGCTCTCCATTTTGCTACAAGCACACAGAGACACACACACAAAGAAAAGAGGAAGATGGACACATCTGGCTGACAAGTTCTACTTGAAGCCAAACACAGAGTCATAGTCACTAGGACTGGACACCCACTCGTAACTTTTTTGGTTGTCATAGTAAAACATTATTTTGATTTTAGAACTATCCCATCACTAAACTCTGTTGGATTCACTACAGGTTTGGATGTTATACTGGGGCAAGACAAACTCTTCAAAAAGGGCACAGGAAAGCAAACCAGCAGAACATCTGATGATCGAAATATGATCCAGAGCTCATGCTGATGCTGAATTTTGCCTTCATAATTATCACAATTTCTTTTTTAAAGTTGCTCTCATGAACTAACTCATTCTTTCAGCTTTCCTCAACTAATGCAAGATACTGTCTCGTGGAAGTTGCGTATTAAAAAGTCTGAAGAACAATGGTGTTTTCAACATTACACCATAATATATTGAAAAGATATACTACTTTTATAATCAGTCTTCCTTTTCTTCTTGATATTCTTAGGCTAGATCAAAACTATCAGTAAATTTAAAAACCTAGAAGTGCTATAGAGTTATATAAAAGAACCTGCAGGAGGTTTCAGATTTCTTTCAATGAGTAATAAAACATTTTTTTTTTCTACACATTAAAACTATTACCGAACTTCTACACTGTGCTAACATATCAATGCTGCTTCTAGTTTATCACAGAGCTGTTGTATTTTTTTTTCTTCTTTCTTCCATGTAAGGAGAAAGGAGCATTACAGAAAGCTTCCTTGCCCACCTGCATGTCTTGGCAGCAGACCCAGCAGCCCCACAAGCAGCAATGGCATGGAGTTCCCTATGGATTTCTCCGTTTGCCAAAGTGCCCGTGGGACAAGACTGTAACTGCATGGAGCACTCTCCTCACCCAATCAAAACAACTGAGCTTTATCTTAGGGCCGGCAGGGAGGGTGGGAATTTCACTCTATGCTGTCAATTTCGCCAACAATCATTTGATCTTTGATACTTTAAGCTCACAACTGCCAATGTCGTTACTACTCTTTCAGTCGGCTTCTCCCGAGACACACGTGGTCTCCGCACAAAACAGTTGTGGGAACAAGTCCTTTTCTTGGATCAGGAACCTAAAAGATAAAGAGCTTTTCAAAGGACAGACATCATGGGGTAGGATAACACTGTAAAATGCTCTCAGCCAGAGCCAGGGCTCCCCCAAGAGCCCTAAAAGCTTACATCAGAAGGATTTTAGTGCCTGAATCTTGAGAAAATGAATTCTTAGGGCTTCAGTGTTCACGGCTCCCAGTCAGCTTGCCAGACAGTCTGTTAAGAAATCAGCCAACCCATGCTTTCTCTCTTTCTGCTAAGATACTGCCAAGCAGGGGTGGGAAATGAGCTGACAACATACTAGAGCTACTGCTACTATTTACACATTTCCACAGAACATGTACATTTTTAATAATTATCATAAACAATTTTGCAATTTAAAAACATTGGTAGAAATATCTCACCTGGCCAAGATGAATAACAGAGCTCAGCATTATCTTTTTTAAAATGCAAAGGCCAGTTATGATAGTGTTAGAAAACAGAAGATCAGCTCTATATTTTTTTTGGTTTACCCAGGCTCAGATACTCCTACTTTTCCCACTGGCTCACTCAGAAGTCAAATCCCATGTAGAAACCTTCTGCAGTTGTTTCCATCATTAACAAACAAAGAACATCCCCAGACCCACACCAGAACACTACTCTACTGTCACAGCATTGTAGTATAATGAAGAGTGATGCAATGCAAGAGGATATCTACCTTGTAGCTCAGAATTGGAAAGCCTGAATTTGTCAGGTTGCCGATGTCTAGCTAGTTTTCTAAACAACTAGAAAAATAGTGTGATCTACAAATACAGAAAAAGTCATTAACCATTAGCATTTTTTGTCCTCATGATGAAAAGTCTTCAAAAAATTAATCTTGATTTTACAATGGCATTTTTTTGACAGAAAGTTTATTCTGATGTTTGAAATGGTTTTATCTGTTAATATCCATAGGATTCATTTAATACCTTGAAATGAATTGAGGAGAAACATGTTTTACAAAAGGCTGATTAATAGAAGACTTTACTTTTTTTTTCTAGATAACGGTTACCACATGCATATTCCATGAACGCTAACTTCATTCCTTTTAAGAAGCTTGGAAGATATGAAACACTGCATAATTATACCATATTTTTAATATCCCTAAAACCAACCTCTTCAACCAAATATAACAGAATATGGTGTGCCTACAGGAACCTGATCTTGGAATTCTTAAATACCAGGGAATGACATTTAAAAATGGCATGACTTAAATAATTTTATTTTTTAAGTTGCTAAAATAAATCTAGACCTCTGCATCATTAAATAGTGTGCCTCAAGTATAGCTTTATTTTACAAGAGCAGTTCATGTTTACATTTCTGCTTATGAGTATGCAGCCATCGTAACACTTTATAAGCAAAGACATTATTAAAAAAGTCAGTATTGCAGGTAGTTCCTGAGATGACCAATCCAGGCTATCATAAGTCTTTAAATATTGTAGGAATACAGGAAGAGATTATAAGATCATGAAACTGAGATGTTATCATCATTTGTTCAAGGAAGATTAATATGTATTTTGAAAGAACAGAAGATCTGCTCCAGCCAGTGCATACGCTGCTCCTTAAATTCACTCATGAGCTGCCAAATCTTGACAAGCGGGAAACCAACCCACAAATACTTTGATGGTTTGCAAGGCAGCTATTATAAAGTTAAAACACATGCAATAAAGAAGTGCCTTGGGTGACCTAAACTAGTTGTAATCACAGGTCACATTCACAGTCTTGGGTCAAGCTGTCAGTATCTCAGAATTAACAATTTTAAGGGGTTGTACAGGTGTCTCAAATGCAGTTGTGTTTCACATTCACCTGCCATTTTTATTCTTTCTGTACCCATCCAGACAGTTGTGTTCAAAACTGACACTGTTAAACAAGTGATGAAATGGTTGGAGAATGGATGAGAGTCTTTGCTCCTGTTCATAGGACATTATTTCTTATCTTGCTAGATACAAAGTAAAAAGAAAACCACATATTTGAAAGGCACTTGAAAAGTGAAAAGTGCCATTCTTCATGGATTAAAGCATTTTCCTTTTCCTGAGAGATATTTTAGTGATCTATTATTCAACTTTGCTAGCTTTAGTACCAACAGTAAATGCAACATTATGCATTGTTAACACAGTAATTACACTTTCCACTTCATAAACCAGCATGCTATCATCTCAAGATCTGTGCCATCTGGAGGGCCAGCTGACAGCACAGTCACCTGGGATCCAGCAAGAAGCCAAGCTCCAACTGCATGTCTTTCTCACATTGCATTATACAAGCAAATAATAAAATTTGTCAAGCCATTCATAGTACCTTGTATTGAAAACAAATTTTGCCAATTAGAATATAACTATGAATGCTCATTCATTTAAAGTAAGAAATGAATTATTCGTACTGTGAACATTCTTTTTTCTAGACAATCTTTGCCTCTTCTCATCTAGAATGATTAGAAGTAGCCTTGACTCCCGAGTGAAGGAGGGTCTTGTATGTTATTCTTTTGGTATTCCTGATGGAAATTAAGATTTTTCAAAAGGACCTGCGTAACTTAGGAACAGAAGCTACTTCTGAAATTGGAACATGGACACACAGGCTGGATTATATATTCTGGTTTATTATACTGCTTGTCAAAACCGCATCTGGGAAATAATAATACATCAAAGTTACATCCTGCACTGAACCCCTCCCCAACTTTGCAATCTTCATGTCAATAACCAAAAATTAACAAACTCTACTGATAAGTTTTGAGTCCTGCTGTAAGGCAGTTTGACATTTCTGTATTTTATCAGCAGGATAAATCAATTAGTAACTAAAAATACAAAGCTGGATTCAGAATTTGTCAACTGCTACCTTTGTGGAACCCACATGCTCTGCAAAATCAGCTGTTATTATGCACATTCTGGTGAAGTAAAAGATTTCTCTACATATGCTTCAGCTGACAATATAGCTTCTTTTTTTGTCCTCCTACTCTTCAAGTTCTGCATAAACCCATAAGAATATTTCCAATGTGAAAAGCTTTTAACTGGCAAGTTCTGCTAACTATGAAGACATTGTCGGGTTTTAGCCTTAGGTTACCCCTAATTCACAAAATAATTTATGCTTTGGATTTCTTTTTTAAGGTAATATAACTGTATCTAGCCAGTAGTTGAACAAGCAGAAGCCAGAGAACCTCTCTTTTAACACTCTTAAACAATGCCATTGAAAATTTATAGATGTTCTAAAGGACATTGAAACATAGAAGGAATCTTCTTCCTAAGCACCGAAAAGATGCTTCAGAGTCAAAATGATTTAGTTCAATCCTTAACTATTTGCTCCTATACATTAACAGTTACTATCTGTACTAAATAAGTACTATCTATATTTATAAAACAAATGTGCACAACGAATCTTTGCCCAAACTGCTTATAACTACTCAATATCATTAAAACTACTCTTACCTTCTCAAGCTGTACTGTAAGCCAATGAATTATTTCCAGCATCTCCATAAATTCTGACCTCCTCTAAAAGCCTGCAGAACATCTCAGCTCAGACTGTGCAGCCTAATTAAACATCAGAAACTATCACTAAAAGTTAAATACTTGTGAAAGCAAGATTTCAGAGCTATGCAGGTCAGGATTGCATTGTAAAGGCAGCTCTTTCCTGGGACAGAAACTGTGCAATGTTAAACCAAGATGAACACAAATGACCTGGCAGAGCCATGCTTTGCCTGAATATACCACCCAGAAGAAATAAAGCTATAGTAATGAGTTTTGTCTGCATACCTGTAGCTTTTTTTGGCAGTTTTGCAAGCATAGTAATATTGATCATGATTTACCGAGTTTCCTCTGGGGAGCAGGAATTAAAGACAAGGATACTGTTGTTTTTCCATTGTCATTCACGTCGTACGCAAACAATTCTCTTGGCTGAAGAGGTGTCAAATTTTTCTGCAGAAGGTTCAGGTAAGGCAGTCTGCTGACGTCTTGCATTCCCCTCTGATTCTCAGCAAGGTGTCTAAGGTGCAATTTCTTTTCCAGCCCTTCAGTAACCCAAGGTCTAAGACCACAAGGCCAAGAAAGAGCTGAGACCAATAACCTATTCTCTTACACACAACTGCTCTGCAACACAGAGTTTGCACTGTTTTCAATTAAGAGTATTTAAAGCTTTACCAACTGTGTGAGCAAGGTTCTTGCCTAATGACGTTTTTTCTTACTATATGGATTTTCCTCCCTGGCATGCTACCATGATTCAAATTCCTTTGAAAAAAAATCACTAGGTTGAAAAGCAAGCACTCCATCTCATGACCAGTGCCATTTTCAGATCTGCCTTCTGTCCCTGCTATCGTGCACATGTATCAACTTCTACAAATCCCTGGAAGCAAGCTGATGACTGTAGTACACTCTGCCCAGCATATCCACTACTGACTGCTCTTACACACGGCCCTAGGGAACTAGATGGTCCTTTCCTCTGACCCTGTACTGTTATATCAAGAGCTTAGTTTAAGAGTAAGTTATTTTCAGTTAAACAGCTATTATCCCAGAAATCATTCCACTCAGTCTCTCTTGAACAATAGAGGGTTTTGCTGAATACTTTTTAACCCGAAGTTTTTCCTCAAAGAAAAAAAGATAAAAAAAAATAATTCAATCTATTATGTTTCATTCAAATTGGGGGGAGGACTACTGTGAGAAACAGAGTGAATAAATGGCGATTTTTGGTTGCTTTTTTTGATAGAGTTCTATAGAAGTGCAAGATGAATTCTCTAAAAAGAGGGGGGGAAACGGTAGTCTAATAATACTACCAAATACACATCTCTCTATTGCAGACTAGCATTAAGTGAATTAACAAGTCACAAAAAGACTCTCGACTATAAGGTGGATGTTCAGAAAACATTCAGTTATAGGTGTGATAGAAAATAAACAGGGGAAAGATTCAGAGACCTCAGTCTTCCAATTTATTCACTAATACTGACATTTCTTATAACATTTATTCCACCAGCTCAGGGCTTACTTTCCCAGTAAATAGCTTTCACGTTCCCAATCTTTCTTTGGCATCATATCCAAGACTAGCAAGATTACTCAGCTATTAAAAATAGAGAAAACTGCACTCTTGGGCAGAAAGCAGTCATTGTATTAACCATTTGCTGAATAGTCAAATCAAGAATAAGGCAGACAGCAAGGCAAGTGCCAAAGAAACGTGAAATACCCTTTCCTTAGAAGCTATTGATGCTTGACCTCCTTCCGTATAACTGAAAAAATCTGAAGGGCTACAGTAGATTGATTATTGACCTTGGACAGTCCAGGTACAGAACTTTAAGTTAGATTTGGTGAATTTTTATCAACGAGAACTATGGTGGAAGGACTACTGGGGAGATTTATGAGGAAAAGGTGGAGAAATGCTCTGGCAAACCAGAAAGCCATTAGATCTTTTCATAGGTCACCTATTACATTATAAAGAAAGTCTTTCTAATGGAGCATACAATGGGGTGGGGGTGGAAATCAAGTTACAGCCAGTTCCACAGATTCCATTTATTAGTATAAAGCAGTGACAGTCTTAATTGTCCTGCTTCAGAGAAATAACTGTTTGGATAATGGATGAAAACAGCCTTAAATTACACTGAAGGTTTTTATATAGGGATGTGATTTGCCATGGTAATTGAATTTTACAAGAAAAACCTGCTACATTTTACAACAACTAGATGGCACTGTCCAAATAAACAGTTATGTTCATGCTCATTTGTCTCCTCATTAGACTGAGTCTTCTATTTAAGCAATTAGTTATATTTAGAATAATTGCCAAACTTCATGAGAAGAATTTAAAATAGGATTTTCTGTAAAAAGAGATGCTTTGCTAAAATAAAGGCTAAACCACATTTCCTCTAATTTCAAGTATTGACATAGAAATTCCAGCCTGACAGAACTCAATGGCAAAATTCCCATGTGACTTGGGCAGAGCCAGGGTTTGACTCACAATGCCAGCGTTCATTAGTGGAATTATATAAGTTTCCCTAAGCTTAGGCTTCTTTTAGCCCCTCTCCCCACCACAGTAAAACACAGAAACGATTATAATATTCAAAGCATGAAAGCCATTGACATCTCCCAGAGCATAGCAGAGTTTGATCATGTTCTCTCTCCAGTTAAGCAGGCAACAACTCCAGGTACTTTACTGGCAGTGCTGCTCAGCATTTTGGAAAATGCCTGTTAGTAGGAAGGGAGACAACATAATGAATGAACCATCAGAGTGACAATTTTCCAAAGCCTTCAAAGCAGTAATCCCTGTAATGGCGTGGAATAAAGAAAAGCTGGCACTTCTGAAAGGGCTGATATTAGCTAGAGGTATTTTTGAAGAATAAACATACTGTCTCTACTGTTTTTCATGTTTTGTTTCTACTTTACATACACACGCACTTAGGTATAGTTTCAATTATTGCCTAGTGAGTAATACAGCAGATATAAAGGGCAGCATTTGGTGCCTACACACAGGATTTTGGAGAGCATTCAAGAGTAGATAGTGCCCCTTGGAGACAGACCAACTGTGGTGTTAAGCGACCGTCATCTTAAGCAGGGAAGTTCTATTCTTTATTAAATTTAAACTTCTGTACTCCAAAACGCAAAATAGGCAGGAGATAAGTAGCCTCATGTATTGTTACAAGTACTGACAGACTGCCCACTAAAATATTTAAATCCCTGTTTAATAAAAAAATTCATCATAAACCCTATAAATGTAAACAATGGCTTCAACTGTTTGTGTTGCTCTATAAACCCAATCTCTTGCCACAAGCCTGCTGCAGAGATGCGCAAACAAGACCCACAGTACAAGGGACAAACGAATGGGCTTTGTGGACAGCCTTGACTTATCACGGGGAGGTGCCCATCTCCTACAGTCACAATGCTCACGAGGTAAACATTGAGACAAACGGTGCCTACTTCAGGAAGAAAGCAAATGGCGCAAGTATATAATGGATTATAATGGTGCTGCTATATTTATATGATAAATGTATTTGTTCTAGAGACAAATAAGTATTGATCAGTTTTAAACAGACAGTCCTTGCTCACTGTACTTTTACACCAACTACTACCAGTGGCAAGTTTCCCAGAGTTGCTGCTTCTGAAGAGGACACCAGTAGTAGTGCTATCCCCAGGTCCCTGAGAGTCCCTTGACTGAGGCAGTCATGCATATTGACAGAGGTACAAGTTTGGTTGCTTCTCTGCTTGACTGGATGTAGTCCCACATCCTCCCTCTCCTGGAAATGCCCCAAGCGCAGCAATGCAGTAAGGTGTCCTGGCAAAGTCTCCTCTCAGTATCAATGCTTTGCCTTTATGCTTGCCTACCCCCACCCCCCCCCAGTGTAGTCTAATGATAAATGTTTTTTCTGTACGCAAACCAAGGTCGGGGGCGGGGGGGGAGATCACTGAAGCAGGACACAGGAGTTTTACTTTCTATCTCAAGAGTGTATCCTTGTCGGCAGGCTGAAGAGCTATTCCTCTCTTGTTCTGTCTCATCAGCTATTTATTTCTCTCACACAAGATAGGACAGCTCTAACAGGAGGTTAGAGCATGCTCCTGAGAGGTGGAAGGACATAATTCCAAGTCTCCCACTTGCCAGGTGGGTACCTTCACTACTGGATTATTACACAAAAGAGCAGCCTGTTTCTCCAGCACTACCATCATAGATCTTCATTGTCTTTTCTTGCAAATGGACCAACAGAAGTTGTTCCACATGTTGTGAAACCTGGTTTGTTTGTCAGAGTTCTGCTTCATTTTGGGTTTTGTGGGTTTTTTGGTTTGGTTTTTTTTTGAGTTTTTTTGTTTGTTTGTTTTTTAAACACTGCTCAGGACATAAAGAGATGAATTTGTTTCAAATCTGGTTTGAGTGACTAGCTTTGATTTACTTTTCTTCACCGCCACAACAGCTATAGGTGTGGTGAGAGGGGAGGAAAAGCAAGTCATCTATTCCCATAGCCTCGCTCACAGGACCCAAATAGGCTTCTCTAATAAAACAAAACCCAGTTGGGTTTGCTGAGGTCTCACAGAAGAGCTGTGAGCCAAGTACTCCAAGTACAGTGAATACAATTTTATGGGAGAGAACAGGTACAGCCCTGTGAGATTAGAAGTTGTAAGCACACAGAGGCTATACAAAGGCTCAAAGAAACAGCTTGCCCTCCACCAGACAAATCACATCACCTTGCTTTGGTTCACTAATCCTTTTACAAACCACACACTTTAGAATGCAAACACAGTGAATGTTTTAGGGGAACTCTGCTGAAAGTATCCATAAACCAAATAGTTGAAGATATCATGCAGCTTGCAAATTATTTGCATTTTGATTGCCTAATCAGCTTTCTGAACAGAGGTCTCTATACACTATAATTATTGTCTTGATTGGAATTCAGTTTTGCCAGCCTCCTTTGTTTTAGTAAATCTATACAGTTATCTTGAGAAACAAAGATTCTGGAACTTTTTCTGTTGTCATGATTGCCAAGATGTTTTTTCCTTTAAACTACATTTAAAAAAAAATGTGTCTTGTCCAAGATCAGTAAAAGATTTTATTTGGTTGTGTTTAAAACAAAACATGGTCATATTTATGCTGGCAACTTCTGTGATACATTCGCAGTTTGGAAAGCATCTGAAAGGTTTTATTTAAGAGTAAATTTTCACTTCATGCTTGCTTCTGCTCACAGCCCAGTTCTGAGGTCCTCAGTCTCAGCTCTTGTCAGAAAGAAGAGAGTGTTAATCTAGAATTAAAGTTGTTTTTAAATGACCTTCTCTCCTTCTTGAAAAGCAATAGCTTTGAAGGAGCAGCAGGCAGTGAGAAGTGTTCAGAGTAACGCAGAAATAAAATGAGAGCTCCTACTAGCTCTAGGCATGTGGAGATCCAGTCTGCACTGAAGAGCTTAGCTCTGGTAAATGTGCTCTTGTTGATTTATCACAGCACTCCCTGTTGTTGATGAGGAGGTTGTTCATCTCCCTAAGAGTTCCCATCATGCCAGAACGAACACTAGCGAAGCAGAGTACCCCAAGAAACATACACCAAACCTGCTGGAGCATCGCTGGGGAAGTGGCAGGGAGAACTGTACCAGCCACAATGGGTAAGAACTCATTTTCCTAATGGGAGAGAGATAAGAGTTATAATTTAATTTGCATCTGTGCAAAGCATTAGGACAACATGTAGACTTCTTTCCCCCTCTTGATCAGCCAAACTACAAATAGAAGTAAATAAACCAATCAAATCAGTAGTTTAACAGTACCACCACCATCAGCTCTCATGGCTCCTTGAACTACCACTGGTCTCGCGAGGGTTATTCCCTGCACCCACTGAGCAGAATCGCACACCAAGAAGAACCATTTGCAGGGACTTAATCAGCGCTGTGCCCATGTGCCTGAGCCTGTGCAAAGTAACAGAGATGGATGTGACAAAGTGACTGCAGCATTAGTAAAGCACAAACCCATTCCAGCAATCTTCAGGAATGAGGAGGGTAGAGAGGATAGGTTGAAAGGGTCTTGGCACTCTGGGTTTTGTACAAAAGTGTTTAAAAAGAAAAAGACTGTTTTTATTTTTGTGTTGAGAGAATTAAATGAACACTGCCTACAGCTTGAAGGCAGGGTGAAGGAGAATATCTTCTACTTAGATATTAACAAAAAAGCCACATTCAGAGTAGACAACTTTCATTCATAAAAAGCCAAGTAAGTTTTTAGGAAGGAGAGATTTCAGGTGGGTTTTTTCTGATTCCTACTTCATAGGACTGGAGTCACTGACAAACACAACCAAGTATGTTGAAAACATGGATCATTACCCAAGAAATAAATATATACCCAGATCCAGTCTCCCCATGTCACCAGCTCAAAGCCACTCTACATGTGCTTCATTTCCCACTCCACAGCTTACGACTAGCTCTCCTTCGAATGCCACAAGCCTAACCTAGCAAGCTCCAACTTCCAGTTTGCTTCCTGTGCCATCTCTCCTGCGGGAAACCTAAGTCTCATTCCTCTGGTATCTGAAAAAAAATCCCAACCTTATTTGTGTCCTAGCTTTGGGCCTGCAGCTGTCCTGCTACCAGTATGCTTGGGTTAGTTTAACTAGTTCTTCTCTCTCCCTTAGGCCTACTACCTGATGTTCTTTTGGGCACAAACTGAGGCACAGGAAATTCTGTCTGAACATGAGGAAGAACTTCTTCCCTCTGAGGGTGATGGAGCACTGGAACAGGCTGCCCAGGGAGGTTGTGGAGTCTCCCTCTCTGGAGATATTCAAGACCCGCCTGGACGAGCTCCTGTGCAGCC
>Ga0065711_1005915_pt1 | contig 19241 bp, 12 predicted proteins | sample Hoacrofraction12_FD_59098 | JGI IMG/M metagenome (GOLD analysis project Ga0065711, IMG submission 59098) | Hoatzin crop microbial communities from Cojedes, Venezuela - Epithelial fraction 12 v2 (version 2) | ecosystem: Host-associated > Birds > Digestive system > Esophagus > Crop | place...
GAGAGCGTGACTCAGCCGCGCCGAGGTTCGGTGCACGGAGCAGGGAGAGCAAACACCGGCAGCTCGGCCGTGCTGAAACGGCCGATCCGCCGGCCCTGGTGCCAGGGACAGCCCTCGGCTGCGAAACGCAGGAAGAGAAAAGCAGGAGCCTCCTGGTCAGGTTGCCCCAGTAAAGATGAAGATCAGCTCTCTTTGCTCATGGAAACGCTTGTGATAGCCATCGCAAATCGCTGCCCTGAACCCGGTGCAGGAGAAACACCCTGCGCAGGGGCAAGGTTTGCGAACGAAGGGAAATTCCCCCAAGGTCGTTTCCACCTCTGGGTGCTCTCCTCTGGGCACACAGGAGCCCTGACTCATGAAGCCAGGACAGATGTTTGGTTTGTAACATCCCTGGAGGGTGACACAGAGCCCTGGGAAGGCTCCTGGAGCTGGGGTCAGCAAGTGCCGGGGTGCTCTGGGGGTAAAACACCTCGCCTCACACCGCACTGCAGCCCAGGAGCTGGGGCAGGTCCCCTGCCCAAGCAGGTGCAGGAGGCCAATATCCCACAAACACCAGTTCTAAGGGGTTTTATGCATGGGGGAAAAAAGTATTCAGCGAGAAAACCCCATGGTGTATCTGCGCTGGTCCTGCTGACCAGCTATGGGACATCACCGACCCCGGCCCTTCCCAAGGCGTCGGCTTCGGCTTCGGACCTTGCTGCAAAGCACGGGGTCCCCGGCCCCGCTCCACCACAAGCACAACAGTGTCCAGGGTAAAAGGCAGAGAAACAAAGCTGTGCCGAGGGGCCCCAGCTGAGCAGGCTGCTTTGAGGTCACTGCCTGTGGAGAAGTGGTCCCAGGGGAGCGAGCAGTTTCCGTAACAGGGAAGGGCGATGAGGGTGCAGGACCAGGGCAGGGCTTTTTCTCGGTATTTTTATTTAGGTGGCAGAGAAATCTGATGGCAACAGAAAGGAGCTGGAAAAACAAACAGGTGTGTCCGGCAGCAAAGGGGCCGTAGCTATAGCAATGGGACAGGCCCTGTTGACAAAAGGCTGCACAAAGAACCGTCTTTAGAGATTAAAAGCGATTTATTAGCTGGCAGGGCTCCCTGGGAAGGCGCCGGGGCTGCCACCGCGGCCACGGGAAGCCATAGCTGAAAAAGCAGGACAAGGGAAGGCGCGTCAGGCACAGACCTGCCACCTCCAGCATCCCCCCGGGGCTGACCCGCGGTGGGGTTTCTCGGTGGTCCGTGCAGACGGGGTGGTCGTGCACGGGGTGGCTCCAGCACCACGGCAGGGTCCCGGCTGTGCAGCAGGCACCCCAAAGGGAACGGGCTATTTTGGGGGATCCCCCCAGCTCTGCTCAGCGGGACGCGGCTCTTCCAGTGTCACCATTTGTGGTTGCAGCCTGGGGTTAATGCTGGTTTGTAGAGGTCTCCAAAGCTCGGGTGGGGAGCGTAGGCGCAGCGCCTGGGGCCTGAGCAGGATGCCACCCACCAGCCTCCCTCGCTCCCACCCCAGGCGCCTGCAACGGGAGAGGCGAGATGCTGCCGGCGGGTTGTGCGGCCGCTCGGAAAGCCCTGACGGCAGCGTGAATGGCAGCGGACCGACTCGATCTCCGAGCCACTACGGTGCGTCCCCCCAAACAGCCGCAGCCCCGTCTCGCCTCCCTCCCGCTGTGTCCCCTGCAGAATGGGGAGCTCTGGCTGCTGGGACACCCGACGCAGCCACAGCAGGCACGTCCAAGCCAGGAGTTTGGCTGTGCCACCAGAAGCGAGGATCAGAGGGCCAAGCTGCACCATCGCGAGGGCAGAGCAAGGCTTGGGGAGCCACCAGTTTGCTGCCAGGAGACGGGTGATGGGACACGAATCCCAGCTTTGCCCAGAGATACTCACACACAGGTCGAGTTTGCCACAGATGAGGGCTCCTGAGTACCGAACTGAACCCCTCACAAACTGGGGCTGGGCTGCCATGGCCTGTTTCGACTTACCCAAGACTCACCAAAAGACCAGTTTGTAATTAAAGCCATGGACATGCCTGCAGCTCGTGGCAGCCCAGGGCAAGAGGAGCCCAGACCTCACTGGCAAGCAAATTCTCTATTTCAGGACTAGTGTGGGAGCCAGAGGAATATTTGAGAGAACAAGCAAGCGGCGACGCCTCTCCCTTCGAGATCTAGCAGCCGAAGGGCTGCCTGGAGCACAGCAGCTCTCAGCAGCAGAAGATGCTACCACAGGGACGTCACGGGAACCGGTCCCTGAAAGAGGAGAGGAGACCACAGGAAGCTTAACGGGTGCAGCAGGGATCTGCCTTCTTTCCCCAGGAGCCACCCAAAAGCTTCATGCAAAGGGTGGTGTAAAAATCAGAAGTCAAGTTAAGACGGTCACCTGCAGCCTGTGCAAGCGAAGCAGTAACCGCTCTGCGCTGGCTGAAGCTGGGCGAGGCTCTGTGGTTCGCTGAAACCCTCCAAGGAAGAGAAGTCTTAAAGCGAAACAAAGCCAAAGGCGGCCTTGGGCAGAAGACGGCCTGCAGGCACCAACAGCCCGTGGTGGCAGCGTGGCTGCGTCCATCGGGGCGGTAAATGGCCGGCGGGTCACTCGTGTGCTGGGAGCCACATCCCGAGGAGGGGACCGAGCCGGACACAAGCCCAGGTAAGGCCAGCGCTGGTGTGCAGGGAGCAGCGCCCGGCGCGAGGCGAGGAGTAGCAGGCTGCTTTCTGGGAGAAATCGAGAGCAGGACTTTCCCCCAGCGAAAGCCAATTCCTCTTGCTCAGGAGCGCGGGAACAGAACGCGCATGGCAAAGGGCAGAGCTGTCCCAGCAGCGACACACATGGCGTTTGCAACGCGGAGAAGCCGCAGAGCTGCTTTGAGCCGGGGCAGCCGGCGCATCTCCAGCCAAGCCACGCGTGGACCCCAGGACCGCAGGCAGGTCTGGGGTGCTCCATGGCCGCGGCCGCCGGAGCCGGGCAGAGCCGGCAGCCTGCACCCATCGCCGCGGGCAGCCAGCAGCCGCTCCGGGGGTGGGCAGCCATGCCGGGGCCATATGCCACCGTCGTCGCCATACCAAGAACAGGCGCTTCACGCTCCCCGAGATGGGACACGCTGTTCCCAGCCAGCGAGCCTCGGCGCTCGGCTGCCTGGCAAGGGCTCTGGGTGTGCTCCAGGCGACGAGCTGGGAAGTAAACGTGTGATTTTTTGCAGAAGAAACCCTCTAACAGCAGCAGCATCAGAAAGTAAGCAGGCAAAAAAAACCCCAAGGAACTGGAGGGATCTTTCTCGCGCCCTTCCAACACTGATTTTTGGCTGCAAGGAGACCTCGTGGAGCAGAGCAGCCTCCCTGACTGCTGCAGCACCTGGCAAACACAGGGGACAGGCATGGAGACCTCCTAGACATCGCTCCACGCTCCTCATCCAAGGATTCCCCCCCTTGCCTCTGCCAAGACTTAATCAAAGAAAAGCTATAACCTCTCTGCAGCAGACTCTGCTGGTTTTAAGCATTATTAGTGCAAAATTCAGGAGGGATTTGCTTTACTCTCAGAGAGCCTTTGAGTTTCTGGTAAACAAAGCAACTATTTTCAGCTCCCGGGGTCCTGCCTCCACGGGAGGTTTGCCTCCCTCGACCGAATGAAACGGCAGAAGCCGCAGCAGCGAGCCGGGACACTGGGGAAGGCGGTGAGCAAAGAGCACACCCTGCGAGATGCCGCCAGCTTTGAAGAAGCTGAGACACCTTCTGCAGAAAAATAACGTGCCAAAGATCAAAGGCATCACGGTGTATTTTGAGAGCAGCGAACCAGTGGAGGAAAACACAATTTTTCAGAGCAACACAAGAAGGACAATTATCGAAGGCAAAGCCATGTCGTTTAAAATCCAGCAGCTTATCTAAAACTGACCCCACAGAGGATGAAACACTCTTTAAATATTAACACTCACAGTAAGAAGGAACAAAAACATTTAAAAAATAGAAAAATACAGCTGGTGGGGATAAAAAAGCCCAACCTGCTACTGCAATGAACACAAAAACCAAGGGGGGATGGTGGGGGGGGAAGATTTCTATGAAACCATTGACATTTTTGATTAATAACTTTTCTGTGGGTGGTTTATGTAAAGGAGAACGGTAAGCAACGCAGACATGACTTATTCTCAAGCAAGCCGCTGAGACTAAAGGTCTCCTGACTCAACAGCTCTCCTGACTCAAGAATTCATCTCCGCTTTCCTTCTGCCTTTGCAGATTTGGCTGGATGCAAGACAAAGCCGCACAGTTTGTGAACTTCCTATCAACAGTGCGGTCTGTTTAGGCTCCAAGGCAACAACACTAATTTAAAGCCTACCTTTAAACCCTTAACTAGATGTGTTTAAGATTCCACCTGAATTCCGGTGATGAACTGAAGTCCTAATGAACGCCCATCTTTACATGCGTATTGAAGTCCTCCTATCATAGGACTTGTACCATAGGAGACAACTTGTTGGAGAGGCAAAAATCCATATGGGATGCTTTTACTGATTTGAAAGTATGAAGTCATGAAAGGAAGCATTTCCTGTGATTCCTCAGGCGTCAGAGTGGGATCTGTCACGCAGAAATTCAGACCGAGCTCCAATAACCCGTGGTTGGTGGCAGTAACACCTGCACTGTGGCCCACACCAGCAAAGCCCTCCCAGAGCAACGCTCTGCAGCTAGCCAACAGCACAGACCTAACTCTTGCCGCATAGTTTGAGGAAGCTTAGCGTAGGGAGTATATTTTAATAAAATAATCATCAAAATGGCATTAAACTCAAGCATTAAGATACGCTGTGCACCACTTTACCTCTTTTCACTTGTGTATTTGTTTTGTGTTTGTCCGCGTTCCTGATGCAGCAGCTCATCTGGAGTCCAGTAACGTGCTGGACATGGTTCAGTGGTGGACTTGGTAGCGTTGGCTTAATGGTTGGACCCAATCTTCAGGGTCTTTTCCAACCTCAATGATTCTACAATTTGCTGCTTCCTAGAGATTTCCCGTGGTTGCAAGCGTTGAGGAGGCTAACACCTTTGGGTGTCTGAAAGGCAGCGAGGTGGCAGCCGAGCTCTTGGCACACATCCACAGGGGTGCATTAAAGATGACCAGAAGGGCACATTACAAAGAGCTTTAAAGAACTCTGCATCGCAAATACCAGGCACAAAGTAGTAAGAAGGGGTGATGTTTAGCACCAACCTCACCAGCTTCTCCTGGAGGAGAGCAAACACCATCCAAGAGCAGGACAGCACCATCTTCGGAACGCACCAGAAAGCCCAAGTGCCGGTTCTCCTTGTCCCCGAGGAAACGCCGCGCGTCTTGCCTCTGCTGGGCGAAGGAGCCACAGAACGTGGCTTTGTGGGGAACTCGCAGCAAGGCACAGAGACGCACTAAAGTAGGTCACAAAACTAAGAGACAACTGAAAATCTATTTCCACAGTCACTACCCAGAGCCATCTGTGGGGAGCACTCCCCAGCGGGCTGGTGGAGAGGGGAGGGCAGTCACTGCTGGATGAGGCCCACGCCGTGCGGATGAATTTCATCCAGCACGCACTCCAGTGCTCATGCAGGTACCAAAATGGCTTGGAACACACATGTTTGACAACACAGGCCCCAGGAGATGCTAACAAAGTGTTCTGGAAATAAGCCTGCAAGAGAAGGTATGGCTGACAAATATTTGTGGATCCTTTGATTTTACGTTTCTTTAGTTTTCATAAAATTTACATTTTCCAAGCAATGCAAGCTTAAGTATTTCATTTGCACTGCAAATGTTAAAGAAAAAAATGCAGCAAGATTCATGGAAAGTCAGACAGTGAAGTGGGGAATGGAAGCAAGAAACCAGCTTAAAAAAAGAGAAAATAATTAGAGTTGTCGCAAAAGCATTAGTAGGAGAAATTCCCCGCCAGCAACCTGCCTGACACTTCGGTGGAAAGACCCCATCTCCAAGACAGTCCGGTCATCTTTTCCCCACTTCCTTTCCTGTGTTCCCCAAATCCGAACACTCTCAGCACTCAAATATAAAAGGAACGTATCTAAGGACCACTACAAAACTGTCAGACTTCTACCTATTTACCAGGAATGCTTGTTGATGTTTCCAGTTGGAGGAAATAAGATTTGAGGGTTTTTTAAAAGAGTTTATTCCTCTTAGATTGCATACCCATTTATGAGTCCTACCACAACGGCGCAGCCTGGGTTTGAGCTCAGTACCAGCTTATTATTATTTGTGCTTTCTTGGGTAAAAATCAGGAAAGATTACTGCAGAATAGACCCCATTAAGTTAGACCTAACCGTCACGGAAAAAATGAGCTTTAATCTTACTTCCTTCACCTCTTACTTAATTCCTTCCCTATTCACCATGGATTTCTCTCTTATTCACTTGAATGGGAATTCTTTGCTTTGAATTGAGGTTTCTGTTTCCCCCTACAAAGCCCAGCACAGTTCCTGTTTTTCCAGGCCATTTTACCAAGGTACATCCTTTGTTCCAGTTATTCTCCAGCCTGACCTCCTACAGGCTAAATGGCCAAGTGTTGATAAGCATCCTCTTTACATATATTCAGCTGTTTTCCAACATTCTAGTAGCTTTACCCAGGTCGTGCTTTTTATAGGCTCTCATGGCTGCGGCGGCTGTTGTTTGTCCCCTGAAAACAAGGCCTGATGCTTGTGTCAGTGGCTTCACCAGCAGATACCCAGCACCACCCACTTCTGAGCAAACGGGGCACCACGGTTTTGGTTGGAAGAGACAACATTCACCATTAGAAGTAGTACAGAATGAGATTATTTGGTCTTATTCTCCTCCAGTGTGCCCAGATTTTATAGCAGGGTGCCTTCCCGGATTTGTGGACTGTCACTCCAGGTTTAAAATGGTATAAAAGGGCAGGATTTACCTCGATGCTTGCAAAGATCAATTGTACAAAATACACAAGATCCCCTGGAAACGTTACACCTGAGCTAGGCTGTGGAAACTCAGGGCACTGGGGCAAGTTCTGCCTTAAGCATAGTGTAGCCTTCTCCTAAAAGTAGGTTAAAAAACAAAAAAATCACCAGCTTAGAAGTTAGCTTACAGCCTAATTTTGATCTCTTGGAAGGAAAGCTAGCCTGGATTCACTGAAATCTGAAGAACAGTGTTTCCCAAACACTATGGTTGTGACCTCTGTTACATTCCAATGTTTAGGACCACACTACATTTAATAGCAGATTAAACTCAATTTGTTAGATTTATAACTTTGCTTAAAACGGCTGAAATCTCAAACCCAGCTGTCTCAGGGAACAGTCCTCACTATCCCACAACTTCACAACTCAACCTGTTTATTTAATAAAATCATCCACCAAGACCATTCTCTGAGCATGCGGAACCAGCAGGAAGAACTTACAGTTTTGGATAAATACAGAAAGATGTCAACTTTCTCACTTACACTTCCCCGAACAAGCCTTTCCTTGAGCCAAAACTCAGGTAAATAAGCTTTTACACTAGGTAAAAGGAACAGGCAGGTGCAGGCACGCTCGCTGATAAACACCACTAATTAGAACTGAGAGATATGAAGACAAATCTCGGCTTTACGTGAGACAACATCTGTGGCCCCAGATGGGTATTTCAGGTCTGAAAGTAGATAAACACAGGTACTAAAACTAATGGGTATCCATGGGAAAACTGTTTTTAGGATAAGGCCACTGGAGTGTACACAACAGGGCTGGAATTTAAGAGATGACTCCTGCAGTATGGATCCTGCATGCTTCGACACAGTATCAGACACGTACCAACCGCACGAGGAAAAGCAGGTTTGCTTACAGGCATTGAAAATGAAGGTTCGTACAAAAAACCCTGGATCTCACTGCATATTCAAGCATTTAACATTCAGTGAGGAAAGGACAAAAGGAAACAAAACACAGACACTGTCTTGTACTTTTTTGTTTTTATAGAATTTTTACAATATATTTGTCTTCATTTGCATATTTTACCCACATCTGTAGCTTTCTTTTTACATGTTGAACTGAACTGGAATAAATCTAAAGGTCTGATATATTTTAAACAACTGATAAAAATTGCAAAGTAGTAAACCCGTAAGAAAAGAAATTATAAAACTCTCTTTTTTAATTGTTTAATGAAAGCAAGTCAAATGTATCATTAGGAACAACATGGTTTGTTTTAAACATATTATAGGTGATTCAGGCAGGAGAACTTTTTTTTTTGTATTAGGCACATTTTTTTCAGCATACCTGTTTTCCAGACAATTTTATACTATTTAATAGTATCATCCGCATCCACTTGGAACTGCCAAAGGATTTCCAAAATGTGATTGATCATGAGTATTGATTATTGGTATTCTGTTCCTCTTTCTTTAAAACTATCAGAAGAAAAAAAAATATCAGTGTTTCTTGTCTCTTAAAAAATCCATAATGAATGATCGAGTTGTAAGGCAGCAACAGATTCAGTGTCAACTCAGGTCACAGTCCTTCAGTTCCATCTAGTGGGTAGAAATTACGTTTAGTGGACACTGTTCCTAGATAGTCCCTTCAGGGCAAGACGACTGACTCACAAGGCCAGTTACTGCTGGTAGAGTAAGTTAAGTGGTACACCTAGTAAGGAACACTGGCCACTCCTGTGTCATCCTTGAAGCCTCATGTCTTCATACAGTAAGCAAAAAGAGAGTCCAATGGAAAAAAAATGTAAGATAGAGCCATGACAGGTTCTATGAATGGTTTATTTACAATCTTCATCCCTGACATGAAAAAAGAAAAAAGCCTTCTTTGACTACAACAGGCAGATCTCAGCAGCATGCTGCATGCCTTAGCAAATCATCCCATTGCATATCCTCAACTGCTTAGCCATGGATTCACACCGAGGCAGCGAACAGAAAGTCCTACTGCTCAGGAAGAGTAATTTCAAAAAGCTCACCTGCCCATCAATACGACTCCCTACAGTAGACTTAAAAACGTCTCATTCTGGTGGAGCAAGTCCCCATTCCCAGAATCTGTTCATGCTATTAGAAAGCGTGAAACAGTTGGTTCCTCGGGGATCTCTCAGACACCCCTGCAGCGAGACTGCAAACTCAAATACGATACTCGGGTGTGGGAACAAAATGATCCATGCGTTAAAGATACGCCACAACTTTGATAATTCCCTTCGCATGGTGATCTCATTCTGGAAGGCAGGAAGGAGGGCTTTAACCTTCAACAACAGTATGCTCGAGGAGGTGCTTCAGAGCAGTATCTCTCTCTCCTTTCAGGCTTTGATAAATAGTACATTTTTCCTGAATTCTGGCATCCACGTTTGCTAAGAGGGCCGCCCCATTCCTGAAGGCAATGGCTTCTGCATATTGCTTCTTGGTCTTCAGCTTGAAGTCTTTCAGGCAGAATAATCACATTCTGATTCAGCCTCATCCCCTGAAGAAGCATTCACTTTACACTCACCCGGCTGACCAGAAAGAAGCCAAAACATCTTTAACTACCGCACTAGAAGCCATCCAAAAAAAGAGGATGTATTACTGCACATTTCCATCTCAGAGGGAGACTGGACCACCCTTCGGATTCCAGCCCCAGCTGATAAGACCATCAGTTCAGCAGTCATCTCCCGAAGCGGTGCTCCGGTGCACGTTGCACATGGCTATTTAGGCACCACTCACCTTTTGGACAAGCAAGGTCAATAAGCATATCTCCTTCTGACAGAGCCACTGCCTTTATGCAACTTGCATTTAGCTAGTACTGAAGCTCTGGGTTGCCTTTTTTCATATTCTAATGCTGAGGTGAGGAAGGGAAGAAGAAAATAATTACCATAAAAAGTTCTCCGAATTCATACTTGACAAGACCAGCTCTACATACTGTATAACCATATACAAAATACACCCCCAAATCCTTCTACATTCTTTTTAACTCTTTGGGAAGGCAATAACCAGCGTAGTTGAGCAAGAAGAAAGCCAATTTATTTCAGCACAGAAGGTCTGCGATTCATTCCACATTCACTAAGAGTAATGCAGTTATTGCTCTATGAGATAAGACTGGATTGATCATTAACCCCCACCCTGAGTGCTGGGAGTCCAGGTTCCCAACACTGCTGAGAAGGACCTCCTAAGCTACTATTATCGAAATAATTAAAAGAAAAAAGCCTCATGAATAATTTCTTGTAAAGATGTGATCTTTGAGAAACATGTAAGTTCCTCAGGTCTTCATATTACCACTGCTTTGTGAATGGAGGCCAGCCTTTGCTCTCTGCACTAGAACAATGTATTATTTAGAATAACACATTGCAGATAAATTAAGGTAAGAATAGATGATCCAGCTGATCGAATCAAAGAACAGGAGAAACATTAACCTCTTGCACAAGGATGCTCTGAAACCAGAATCCTATAACTGCTATGTGAATCACCCAAAATTTGTTTTACAACCTGTAGTTTAGTAAGAATTAAAGTTCTTTTCCTTGGGTAGTAGCCTTCAAAGCAAAAGCAAACATGACAGGGTTCATGTGTGGACCACTTCTGCATCAGCCCACCAGATTCTGGTTCGCCTGTCTCACGTCAGTGATATATAATAGATGCTGCTGACAGCATCACTCAGAGTTCAGCAATATTTTCAAAGCCGTCACATTCCATCAAACAAGTTTCCTTGGGAGCAGATGATACCAACATGCGGGGCTTCCATTCTCATACTTCAGCTACCTTCTTTCGTTTACTTCCTCTGAATAATAAAAAATAAAATATTGTTCTGTTTACTCTAACATGCTACAATATGTGCATACATAACTGTAGGCGACGCGTGAGTTACTTCAAGATGTGCTTTTTCATTGAAGTGCGCTTTTACTTTTACAAATTCTACACCAAGGTGGAAGGAAGGAAGGCTGCAGAGTGCTCACACACTGAAGCTGAAGGAACTTTTCCTGAACGGAGTTAAGATGTTTGTTCCAAGGTTCCTATGGACAAACTACTCTATCCCATGCACTCCGGCCTGAGCCAGTATTAAACATTCCAGAAACTTGTTGATTTGTTCGGATAGTTAATGGCAAGGCTGATAGCAGCAATGTTTTTCAGGGCCTAGAAGAGAGAAAGAAAAACCAAGTCACTTCAAAGATTCTCCCCAGTCCAAAACTGTAAAGAAATCCTTCTATGAAATTAGACAGAAACAGATAAATAACCATCATGCTTCGACCTGGTCATCTCCTGGCAGTGCAGTAATTGTCATGAATCCAGGCAGTTTCAGCAAGGCGACTGCATGTCCAGTTGCTGAAAGACCAGCCCCTGTCCCCATTTCCATGTTTGGGCTGTTGAGAGGTCAGTTTGGTAAAACAGATGCACCTGATTACACCCAACAGCCTGTTTGTGGCGCGTCACCTGACTACTGAAGGAGAACAGTATTGGTGCGCAGTTCACTCACAAATCTCAGAGGCCTGTCACAGCATCATAAAGCCCAAGTACATTCATATCTATTCCACAGAACTCCGCTGGGCAATCAGAAATCATTCGTTACCTCTGTCTGCCAGAAAAGTATCACAAAGCCACACATCTCTGGGGTTGTGCAATCTCCTTACCTGTGCTGTGCAGCGATGAAGGTGATCTTCAGTATTTAAGGCAAGCAAATACTCCTGTAGAGATCCAAGCTCCTGTAGCCAGAAAGCATTCAGTGAACACCAACATTTCTACCAAAGAAATCATCCTTCTAATTAACATTAAAATGCTGATCATTACAGCAGTCCCCAAGAATCAAAGGTACCAGAACGACACACAGGACTCTCCTGGACACAGTTTGTGACCACAGAAATCAGTTCATTACAGACTGTTCATACGTAATCGTCAAAATCAACTCAAGGACAACCACGTTCAAATACCTTTAAATTAATAATTAAACTGGAATTCCTCTCAGACTACAGAGTGCCTTTAGGGCCCACTGCCTTAATTGCCCAAGGAAGAGCCACGACTATTACTTCAGGTCCCATGCTGGATAAGGCAACAGTATGCCCCTCTACTAGAATTTGCTACCAGACTCCATGAGAGAAAGTGAATGTTTCTAGAGCAGTTAATGTTTCTAAAGCCCTGATGAACTTTGCCAAGATAAAGGAAAACTGCATTTAGCTTAACACTGAACTAAGTACCATTCCCAGCACTGGGGAGAGGAGGGATACAAACACAGGAACTGCTTACAGTAACTCTGTTTTCTGTAACAAAGAATAGTTCTGCAAGTGCACGATGAAGAGGAAGGAGAATACCAGGCTTGGTCATGTCATAACACAAGTTGTTTTCCATATGGGTGAAAAGCTGCCAAAGTGGCTTCAACAAGGTGAGATCACAGTCCCTGAAAAAAAAATTAATTTAAATGAAATTGTGAAGAAACAGTGAGTAACCATGATCTTACACCTGTTTCTGGGAGGGGGAAAAAAACAACCTCAAATTTAAGAGGACAAAAACATACAGTTTTGACAGTTAGATGTATAAATGAAGGAAGAAACACAAGAAGTATTTTAAAATCTAGATTCACTCAAGTGTTTCAGCACAATGAATTTTATTCTGGATCAGTGAAGTGGAGAAAACCTCCTATCCATGAATATGTCTAAATGACTTTTCTAAACCTGAGTGGCCTCCTGAAATGAACACTTTAAAATAATGATATACATCCCTTTGTTAAATGCTCTAGCTTCACTGCTTGAAATTACACAATACCAAACTACAGCACTGAGCAGGTGATGCCACCGCATAGGGCAGACAGACGCAAATCGATATATAGCTCTACTAACAATTCCAACCCTGCCTCCTTTGTACTCCCGAGTTAAAGCTGGCTAACCCAAATGTCACTTATCATACAGATAGTATGACAAATATCCTTCAGCAGCTGGGGGAAAGGAGGGAAACTCAATTTCAGAATCTATCATCAGATTAACAGAAGAAAAATATTAAATATTATCAGCACAATGGAGACTTGACCTTTTAGAAATTAAATTTGTTGTCCACATGACAAAGCAGACATTTTCTGACAAAAAAAAAACCAAGGGAACTTCAAAAAATAATAAATCCATGATTACAAGTAATACCAAAATCAGTTTTTCAGACTTGGATGCAGATCAGTGAATCTAAAATTTACAGGGAGTCACGCAATGGCTTCTATGTAATTGTCCATTTTTATTACTATGTATGAACATACTTTTTTGACTTCTTTTTAACAAAGTAAGCAGTAGGATGCTGTTATTTTTATGATTTTGCTTGTTCTGAACTGAAAGGACATAACAAAGATAAGTGTCAGCATTCCAGCATTGTCGTCTTTGTTTCCAGCATTTCTACTGAGTTCACGTGACTACATACACATCTGCACACTATAAAAGCTCACCATTTTTCTGAATGTGTATTTTCCTAAGAAACAGCCACACCATACATACTTCAGCATTAGCACACCTATCCCTTCTAAAACTCAATTATAGGCTTAGTGGTACAACTAAAAATAATGATTTAAAAGTTCTTTCCTTTACAGAGATTCAGATCATTTTTTCACCAGTTTATTGTGTCATCCTCACCTTAATTCTGAAGTACGACTAATACAACGAGAAAAAATTTCTAAAAAACTGAAATCTATTTTATGTCCTGTTCTGGGGTGATATTTTTTTTCTTTACATCAACATTTGATTTCACTGGACCTTTGTTAAAAGGCAAGAAACAATAGAAAATGTTTTCAAGAACAACGCCTTATAATGTTTCTGCTATCAAGGTACAGTGAATTGTATCCGAAAGGCAAATTAAGGATACCTACTTCAAATCATGGTTTTCTGGCTTCAAAACAATATCAGCTTAGTCACTACTACTTCTCCTGCCCTTTACCTTTTGGCGTACAACACAGAACCGCACACTTACCTCTGGGCGCTGCACTGCACTATCTTCAAGAGCAAGTGGATAGCCTTCAAGCGCTGGTGACCAGTCTGACGGCACGCTACTCCAACCTGCCATTCCCAGATCTTGGCCAGCGGGAGGTGAGGAACTACCCTTTCCTCAGACAGCATCTGCTTTAGAATTTCAAACCCTGGAAAAAAAGAAAATGCAAACAGCTGTTACTTTTGTAGGGACCCATTCTGTTCATACGTTCAGTTTCCTCTTCTCCATATACTCAATATTGCTCTGGCAAGCAAGAAATATCGAAGAAAAACACCAAACAAAAATTGGAGTTAATTCTAGATTATATCCTGAAATTGTAAGTCTTTTCTAAGGCAAAACTTAGATAAAAATTAGACGGAATCCTATCCAAATTTAAAGTTTTGCCCAAATAAGGCAAACAAAATACAGGTTCTCGCTATTACGCAATATGCAGTAGAGTTTTGCTGACTGCAAATCATACACCAGCCTCAATTTCATTAAAAATATTTAAACTCTGAAATAAACCAACAAAACCTTCCACATTGTATCTAGAAATTAGATCCAGAAGCAGCCTATTTTAATAGATAAATGTTTTTTAAAAACACAATTGCAGTTATTTGTTTCCAATTACAGCACCTCAGAGTGTTTACTAAATTCTGTGTGTAATTACTGTCATATAATGAGACTTTGAATGCAAATAACATTATTATAATTGTTATCTCCTAGTCTCTATGAAGATTTCGTATTTCTAGCATAAAGTCACAGCAAATAAGAGACATAAGCCAAGTTTCCACTTGAACAAAACTAATCACATTCTTTCCAAAACACTGGAGAATGCAAATTCTAAGTCAGAAAAAGGGGATAACTGCAAGTCTGTCAAAGCCCAGCAAAATAACTCCAAAAAGTCATTTCCAATACGTTCTGAGCAGTGCTTACCTGTCTGAAACCTTCCAAGATGACCTGCTGTCACTGTAAACTTATAACCCCACTCAGTGTTACTCATGTCAGAAGTAAATCGGTAATACAGCGTGTCTCCTGGGTACAAGGGAGGGAAGAAAACCCACGTTACTACCTTCTGAGTTAGTTTTGCTATCACAAATACAATTCAAATCAAAAAGTCTGTCATAAATTAATCCTAGATATTTATTTTTTGGTAATTACGAAATGCACAGAACAGCATGATAAACAGGAGGCTGAAGCAAAATGCAGAATGGTTTCCACTGTATGAATATACTTACAAGGATAATTTCTCTTACATTTTTGTCAACTACATAGAAGGAGCGGGAGTTAAACTCTGCACTGCACACAATTAAACTTCACTTTTCCAATTGTGTTATGGATCAGTTATGATTTATGAAAAAAGAACCTCTACCTAGGCACCCTAGCTCACAGTCCATTAAACAAAGATTAAAAAAATGTGAAAGCAAAGTTGGATGTGCTTTTACATGTCGGAAAATTAAATTGCACATTTTTACTCTAGGGAACAAAAATATTAAACTTCACCACTTAGAAGTGGAAGAACTATCAAAATGTTTGACCGTTTTACTATCAGGCAGTGGAAAGTTCAAGAAGTTCTTGTCATTGTAGCATCTACAGCTTCACAGAGATAAACACTGGTAGGTAGATGCAACACTAAACAAAACATATCCTTACCTATTGTGCTATGTAATATTAGATCTGGTTAAAACTTGGGATTTTGCATGGAACAGAGGGAAATTCTACCACCTTGGGACAAGCACGCTAGATGGGAAGCAGAATTTTTAAAGTTTCACGAATAAGAAAACTTTTGAAAACATATTTAGGATTAAAAAAAAAAACAAAACCAAAACAAAACCAGAAAAAAAAACAAACCCCGACCTAAAAACCTGTTCCCATTTTCATCACGAAATGGAGCCATTGCCCTCTCCTACTCCCAGGAGTCTTGAGGAAGCCTTGCCATCAAACGAAAAGCCCAGAAGCCTTCAAATGCTTGGTTTCAGCTAAAGCTGCTGAGTGAAATCCTTAATCCAGACAGCCTTGGCTGGAAATGAAGTTTCACAAGGTGAAACTTAAGTTTCACAGCCAAGGTTGCTGCAAAACAAAGAGCCTCAAAGTTCAGTTTCTTGGCAAACCTCTGCAACTACTTGGGAGGAGAAGGAGGACAGAAAGAAGTTCATAAAAATCCAAAATGTTTCTACAGAGCACACATTTGTTTCTAACTAATACCTTGTAACCCAAACTGCTTTGCTAAGAAAGTTCCTAAATCTATTTACAGCTGCTCCTATTTACAGTACTCAAAGTCAAAAGCTTCCTGCAATGCCACAGCGCTCAACAGGTTAAAACAGCTTCACCTAAGAAGCACGGGACCATGCAGCCCTTCAGCTCACCGGCATTTGCTACTGCGCTATCAAAAACACGCTTACAGAATGCAGGCTGAAGCTGCCAGTCAAATGACTGGTATTTTTTCAGCTACGCTCTGTGGCAACAACTGGACAGAAGGCATTGGCGCACACTCGTTATGTGCTCTGAGTGCTACCATCGCACGGAGATCAGAGATAAGCCTATCTTTTTTTTTTTTTTTAAATGTGCTTCCTGTGGAAACTAAGACAAGGCAGAAACAATGTCAGTGAATATCGTGCAGAACAAGGACTGTGCTGGAACAGAATCAAGATCAAAATTGTTTCCAGTAGCTAAGTGCATGCTTTGACTGAGGCGTGGAAAAAAGGTCAAGTAGCAGAACAACAGATAAGCCTACTTTTAAGAAACAAATGCAAGAGCAGCACGTCAGCGCAAACAGACTGGGACAAATAAAAAGGAGGGTTTTTTCCCCATGCATCTCAGGAACATCCATATTTAACTGTCACCTTTCAGTAGTTTCTCTCAAGAGTCCTGGATACCAGCGGTACCCTATACATTTGCACTGTAAATCACTGCGTATTCACCTGGAAGTTCAAAATCATTCCATTTCTGCGGAGACCCACTGAAGCTGTGCCGATCCTGCTGGAAATCACTGCTGCTGGACATCAGCAACTCATCACAGCCTTCTTCGGTATTACACTGAGAGTCAAATTTGATTGAGAGGTAGATAGCACCAGGAATGTGAACTTTATCCTGAGAAATAAACACATGATCTCTGCATACTGTAACAGTATATTACCAAGAAGCCACTTAACTTTCATCATACAAACAAGGGAGATACAACAAAAATTACAGCATCTCCATGGAGGAAAAAAGAAAAAAGTCTTTGTTACTTCTATCGGGAGCCAATTTAACAAATGTAAAGCATGGTCTATTGTTTGCATTAGCTGTTAAGAGTGTAAAAATTAATTGCTAGCAATGCCTTGGTTTTTTAAAAGCTGTAATCATTGCTGACATCGATCTCATTGCCAGAACATAAAGGTTTATATGCATTTTAAAAATAAATATCAGAAGAGTCAGAGCTGCTGTGAAGTTAAAAATCCCAAGGCTGCCCAGAGGCAACAATTACTTAGCAAACGATAGTAGAAAAAAACATTTCAAACAATACAAAGAAACTCAGAAACGGTTTGTGTTAGAAGATAGTCTAAAATGAGAAATACAAGAAAAAAAAAAAAAAGACTCTACTCCTAGACTTCATCTAAAAGCAGAAGGAAGGAACAGGCCAAGTGAAACAGACCTGTGGATGAAAGTGTAGAAATACTTGCTCATTAAGGCCCTGAAACCACGTAAGTATATGATCTGCTTCAAAGACACGCACAGTTATACACTTTCCACATGACTGAATTAGGACTACTTAAAATTGCCTGACTGAACATGTTTCTTACAGGGCAAGGTCTCAGTCATTTGGCATCAGCCTCTTCAAAGCAAGACTGAAGAGGACATTTCACAGGTACTTCAAGCACAGAAGTGCCCCAGGTGCACACACAAAGCATTAATATTTTTCAACGTCTTCAAGATGTGCAAATCCACTGCACTGTAACATGTGTGTAACTTACCTCAAAATTAGTATTGTTGTTGTAGGGATGTTTAGATTCACGGATCTGGACTGCCATTCCGGGTTCCTCCATGAACTGGCAAGCTGTCAGTGCCATCGTTCCTAGCATGCTCTCATTGCACCCGTGCAGTACTTTCTGCAGAATCTGGGGAGAAGCAACACGTCATGTAAATACAATTTGCTATCAAAACATTTACAAACTTACATGCTGCTGACTGACACAAAAGTCATTTCTAGCCACACAGTATTTTGGAAGAGAGAATCGAGGTACTAGCAAGAAACAAGACAGATTCACAGATGATGTCTACAAGTGTCATCACCATAAGTGCAGAAGATTTTACTCTGTCCTCTGTTCCAGATCTTTCAAGTCTTTACCTGATAAAAACGTGAGATCTATTGGCTACAATTCTTTCCACAAATGTTAGAATCAAGGCTAATCCATAAAGTAAATTAACACTAAACTAAAGCTGTAAACAAGGAAGACTGTTTTAAAACCACTTTGTTAACATACTAAACAGACACATTTACCTTCTATACCTACATGTTTTGAACAGAGCGTGTCATATGTTTTAGCCTTCAAAATGTACAACTCCGCATGTAAAGAGGAACTATTAAGTATCAGTTAAGTGGCTGCAGTGTTTGAAAGCATTAGATGCAAAAGTTGTGCCTTTAAAAATACAAATAAATACCATTTAACCTATCAGGACACACTAAATGATAATTCAGAACAACCTTCGTCTCCATTTTTTCTTCTTTTTCAAAAGTGCACAGAAGCTCTTCATCAGGAGTCCCAATACTCGAGGCCCTTTCCAAGTCATTACAGCAATCTACTACATCTCTTCACCTGCAATTTTCTAACTCCTCCTATTCATCTCCAAATCAGCCAGAAATTCATTTCTTGAGGAAAAGTTTAAAAACCAAAGGCAGTATGTAGCACAGTTCCCTGCATGCGTTCTTTGCCTCCACACGCTTGCAGAATAGCCTAAGATGAAGGCTACGCTTCTGTATTTAATACACCTTAACAGATTTTTATTCCATCAGTTCATCCTGTCCTTTTCTGAACCTATATAAACACCCTGTAGCAACAATTTCAATGACATCCTGTGTCAAGAACCAGTTCTTTTGGTTTGTTTTGGACCCGCCACTTATTACCTTAATCTGACTCTCCTTTGTTTTCTTACTGGGAGGGCCAGTGAACAGTACTTGCTGTTAACTTTTGTATGCTGCTTACTGTTTTAGAACTACAGACAATGTGGAACAGACTTTTTCATTACTCCTCCTCCCTCGATGACCCCAGAGGGCAAAGATCCAGAACAAAGAAAACTAATTGGCTCCTCATACCAAAGTTAATCCATGGCTATAATCATAGAATCATAGAATGGTTTGGGTTGGAAGGGACCTTAACAATCATCTGGTTCCAACCCCCCTGCCATGAGCAGGGACATCTTCCACCAGACCAGGTTGCTCAGAGCTCCATCCAACCTGGCCTTGAACACTGTCAGGGAAGGGAC
>Ga0065711_1038016_pt1 | contig 19241 bp, 11 predicted proteins | sample Hoacrofraction12_FD_59098 | JGI IMG/M metagenome (GOLD analysis project Ga0065711, IMG submission 59098) | Hoatzin crop microbial communities from Cojedes, Venezuela - Epithelial fraction 12 v2 (version 2) | ecosystem: Host-associated > Birds > Digestive system > Esophagus > Crop | place...
GGGGGGGGGGGGCAGTCCAGCAAGTCAAATGCTGAAGGCAAGTCCACCGGCACAAACACGGAGTCTGTACTTAAGCAAATGATGTTAGGTCTGTTTTAGATGTTTTACACAAAACAGACACTGTTCTAATCCTCACTGCACGGCTCACTGGATGTTGACTGGTGACAGCGGACTGTTCTTTAACCATGACGATTAGACAAATAATCCCTCATTCACCTCCTGTGCACAAACCTTTTCAAAGAGTAATAAGGAATAAGTAGAGGCCAAAACCAAAGTGAGAAATCAGAGTTCCAAAATTGTTTTGATTTGACAAGCTGAGATCACAAACACTAGGCACAAAGAAAACTCAAACCCAAATTCTCCAACATACTAGCACAAACCCATACTTGAGTATATAAAGGGCTAGTCTAAAATGACGTAGGGAACAAAACAGATTAGCATCCCATTTTAGGATGTAAAGATTCAAGCTGTTCTCTCTTAAGTTGCAAATCAGAGGGGCTTCCATTTGTTGTCACCCCAAAATCATCATACAAGGTACCATACTTGCAACACTGTTTGGAGAAACTTTCATACCTACTGTGCATCTGAAGGTAGTGCATTAAGGAACAATCAGTGAAACCAGCCTGCAGTTGTTACGTGCCAATATCAGAAAACCTGAATACTAAGATGGACCACTTGCTATCTGAACTACATGCTTCTTGTTTACTACATGCTATGGAAGATGACACTAGGAAGAAGAAATGGCCCATCCAGACTTCCTCAGCGCAGACTGGAAGGACAAGAGAAGCAGCCCTGGAATCCAGTAACCGACCAGCCTCCACACCGGATGCCTTATTTGCCCTACGTTCGAAGCTAGAAAGGAAGGGACAGGTACAACTGAAAAGAAACTTGCCTTCTGTAAACAGGAATTGAACAGACAACAGAGAATTAAACACCCTGGAAATGCTTGGGGAGATTTGTACTCCAGGAGATTTTTTATAGGGAACTGTCTCAAGTTAAATTGTCAGAGGAAGATAATATAGAACAAGCACACAGGAGAATAAACACAGTTCATTTATCAAAAAATTATTTGCTTTGAAATAAAACAGTATTTTGCTTTAGGAAGTTGTCCAACGACTGTATCAACCACTGCTTCTCTAGGAAAACTGATTACAGATATTAAACCAAATTCAAAGGCTATAGCTCAAAAGCCCAGACAGAAAGATAATTTCATAATCCCAGTCCATGAAAAAAATGATTTTTTAAATTTCATTTCAAAGAGACAATTAGCCTTGTGAGCTGTTAATAAGACACATTCAGCTTATTCTCGTAGTACTACTAGTGCCTGACAGCTCATGGAATTGCCAAATTCCATGAAAAAGAAAGAAAAATAAAGTGGTAGTCTGCAGAGGAAATAGTCATAAACTGTTCATTACCTGGATCAGCACCCTGGAAATTCAGTATTTTTAATTTCATACCTAGAATTCCTGAAAAAAGTTATTCAGAAAAAGAAAACAGAAATATCTCAATAGCAGTGGGTTATCAACTGCTGCAAATGTGTTATTGAAATGAAACAATAAAAACCCAGAGTTCACACATACCAACATCAGCAGTATATGCAGTTTTTATACTCAACAACCTCTAAGAGTAAAGCTCCCCTTTTGAAATAAAACCAGGCTTATTCTCAACATAAACAAAACATTATTAAACAATTACAGAGAATAATCAAGATTTGAAAATGCCAGAAGAGTGCCAAAAAGCAAAGGATGAGTTAAAGACTCATTGAGGTCTGCAGAAGATACTGTTTTCTCTATCAAAACAGAAGCTGTCTGTGATTTCAAAAAAAGACTTGGGGTGTGTCCACACACCTACATCGGCATGCAGAGGAAAGGGACAATGAAGGAATACTGAGTCTAAATGTAGCCACAATGATTATTGCTGCAGCATACATGCGTCATTCATGGACTGAAATAAACCCATAAATCAGTTCTTAGTTAACAGAATTATTTAAAAACATGATGTCGAATCTTGTACACACACGTCAGTAGTCTGAGCTCAAAAAACTTTTTTATCCTATTGGTACCCTATGTGTAGTTGTCTTTGAAGTTTATGGCAAGGTTGTTAAAGGCTGTTTCTATTCAATTATGTCACAAAATCCCAAAGTAGCTTTATGTAACACAGACTAGTTGGAATGGAAACCTGATTAGAGAAAAAGACTTTGTGTAACGCTTGGCTGAACATCTCACCTGTTTATTCAGGTAAAGCAGCCTGGTAGATTCCTTCCAGACAATAATATGTACGTCTGTGGAACAATACAAACAAACTGCTTCCATCCAAAGTCCTGGCCGTGAGAGCAAGAGTTTATATGGACCTGGCAATGTATAAAGGTTGCAGAAGGTTTTCAGGGTTCCAAATGTCAAACTTCCAAAGTTATTCAAGAAGACTTTGCCAAAGTGGCCGGTGGGAAAGCTAAAGAACATGCTCAGGTCTGGTTCTTACAGTTCTTTGAGAAGGCAGAAATTGATTGTCCAGGAGTATATTCACTGATGGATTTTTTCCTACCATCGTGAATGAGGATAACATTCCTGAGGAGGAACTCTCGTGCCAGGAAAGTCTTCGCTCCATTAATCTATTTTTTCCCAAGGTCAAGAGTTTACTGCTTAGATATAACCAGTAGGTAAATCAGCAATCTAGCCTCACAGTCCTTAGTTGACAAAATGTGAAACTTGCACATTTCTCAGGATATGAGACTCCCCAAAACAATAAAGACACTCAGTGTGCCTACCCACAGAGCATCTCTCCAGTGTCCCAGGAGAAAGACGAACAAACAATTAGAGGAAGTCATATTGTTATAGAAGAATTCTGGTCTTTGAAAGCAGAAGAATCTCATATAGAGATGCCGTGTGATATGAATCAAAGGAGAGTTTGCCCTCACCGAAGAGTAATGGCAATTGGAATAGAAGAACAAAGAGACAGGAGGGAAAAGACAAAATAAGCTGAAAGTGGAGGAAGGGGCAGAAAAGAAGTAATGAAGATATTCATATATGGGTGTAGGCTTGTCACACGGTCTGAAGCAACCTGGTGAAAGTCTTTCCTGAGCCAAGAAACTTAAGAGAAACAAAGAAAGAGGCAACACAGTGTCTTTAACATACTCAGCACGAATGAAGGAATAAATGGTCTGTGGACACACACAGTGTTTTTTCAAGATTAAGGGACGGAGGTTCATACACCACCCCCCCTGAACGGGCACAGGGACGAGCGCTCAAAGGAGAAGTGGTATTTAGTTGCCAACAGAAGGTGCTGACCACCTTTTCTGCAACTTTCCACCACTTTCCAACATATCTGTCTTTAGTGACAACAGTGTTGTCAATAATACCTGGGCACAGACTCTTCCCTTCTCTATTTGCAATTTGGTTCTCTGCCAGCCTCCCTCCAAGTTTCTCAATAGGAAGCGAAAGTCAAGTTGACTCCCTGCTACCACACTGCTGCACCAATACAGCAGCGGCTTCCCTTTTCCCTTAGGGGCTTTCATTTGGGTTACAGAAAGATAAACTTTAGAAAAATGCTGGGAAATGAAGGAGATCAAGAAATAGAAAAGTCAGAAGAGGATGACCAAAATGTTCATCGATATTACAGTACTGAAAGGATAAAATAGCACGCAGAGACCTCAGCTGCATCTTGTCTGAATGAGAGAAAGGCAAGAGGCATCCATCCCTAAAATCCTATGAGCTTCACGATGCATCAGCAAATGACTGCTGGTGGTGAGACAGGATAGGAGGGAGCTTCCCCCAAAGTACAGAAGGACTTTGTACAGGAGTATGGGAAACAACGGAGATGAAGGGGAAGAGGTGATGAAAATGTGGGAGGAAAATGGCATACTGGGGAATGCAAATGCGAAAGCGATATGAAGGGGAAAAAGAGATCAGGTAATGGGAAAAAAAGAAAAATAAGATAAATTATTTAAATTAGAAAAGAGGATAGACAAAAGAGTGGGAAACAGAAAACTTTAGAAACTAAAGTTTTAAAAGCAGTAACAAAACAGCAAGCTGGTATTTTCTGAGGAATGAATACATATGGCACACATTTTATTCTACTGCCTCAAAAGGTGCATGGAGGTGATGTTCAGTAATTCTCCATTTGTGACAAGTTCATAATTTCTCAGGATTATCCACGGAACAAAAAAAAAGAACAGAAAGTCTTCAATATGCACACTACCATCTGTTTGAGGGCTGTATCCACAGCAAACAGAAACAAAGACAAAAATCAGTCACCACGTAACCACACTCCCCTGAGAAACTAGCAACACAAGATAATTTTTTCAGTTTCTAGCAACATATTCAGACACAGCACCACTGAACATTTAAGGGCTAAAATGAAGTACATCAAGTAATGAAATTGGTGGTTTATGTTCAAACTGTACCCCATACTCAACTGACTCCTCGAAGTTACGGGTGTCTGACAACCCAGTTCTCCCATGCACAGCTCTGTGCTTCAGGCTTCTCCAGACCACAACGTTTCAGCTAGAGAAAGGCTGAGAAAGGTAAAGCTCAAAGAGTTGCCAGCAAAGAAATTCTGGGGTGGTTTGTTTTTCTGGGTTTTTTTTTTGTAGGAAGCATCCAAAGTGAATTCTGCTTTGGATAAAAGAGCTCAGTGAACAGCAGAAAAAAAGAGAGAAAATAATTTACACCCCAGTATCTTGGAGGTACAGTAAAAATAACTTATGAGAAATGGGTTTTTTTCCCCCCACTTCTTTCCCTGAGTTTTTTTTCTTCTTTTTTTAAACTTTTACTCTTTTTGTGTTGGCCTGCGTAACCTGTCAGGCTCACATTCTTCAGAATTTCTTGCAAAGACTTGAAGAATAAGCCTACTACAAAAAGCGTCTATGTAAGAAAGGGGCCTCAGTACGGCCAGGACAGAGTTTGCCACATTGGGCGGACAACGGAGGACCATTAGAACCACCTGCCATGTTCTTGTGTTCTACTTCCATAACGCTATGAATGTCCAGGGAAACTGCATTGTCTCTTTTCTCAAACAGATGAACTGAAGAGCAAAGCAGCAGGAGGCATGAGCAGACCACCTTCTCAAGGGGCAGCTAAACAAAATTGTTGCGCTATGGCATACAGAGGAAAGTTAAAGTTCACTTCCCTTGCCAAACAAAACAGAAAGCAGGAGATAAAATGTTAATTTCTCTCTCTTATGGCACATTACCTACAGACAGCATATTGGGGCTCCAGAAATTTGCAGAACATCCTCCTAGAATATAATTCAAAGCCCTATTTGACGACTGATATATACTTTGCAGCTCTTATTATTTTCAGTTTCACAAAAAAAAAAAAAAATCCATAAGAGACTGATCTGCGTTCTTGATCAGCTGCACTCCCACAGGTAAAATTATCATGTAAATTCCATCTGTAACGTGATCTGTTCAACTCCACTGTCTTCCAATTACACTTTTCCAAGCCTCTCAAAGCAAAAGAATTGCCCAAGGAGAGCAATCCAGGAAAAGGTTTACAATTTTTTAAATATTATTTTGAGATTGAAATTAGCCTGCTTTTCATTTTTCCCACTACATCTCAACATTTGTGAATGATTCTTTTTGTGATTCAGTTGATGGCCAGTAAATTCTGTGAGTGAGTCTTTAAAACAAAGGCTGGTCAAAAGCTTTCGTGACACATCTTTTCTGAAGAGCCTCTCTGAAATATTCATATACTGACCCCACCTCCTTTCGATAACTGGTTTCACAGATCAGCACTATCTGTTAACTAAATGCTGTGCTCAAGTTAAAGGCCAAGCATGAAGGTAACTTGAAAGTGTTTTGGCAACTTCTAAAGGGAAGTATCTTATTGATGTTCAAACAATGTTCGTTTATTTTACTGAACCCCTCCATCTTTTTAAAGAACTCTATTTGAAGTCAAACATGAAAAGACGTTTTCCACTTTCATTGTTCAGAGCCTAAGGAATGGGTAAGATGAGAAGAAAATGTTATCAACTCTTCTTTTATCATTTACCGTCCTGAATTTATTTACCACATCTTTCAATTAAAGACATATTATAAAGATTGTCCTTCGTAACTGGAAATGGCTTCTTCCTCCTATCTGAAGAAACTTGGCTGCACTCTTCCCAGCAGCTTGCAGCCCAACAGATATTTTCAATTCATTTTCTATTACAATGGGAATGTTCAAGAATTGCGTTATTTCTAGTTAATTTCTTACGTTAAAATTGATTAACTTTCTAATGGGAACAGAGAAAAGTAGATTAGGATCTTTCCACCCGAGGAACAATTTCATCAGATTGAAACGTTAAGAAATACAGGAAAACAGAATTACGTTATCAGAGACTGGAAAAGAAGATTCATACTCCAGTTGCTGGCCAAAGCTTTATGCCATCACACCTCTAATTCTGGCAACAGATAAACGGTAACATAGCTATACCTACCCGGACTACGCTACCTCGAACACAGCGAGAACTTGTGTGCCAGTACAGAGCTGTGTTTCAGGCAGAGGAAACTCAGTAAGGACCTCAAATTGCTAGTCTGTAATTAAATTATAAGCAGTATATGTTCATGCAGAGCAATGCAAGGCCTGTGTTGTCCGCTAGGTTTGACAGAGTAGTAAAAGTAGTAAGACGTACATCTAAGATACAGGAAAGTGAATTGAGACACCATCTGCCTTGTTTTACTGCCCTACATTGCAATGTATGTGAATATCTATATTTGCTGGTTTGACTACAACAGAGAAAATAAAACCACTCTGCTATTCTATTCAATAAGGAAATAAAACAAGAGCATTAAACATGGCAAACAGAAAGTCCCTGGGGCTGACCTCTATGAGAAAGTTGGAAAATTTAATTTCTGCACTTTCTTAAAAGCAACAAGCCTTTTTCAAAGTCTATCTGCAAACAAACGAGTTATGTCGACAATTATCAACTTTTCTGCAAAGGATGCTAATGATACAAATACTCAGAAGAGTCAGGAGTATTTTGACTTCCTAACTTTCTGCAATAGCTCTTACTAAAGACCACCAAGAGGCAACCACTTTACCTTTCAGCCTCATTTTTTGTGAAAGAATGCCAGAAGTACCGATATCCTTGCAGGATTGTCTGACATTCTGCTTATATCTTGTCAAGCAGTTTTAACATATAAAGCTCTATAAAACACTTAAATAGTTATTAGCAGTAAAACAGTGTATGAAAGACTGACGAAGAAGAATAAATAAGAAACAGGAACCCACAAAAGAGATACGAATCAAAAAAGAATTTTTCCCATAACAATATAATCCTTACAGAACGCGTATCAATACCTGCTGCTGCCTTTGCCGTCTCATTTGGGCAACCTGAGACATCATGATCTGACGATCCAGTAACTCCATTCTCTGCTGCCTCTGGATGTCAACCGTTGCTCCCATTCCCACTCGAACTTCATTCATTGGTTCCGCAGATGAGAAGATTGGTTCAAGAGTCCAAGAAAATATCTTTGCTACCCAGCTGGGTACACAAAGAATTTGATGAACTTTTAATATACTGCTATTGTAGCAAATCCCAGAAACCTAAAAGCAAAAATGGAATGTTAAAAAAAAAAAACAACCCCAAAACAAAAAATGTAAATACATTGAATTTACTTTGTATTTAGCTACAGACAGCAGTTGGTCTTCCTGGTTTTTAAAGCACTTTTTATTGTATTTACCCAGAGTTCTCAGTCAAGAATCAGAGAAAGAATAGGGGATTTCTTTACCTCCAACTTCCTCACAACTACAGACTATTACTTTTTTAAATCTGTGTGTTGCATTGCCTGTGACTCAAAAAGGCACAAAAAAGCTTGGGGTTTTTTGTTTGTTTCACAGTCTGAGCCCAGATCAAGTGACCCTTTCTCAAACAGGTCAAAACTCAAACAAAATTTTCATTTCTAGTAAAGGAACTGGTCAGGGTATGCTGCACGCTGACCTGAGAAGATTAAGGTTGCCTTTGAGGATGCTGAACCATTGTAAACGCTCCTTAAAAAAACCCAACCCTTAAGGCTACGGCCCCCCGCCTCCACCGCCCTGTGCCCGGTCTCTCCTTCTAGTAAAAACAAAAGCAAGACAGCTGAAGTTAAATCTAAGAGTATGCACAGATTTATTCCAAAAGGCTCCCATCTACCTTCCAGAAAAAAAAAAAGAAAGAAAAAAAAAAGGTTCAAAAACCAGTTCACTAAAAACTGTGATATTGAAAAAGCCATGTTCTGGTGTGCCCTTCTCCCACCTTCAAGAAAAATACCCATTCCTTGCATTCACACTCGTGCTTGACTTGGGGTTTGATTTCATTTCAGATTCAGGAGGAGCAACAGAAATCCATGTGCCCCATAAATGATCTACAGTCATCACTCAGCCATCACTTTAAATCCCATTACGACGCCCGAGCAACTTGAGCCCAAAGTGGTCCAGCAGCAAGGCCAAAGTTCTTGCACAAAGCCCAAGTCTGCATTCTGCTTTATGCCACATTTCAGCATTTGTGATTATTTATTTACTGTTATGCCACAAGAATTATGCTATGACAACAGAGTGAAAAGAACAGGAAGAGATATGAACCCCCAGAAATCCGTAAACATACCCAAACAATGCAATTACTCTAGAAGCAATATAGAAACTCCACATCTGGGCTATTTATTTGGGGATATTTATTTTATCTCACTGACATTTGTATAAATATACAAAATGCATCACTGCATATACAAAAGGAGATGGTATAGGAAAATGCAACATTCTTTGGGAGGGGGGTATTTTTAGATTATTTACAAGGTTATTGTTAATTATCCAGTGAGATAATGAGACTTCTAGCAAAAATACATTCTGCTTTGGGAAACACTGATTTTGATTTTATTCTACTTTCACTTTATGACTGCTCTCAGGGTTGGATGCAACACCAAACACAGGCTACCACTCTAAAATGAGCAAGGACAGTTTTAAACCACCCTTAACCCCTTCAATCTGTTTGTGCTATGAGGAAGGAGGTAAATGGGATAGGATAAGAGGAAGGACATAGTCTGTGGCTTCACAGTGAAGGCTGCCTTTTACAAAAATTTTTTGCATTCAACAGAAGACCCTGACTGGACTCCAGGAATGACAGGGTGGTGGAACAGAAGCTTCTTCATGACCTCAGAAACTCTTTCTTCAGCTCTAGTGAAACTGTTCCAGATGACTGTAAGCCCATGACCAAAACTTGTGCACATCAATTGGAAACTAAGACAGAACTATAACCACCAAAGAGTAAGCAGAGGAAAATTCATATCACTGCTGCAATTCATCTACTTTTGATATGTAGTACTTGAGGTATCTACCTAGCAAGAAGGTCCCTCAGAAGGTCCCAAAAGAATTACATAGATAGGCTCCTCACTCCAGAAAACCTAGATCATAGGGCTACCAGAAAAGTCACTTTTTTTAGAGCAAGAATTACTGAACAAGATTGCACATATTACATATACATTTAATTCGACGATTTCTTACAAGCAAAATGCACAAGCAGCACCAGAACCTACAGACTGTCTTCTTTCCTCCCACCTCGTATCGTTAGGCTATGGAGCCAGGCCCCCTCTTTGGTCCCAGGGATTCTGCATTCCTGGTTGCACAGGTGTAACCAGGCAGGGAAAGCGCTCCCGCTCAAAATACTTTGTCCAACATCACACCAGCATTCCCTCACTCCTTCCAAATGTCCCTCCCAACTACTAATCTCTGCTCACTTTTATCACCTACAGTCCTTTGTTACAGTCTAATGACTTCAGGGCACCCTGAATCTTGAACGGGTTCAAAAAGTCACAAGAACTAAACAAAGCAAGTGGAGATAGGAAAATCTTGACACGTGTCTGAACACATTAATCACAAACAGAATCACTCTCTTATCAGCTCGAGAGAAAACACAGCAAAGAGATAGCACAGTATGTCTTTAGTGTCAGTACTTTGGGACTTGCATGTCTCAGAAGGGAAAGTGTACTGCAAGCACCAACTAGTAGCTGCATCAATAAAAGCATTCTCAGATTTTTCTTAGTAGACAGCTAGTCATAGAATCATCAGTCATTTAGGTTGAAAAAGACCTTTAAGATCATCAAGTCCAACTGTAAACCTAACATTGCCAAGCCCACCACTAAACCATGTCCCTAAGCACCACTTCTACACATCTTGTAAACACCTCCAGGGATGGTGACTCAACCTCTGCCTTGGGCAGCTTGTTCCAGTGCTTTATAACCCTTTCAGTGAAGAATATCCAATCTAAACCTCCCCTGGTACAACTTGAGGCCATCTCTTGTCCTGTTTGGGAAAAGAGATCGACACCCATCTTGTTACACCCTCCTTTCAGGTAGTTGTAGAGAGCAAGTCACTCCAGAGCATTTAATCAGAAGAAAAGGCTTTATAAGGCTAAAAGTTTATGGACACTGCTAAAATGGAGAATGGCACTTAGCATCGCATGTGAGACTCACACACCTGGCGTAGGCTAGGGCCTTCCTAGCTTTACTGAGCTCACTGGAGTAGCATGCCTGGTCTACAGCCAACACACCAGTTGCAGGGGGCTGACTTCTCTCTCCTTGCTGCTCCTCAATGGCAGACTGGTGTCTCGGCCCCTCCTTGTCCTGCCTTAGACAGGAACTCATTGCATAACCCAAACGTGTGGACTTCTGTGCTCACAGAGCGGGAAGTCAAGAAGTCTGACTGCATAAAGTTCACAGTAAAGTCTAAAATAACAAGCACCTGGTGAAGGAACAAGACAAAGCTGTGTGGACTAGCTATCTTCTACGTACAGTTCCCAAGAAACTTACTGCAGACCAGTAACTGTTCAGAGCAATGGTGCGAGACCGCAGTTCTTCACAAGCGTAAACAGACGGAAGGACAGATTCAGCGAAGAGCACCAAGGGTACACTGGCAATCCAGCTTGTTACCTCCATATCTGCTAGGATTTCTGTGCCACTCCCCTTCCACTCTCCCTTGATTTACTACTCCAATTATAAAGCTATTAGATAGAAGTATAAGAAACGTTAAATGTTGTGCAGAGTTTTAACTCATTTTCAAGAAGTTTCATGTAGTGAGGAAGAGATATCTATTTGCATATTTCCAATAAACCCAGAATGGAGACATTTGTAGTTAAAATAAGTCTCATGATTCAGTCTGGTTTAGTGTCATACACTCATCTTAATGTCAAGTATTTCCAAAGAACTTCCTCTTTAGCTGGTTCACATGCAGAACTAGATATGCATAATTTAAAAAAAACACAAACTTTGACGAAGTAGAAAGTAACTTTCTACACAATTTTTGTTACAGACATGTAGTGAATTTTTAGCATTTAAGAAAGTAAACCAACTTTGTTTATTCAGTGAAGATAAGACGACCTCATTATATCCCAACTTCAGCACTGTACATCAGATTAAAGGGCTACTTCCCCAAACAGACAAGCCTCCAGAGTACTTTAGGCTCTACAAAGTCACCACAGAAAGATGCTGCAGTTAAATTCAAATCGTTAGAAGGGAGAATTTTTGGCTGGCAACCTAAAACGCATCTTAGTTGTATTCTGTTGCTCACACCACCATAACCCACAACCTCATCCATCATATTGTCTAAGGCAAAATGCTAAGCAGAGGAAATGGAGTAAGCTGGAAGCTGTCTGGTACGCTGAAGAAAAAAGCGTGCTTACATTTTTTCAGTTTCTTAACATCATGGTTTAGTACTGGTCCTTCACGTGAAGATTCCTAACCTCTTCTCACCCCTGTAGAAAGCCCAACTTCCCCTCTCCTTTCCTCGCGTCCCTCCAAAGTTGTACTTTTTAGAAAAAGGAAGTAGCTGTAGTTTCTCTTTTACATTAGGTAAACCAAACGTGGAAGCTCTCCAGTATTTTACACGACAAAGACACATACACTCCACTAGTAACTGAGATATTTAATACAACTGTACTTGATTAACATTAAAAAAGGAAATCAAACAGAAAAAATAGCGGGCAGTTTGGTGTAGAAAGTTATTTTGCCTCATAGTGAGAACTTGCCAGCAAGCACACAATATATTTTGTTCTGAATAATTTACATATATTCATCATACGTATTCAAGACTTTGCTGTTTTCAGACATCAACAAACTGAAAGTGCATAGCTGTATTCTCAGCGTGAAGCGACATTCCTATACCTGCTTTATCCTTTGTATGTTCTGAATTCTACACAACTGGAACCAAAACAAGGGGTTAAAGTTTGTGTTGAGATTCTGCATTTACCTTGATTAGAGAAACACATACATCAAGCCAAAAGGGATCATGTGAAAACCACCCAACAAATAAAATCACTACGCATGTATTTTCAACTTGTAGTTATAATCTGCAATGTCACTGCAACACAACAGATTATTTTGTTTGAGTTTTCTTTGCAGAAAAAGAAATAGTTACTAAGAGTATAAGCAACCTTTTGCAACAGTTAGCTTGACAGAAAAATAAGATTATAATAATAACAAACTAATTCCCTTCAACTACCTTCCCAGCTGACTGGGCTCACAAATTACCTTGAATTTTTCTTCTTCAGAGTCCATCAATGCTATCTTCATTGGTCAGGTGCAATCATTATTAGATCTCAGTCATCCTCTGTGTATGTGCAAGCATGACTACCGCCATTTCAGCACAGTACATCTATTCTTAACTTGTACCTGTGACCTAAAGATTGGTTCTCTTGGGTGTCTGCTAGAATTCTGCAGGCGATCATCATCATATTGTTAACCAAACCTCTTTACATAAAAGACCATGACTGGATTTATCTGCCCCAGTGCAGACATCTGTAATTTAAAAGTCTACATATGAGCTGGTGAATTAAAGTTGGTTTCACAGTCAACAGAGAGAAATGGGTACCGTTACGATGTGACTCATTTTATGGCAGATGTCTCCAGAGTACACACACAGCTGAATTACTTTCACAGTTACCTTCTCTATACTATGGTAACATTGCAGCCATGATGGTGTTCATGTACAGGCTAAAAAAGCTTGATAGAAGCAATCTAACTCTTACTGAACCAGCTGCACAATTCACCAAGTAGATCAGATTTTGGGCACAAAAACTATTCCTCAGATCTGAGAGAGAAACTGAAAACTTTGAAGCGAAATGCAAACTGAAAACTAAAATCAATTTTTCTACAGGATCTCAGGAGCTGTGGATACAGAACAGAAAGTATCTTCTGACACATTACTATCTTCTCCCCTCCTTTCCCACTACTTTCTCCTTATTCCAGAACTAGAAATATCTGCATCTCTCTCCTCCCAAACAATTACAAACTCACTTCCACACCAACATCTCCTGTATGCCAGATGAAGTAACTACTTCTCTTCTCAGATGCTTTAACTGATGTACGAGTAAATGTTGTCAGCTTAGCCAGTTGTCATGTATTTACATGAGCAAGGTGTCTAAGTTCCCACCACAGAGGAGATCAAGCCAATACAGTCAACAGAATGTAGAGACACTCACCTCAAATTAAGCCACCCACAGTCACTCAACTGAATATTGACCATTGCCCACACACAGATACCTCACATTAGTTTTGGGTGGGATTCAGCACATTTGTTAGCTTTACATATGGGTATCTGCACCTGTCCTAAAGTTAGGACAGACAAACAGACAATGCTCCTTTTTCATTCCCTAATCTCTGTTCTTCTGTTGCTTTTCCATTTCTTATTTCAGGCTATGCACTTCACAGCCAATGTGTTCAGGTTGCCCAGAAAGATGGTGGAGTCTCCATGCTTGGATATATCCAAAAGCCATCCGGACAGAGTCCTGAGCAAGCAGCTCTAGGTGGCCCTGCTTGAGCAGGGCATTGGACTAGTTGTCAACCTCAGTGATTTGATGATTCTGTGAACTGTCTTACTACTCGGTCTTTGGTGGGCAGTACTATCAGCAAAGGGGAATCACATCAGTCACACATAAAATACATGCTTTCATTTAGGAGAATACTTCAGTACCTGCAGATACTTCAGTGCATGTAGAATCTTTAATAAGTGAATAGTCTCACTGGTATTAGCAACACTACTGAAACATACATTGTAAAAGCAACATCAAATATTCAGAAATCACAACTCAAGTTCCAAAAAATCACTAGCTAGACTGTCTTAAAATCATAAGTAGTTTTTTGTGGCTTTCTGTTTGTTTGTTTGTTTTTAAAAAAAGTTTCCTTTATGATTTTTAATCCTTTGGGATATTCTTTTGGATTTTGAAGCAGTAGTTTGCACAAGGATTAAAAGCTTGTTTTACTACTAGGAAAGTTGACATTTTTCCTCAAAAACTCTTGACTTCTTGAGCTAGGACTTCAAGAAAGACTGACAAGAAAAAGAAGAAAAAAGAAAACAAATCAAAAGTGTTGGTAATACTTTATGTATCTTTGCAGATTTTCTTGAAAAAGAGCTGGGGTTATCCATACAATCCAAAAAGGACTGGTGCCTTAATTTGAATATCAGGTCTTGAAATTGAATCCCGGTCAATATTTTTATTCACATCTTTTATACAGTAAAATATTTTGCTGTGGTTTTTAGAACATAATCCACAGTAATGTGCAATATCATCTAGCTGTAGGATAAAGATCTCTATAGCACTTTGTTACATGGGTAGCTGTGTATACAGGACCTTTGCTGACAGGCAACCCAGGACCCATGCAAGTGCTCCAGTGTGGTGCTGAAGCCTGAGCTAGAACGCCCAGCTCACAAAGCAGGCAGAGCAAGCACAACTCTACACAGAGTGCCCAATGTATCTCCAGAGCAATACTCGTGGGGTGTCTAATAGGATTTCTTGATGGTGCGGTCAGTGATGCTGGGTAATCAGCTGAAAATGACATTTTGGCCCACAGCACCAATGGCAGCTCCAGCTGCAACCAGGCATGCTGATTTCAAACACAAAGGCCCAAGTATCAGTTGCAATTAAAGACAAGACACCAACAGGAAACCTTTCAATAATCTACATTTGCGGTTTTACTTAAATTTCCGTAGTTATTTCTTCTAAAAATTATGTTTCTTTTCTTGCTACTGAAAATGATAAAAATATGTTCCCCTGGGATCATCCAATGTTTCCACAAAAGTAAAGACTTAAATAAAAAAAAAAAATAAAAAAATCAATGAGCATGCTCCAATATACTTATTAAACTGTTTAAAGTTTAAAAGATACTGTTAGGGATACCCCTCTTTTGTGTCAATTTTTCGAGTCAGAAATGCATTGTGAAGTAGTCGGTTGCTAGGCATTTAGATGAAAACAAACTCAAGATGAAAAAATAGCAATGAGAGATTTTTTAAAGTGCTATTACTGTTATTGTGACTGCACTAGACTTTACTGTACACAATAACAATATTCAAAACAGTAACACATCATTTAATTATTTAATAATATTGTTTTATTTCAATTTCATACTTCTATTAAGTTTTGCCTTCACTATAGCTTTTCATAATTCCAATTTGAAAAGAATATATTAAAAATGTGATTTCAGTTATTGCAAATAATTAACTTTTATCTACTCTGAACTCTAATTCAAATATCGGTTGGCTACAAATCAACAGCATAAAAAACAATTAATGAATAGCTTTCACCTATTATTTTAAAATTATCCAAACTCAATCCTATTAGACTGACTCTCTTCTGTGTCACCAAAGCTTTATCACAAGACATTTAACTAGATGTAAGCAGACTTACCTGAATCATCATTTATAATTATACAACTACAAAGACTTCAAGAAATATCATACTTTGACATTGACTAAAGATCTACATAAGACATCTACATAAGGTGGATGACTGGAAGATGTCCAGCCTAACTGGAGGGTGAAGAAGGACACATGGCCAAACATGAACATAGAGGTAACTGTATACTACATTACCAGGCTCTGATCAAAGATTCTCTTCAAGAAAGCCAGCACATATTTTACACTAATTTTAAGAATGTAGAAGGGGTGATATTCTAAGTGAGAATACTGCACTGTGAGGTAATACAAATGCTTCTGCATTCCCTTCACAACATTTTTTAAAACAAGAAAAAGAATTCATTAAGGATTATTCAAAATCACTTATGAAAGATGTGGAAGAGGAATAACAAGAAAACAAATGATTCTTAGGTCTGATCAGATATTAACTACATAATGTTATTTATAAGACAAGAACTAAAAAAATAAAAGTCTGGTTTAAATATTTTGCTCCCCAGCCCAATCACATCTTATCCTATAAAAGCTGATCCAAAAGGACAGGTATTCACTATAGGAAAACACCTCAGCTGAACAAATAACAAACAGAAAGGACGAATAAAGTTCTTAACAAACAGAACTCAAAACAATCCAAAGTACGCTACCAAGAATTTAACAACAGATATCTGCGGTCTATGTAAAATCAAGTTAGCAACTTCAAAATTATGAATAAGAACTAAAGCACTGAAAAATGAGAACTGAAATGAAAACCAAGCACTCAACACCATCTGAACTTTCTATCTTAACCTTAAGCCTTTGAAGTACATACTCTAAATTGCAGATTCTCTACAGTTTTCCAATATCTAAAGTATAAAAAGCCCAACCTTTCATCCAACCTGAGAAAAGTAAATCACAGTGTAGCACAAAAACAATGCAGAAGGCTGTTGCATTTGGCTTAGTGCAATCTGCAAAGTAAATAGGGTTTTAGAAACTTCAGTATTTGTAAGGCTAAGACAAATTTAAATTTCCTAAGGTTTGAACTGAGCTCTACACAAATTCAAGGCAGCTCACAGAAGACTTGGGGTATTCCAGATTTTGAACTTCATGCAATGCAGGTCGCCTTGCAAACAAATAAACAAATGATACTAGATAAGAGAAAGAGACTACAGCACTAAAATCACAGAAAGGGCCTGAAAGATACCTTTCCCCCTATGAAATACAGCCTTAGCTACATGGTTAGCAGAAACCCTGGCCCGTGATCTGTATGATGACAACATTATACTAATGAGTGGAGGGAACTGCGTGTCCCAGTGGGCGTATCTCATCTGCTGGTACCAACCTGAGCCTACTTCTTGAAGCAGGTATGCTGTAGCTATGATTGAGTGAGCCTTGACATGCCCCTCAAATTTCAATCCTGCGAGAGTATAGCAATGAGAAACGTAAGCTGAGAATCCAAGAGATTTTAAAGGGGGGGGAAAAAAGGGAGAGAAGATGGGTTGATATGTATGCATCCAATGAAACATTCAGGTGGATACCATTTTCCAAAGTGTTTTGACTGTTTTAAACAAAAAAAATAGCAAGGAAACTGTTTCCGGCCTTCACTAGACTGAATTATATGCATTATAAGGAAGCACTTCTGTAAACAACTATTCAAAGAATTTCTGGCTTAAAGTCAAATGGAAATAGGTTGTCTGACATTCATGATACACCTGCATCTTTAATATGAAGTTTATGACATAAAAATGACATATGTTATAAGGTATTTTTTATGACGTAAAAAATGGCTATCATAAGAAACAAATCTGGACTGTATGTACCAAGTACGGTATATTCCTGGCAAAACAAATCACAATAAACTAAATTAGTCTCATAAATTGTAAGAAGAATAACATTAGATTACTGATTGCATCAGATTTGTGAATTTGTTTATAGTGAACTTCTTAAATTCTCGTTTTTTTTGTAAATAAGCATCATATATTTAAACAGCATGTTTTTACACAACACACCAGCAACCGAAATTACCAGGCCCATACTGACATACCAAAAGAACGGTAATTGAGGGGTACTCCAGTTTCATCTGAAGAGTAAAGAAGCTGCCTTTAAGAGTGTATTCCTATGCTGATTCAAAATTAGAGATCTAGGAAGATATGCCTTATGGCAAAGACAGACACAGTAGACCCTTTGTATTCCAGTAACAAAACACGTGCTGTAATCTCCGTAACTGAGAACAATCCGGCGGCAAACTACAAAATTATCTACAGCTCCCTATCACCAGGCACATTGCGTCAATGCGTGCCTGCATACACAGACTCACACACACACACGCAAACACATTTCTGTAATTATAGTGTTGCTCAAAACCACTGAAAACAAGAACTCAAGGCAGTACAATTTCCAGTTGCTCTATACCCGACCTGGAATTCACAGGGAAGTCTAACAGCATTAGCAAGGATGAACGTAGAAATCTGTCCCCAGTGCCACATCTTGTACCTGGAAAGCCAGATCTCGTGTAGTCTAAAGGGTTCATTACATGTTAAAATACAAATTGTGAGAATTTAAATAAACCTAAACTAGGAAAATGGTGAAGAGAAAGTGGAAGCTGACAACAATTCAGAAATCATGCTGACACCATCCATTTTAATACTCCACATAAGCAGAAGTGCAACAAAAGCTAAATTGCAAACACGATCATATACAGTCATATGTCTAAGTGATCTTTAGAGCTAAAAACGCAGACAGTGAAGTGTCTAACTGCCAAGGAACTAGTGACTAAATATCACACCTAGCTGACTTGGTGTTCATGCATTTACTCAGCCTTTTGCACAAATACATGAAAACTTGATTCAACAAAGACACAGTATGTTAGAAAATGTCAAGAGCAGTACAAATTACAAAAATACATGGGTTGTCGGAATGACTTAACATTGATTTGACAACCTGTGTATTTCTGTAATTCTACATATACATGTTATCAAGTATCTAACACTTGCCGTGCTAAAAGGTGCCTTCATTATGTTTCATATCCCTCTTCAGTTTATTTAATATACTGAGAAACTTTACTCCTTTATCAAGTTTTTTCAAAAAAATGCCAATTTATTATTTCTAACAGAGGAGAAAAAGAGACTTATTCACAGAAGTGAGACAGATATGCTGTGCAAAAAAAGGGCTGAAATTCGTAACATGAACTTCTATCTAAATTGTAGCATTTATTACAAAGCAGCAGAGTGCAGCTCTGCTTGCAGAAAAAATTGAGACTGAAAACACAACATCATTGATGATGACTTAATTCATGCTGACTGAAGCAATATGAAAACTTAAAATTATTTTTTTCAGTCTTCTTGTGACACAGAGAAAGCTCAACTTACTCCTCTGGACTTATACCTATGCAAAACATTGTCAATCTGCAACTAAAAAAAAATCATTTATGAACAAAAATCCTAGGAAAGTTGCATTATACAGCTGAACAAAACTGTACGTAAAAAGTGAATCAAAATAAGAAACTCATATTATGGAAAAAAAAAGAGTTGTTTTTCTATAAAAAGAGTCTTTTTTAATAGATATATAAAAATAAGTGTGCATGTGTATATGTACATACACACACACGCACCTATAACCAAGTATACATACAGT
>Ga0065711_1038017_pt1 | contig 19240 bp, 9 predicted proteins | sample Hoacrofraction12_FD_59098 | JGI IMG/M metagenome (GOLD analysis project Ga0065711, IMG submission 59098) | Hoatzin crop microbial communities from Cojedes, Venezuela - Epithelial fraction 12 v2 (version 2) | ecosystem: Host-associated > Birds > Digestive system > Esophagus > Crop | place...
CGCCTGGACAAGGTGCTGTGCAGCCTGCTGTAGGTGACCCTGCTTCGGCAGGGGGGTTGGACTAGATGACCCACAGAGGTCCCTTCCAACCCTGAACATTGATTCTGTGATAAGAATATGTGTGGGCTACATACTCTGAAGAATAGTCATTAATTTTAAGTAGCCTACTGTTTCCATGTCTTTGATGTGAGTATTGGGGAAAGGAATTTAAAAATATTTCTGGTACATGCCTCAAGGGTGTAGGGGTGTGTGTCTTTTTTTCCTTTTCCTTTTCTTGCTGCCCCAGCCCCCCTCCTCTTTTTTTCTTCTTTCCCCAAACCACCAAACATGAAATGAAATCTAAAGTGGATTGTATTGCTTCTTGTATCTAAAGCATAATAACAGAATAAAACCAGTGTAACCACAAGCTCTCTTTCGGAGGAAATGAGATATCACAGTAATGATCAGATGTTTTCCCCCCTTTTCAGAATCCTATGAAGGACGTCCATTACCAAACATTGAGACTAGCAAATAATTCATTACAGCTTTGGGCACTTCTATAGCCTCTAATCAGATATCTTTCTTCTTTCTGCTAAATAAGCTAATATTTACATTTAAAAATAAATTTCTTAAACATATACATGCTGTTACAGTGGTTTTATAGTTTAATGTCCAAGTTCTGAAAAATCAGTTCTAGTATGTCACGAACAGTTTGGGTGGGTGAGTATATTTTACTTCAGCTCTCATTAGGTACGAAGATGTTTTAATTCTTCTGACTGAAATATAAGCTACGTAAACTATAAAATAAACAAAAATAAATGGAGTATAATCTGTCTCAGTCAGCAGACTGGCCAGTCCCAGCATCCTGTATTAAGATATTCCTAAGTTTGTCCAGTTCTTGAGTACATGATGAGTGTGTGTTGCTACTTTTTTTAGAGTTATGTGGTGCTAGCAGCCTAACAGTATTATAAAAGATACATGAAAACCACCAGTGATTTTTTTTTGAGGCAAATGAGACCAGAGAGACAAAAAACTGTTGAAAAATATCAGTCATCTGAAATTTCCTACCTTGCATATCTGAGATGCATACAGCAAAAGCTTCTTGTGGTCCAGCCGCTCTTTATGTTTCTGCAGATAATCTCGTAAACTTCCATATGGTAAGTATTCCATAATTAACCTTAGATTCCTACGACCTTTTACAACAACAAAAAATACACTTAATTTTTCTGTAATTTTGCAATTACAAGTTTTGAAACCTAAATATTTACAAATGTCTATGAATAAAAGCAATAGAAAATAGTCTTAATACCAAAAAACTAATTTATTATATGTACATCACTATGCAATTTTTCATGTATCGGTTAACTGCCTTTGTTGAGGAAATGCCATTTAAAAAGAAAAAACAAAATAATGGGGATATGCTTGATATACAAAGCATCACTAATCAAGATAATCTCCTCAATACTTTAGCTATGATTGCTAAAGCAAACTGGAAGTGCCACATATGTATGTCTGTGTTTATGTAATTTCTCCTCATTGTTGAGATGAAACAGAACAGCAAGTGATATCAACTGGTCAGTAATTGTACCATCTTCAAAAACTTAGTCTCATTTTGAATCCAATATTCTTCTTTTTACAGCAAGATCCTGGGCAGAACCCATGCTTTCACTCATCAACTTTAACAGCATCAATAATTCACTCAAACACATCCGTTTTGGAAACTTTTTCCTGTCTAGTCTTTTACCGTATAGACTGCACAAGAATTGGTAATATCCACTCTGGGACATCACACTGAGCAAAAAACAACAGTTACAAAGCAGCTGCATTTTCCTACTTAACCCTAAATTATTTTCTAGGAAGACTTTTGTGCTTGAAGATAGAGAAACTGGGTAACTAGTCAAAAGGGTACTTTCTCAAAATCCATCAACTTACACTATGAGCTGACTGAATAAAGTGTCCACTTTGTACTGAGAAGTGGTATAAGACAGACAACTTCCTTTCGTTTGTACTCTCCAAGTTCTGGTAAAGTTAGGACTAAGTCAGTGACTTTCATAAACACTTACCTCTCTGAACTTCTCAGTATGCATACTTAGATGTACACCTGAAGGTGTACTCAATATAGCACATACCTGCACTGTAGCATACTCCTTTGTATTTAACGATGTTATCGTGCTGCAGAGATTTAAGTATTTCAATTTCTCTTTCAAAGTCCCTAAGGTGCTCTTCTGTGCTATGTTGAAGCTTTTTCACAGCCACCACTTCCCCAGTATTATCCTGCAGGGGGTCATACCGGCACATCTCAACACTGCCAAAATTTCCCTAGATCACAAATGGAAATACTTGAATTAAAAACAAGTCCACACCATTGTCCCTTTTTTAGTGCTTGTTCATACTGCTTCAGTGCTCACCGTATTAGCAATAACGTGACCAGAATTAATTAAGTGAAATGCCACAAAACCTCCCCGAGAGAAAACAAGTGCAGGATCACCATTAACAGTTCTATAAGGAAGCAAACAGTACGGGAGTAAAGGAGGACAAGGAGAGGGGGTGATGTCCATTCATTTTCTCCCCCGTCTTCACAAACTTCCACTTGCACTTCCAGACAAGTCGGTTGAGATACTCCTTGTCCTGCACTTGCAAAAAACTCCCCATTTAGGTTCCTCTTGGCTCTTCATTCTCCTTGGCTTCTTGGTGGTTCTTCCCCCATTTGTTTCAATGTTCTACCTTCTTCCCTTTCTCTGTTTATATTTTCTTTATCTTCCTTCATGCAGTCATCACCTACCACTCTGTTCCTCTCCCTATGCTATGCTACCATTTCTAGTTAACAAACAACCATCTGCAAATAGAATTAGCTCTGCCTCTTTGCTTGCAGGCTTGCTTTCACTCGTACTTGGGAGTCAAAGGAATATACAGCTATGATATCAACAAAAAACATAAAATAGCAAGGAACCATTGAAAAATGGTACTTGGGTGAAGATCTGCCACCCGCACTTGGTCTTTTGTCTAGGCACGCTTTCACACAGCCAGGCTGCAATGACTATAAAACTAGTAACCAAATGCTTATTTCTGAAGCCTAAAAAGTTCAAGGTCTATATATATCTCAAAGATGTTACTGAATTTAGGGACTGCATATTCAGACTTCTCAGAATACGCATGCACAAACCCGCCCCCCCTCCGTTCTATGCAAGACTGCTCTGAAGCATTTTAAAATGAATACCAAGTATTAAAAACAAAAAAAAGATTATGTCAAATGCAGCTCTGCATTACTGAAAAAGATGTTAGCCTTTCGGTGTCACTGGATTCACTGTAGAGGTCAGCTACCTTTCTTCTAATGATATTGTGAAACCGAAAAAGGATCTAAAAAGAAACTGCATGTTGTGGTCAGACATGACCGAAATTATTAGTTCCTGTAACAGCAGTTTTTATGTAAGTAACATATATGGGATCATGGGAAGATAACTGAAAAACATAGTTCTTTCCTGCAATCAGAGAGTTTCAAAACATCCTACCTTGCCAAGTTGCTGTAAAAACTTCAGATGTCTTTCTTCAAATTGTGTTGGGTCCCGATCTTCAAAAGCACCAGAAAATCCAAGTGCTCCAATTCTCATATTTGGCAACATATCACTTTCTGTCAATAGTTCATAATCTGAGGGGTATGAGGAAGAAGGGAAGAGAGAAAGGGAACAGGATGCACAGAGAAGTGAACAGAATGAAGAAACTTACTACAATCATAGCACCTTCTCCCTTTGCGTGGCATACCCCAAGCTCAGTAGAGTATTAACAACCACCTTAACTTCTATACAGTAATTTGCAGTCAAAGACAAAGATGTATTACAAAAAACCCAAATAACTTGTCTTGACTCATAGCGAGTCTTGCTTTTTTGTAGGCCTATTGTACTTCAAACTTCGCAACTGTTGTGCACCAGCTCCACTACTGCAGAGAGCACAAATGTAAACTTCACAAGGGCTTGTGACAAGATGCATCTTCTACTTGGTAAAAAAACAAAAACCACTATTTATTTTTGTTGGAGAAACAAGAAAGTCACAAACATAACATACTGGGTAAGAGATTAGAATGTTTGGCATAGATGTTGATCAAATCAGAAACTGCTTTGAATGATAATGCTAACTTTTAATGTGTTCTCTTTCAGAACTAACTAAAAAGCAGTAACATAGTGTCCTTACGAACTTAGATTTCCAGGGCTGCTTTGGAGAGTGGTTGTGGGTCAATTTCGGAAAAAGGAAGGCACGATATGAAAACGAACGAATAGGAGTCAGGATTCTTTTTGTCTAGTGTGTTCTTGTTGTATCACAGACTCACCTGGAGTGAACAAACTATTCAAGTCACGTATAATTGCTCTAAATGAAGGCCTGAAATCTGGCTCATAATCCATACAGTTGTTTATAAGGTTTGCTAGTTCTGTCCAGTTGGGGGCAGGAAGCTGGTGCCTATCTTCATAAAACTGTAGTTTCTGGAATTAAATAAATAAAAGTTATTTTAATATACAACCATAAAGACTTGCAGAAGCGTTAGCATTCTCACAAGAGCAGACAAAAAGTACAGCTCTAAACTTAGACTTGTTATCTCACCAAACGTATATCTGACCAATTTACACCGAAAGCCAAGGCTGACAATGTAGCAAGCTGGCATAATTTGGAGTAATCAGTTCAGAAGTTCCCTGTCAGTTACTTGGGGAAGATTCGAAAATAAAGAAAGATAATGGGAATGATGGTGTCTCCTTTGCTAGTAATTTCATAAAACTTCAACTGGATGAGTCCAGCACAAAATTCTATCCACCTGTGAGCTGGCTGAGCCCCTCCAGCTGTAAAAAGCAGAATGAGTATAACGAAAGAATGTGGATAGTACAGAGAGGAGGACAACTTCTGAAACACCTAGGCATCTACTAGCCAGGTCTAGGTAGAACTTGGAGCTTACTGTAAGAGCTGATTACACCACCTGAGAAATCAGATCAGGCTTTGTGAGAAGGTAACAGTCTACTTATACAAATAATACTACAAAACTTTGTCTAGTGTAGTAAAGGAAATAATCTTTTTGCTTCCAACTACAGAAACAAGTACGTAAGAAACAATTTTTTTATGGAATGTGTTTACCCTCCACCCCCTGACCCTAGCTGAGACAAAGTTAACATCTCTGCTTTAGCCAAAATAGTGGAATTGTCTGCAACACATGAAGTCTTACAGTATTTAAGATATTCAATTACTAGAATAAGGCCAACTAAAATCCATGTACATTGTTCGGAATAGTTTGTTTAAAGCGACACACTGATGTAACAAAGCAACAGAAACACAAACAAGATAATACTGGCAACACTGTACTTTATCCCCATAAAATCAAAACAACGTAAAACAAACCTCAAATCATGACTTCTGATCATCATCTACCAGTAAAATTGTCCTTTTCCTACAGTGGTTATGGATCACCACTTCACATGCTGATACAGTTACAACAGCAGATGTTTTAAATTCAAATGTCCAAGGAACTATTATGATGGCAGAGCCAATAATACTTACTCTTGAAGAATCCAGTGCACTCAGAGGTTTGTCTCCTCCACTGCAGATTTCCCACAAAGTAGTACCAAAACTCCATTTGTCTGTGGCCAGGCTTAATTGTTTGGGATTCTCAATACATTCAGGAGGAACCCATGGTATCCTCTCAAGAAGTACTGTGCAATCACACAAAGAAGACATTATGCTGAGTAATAAAACCCAGGAAATTCTGTAACATACTTGATTTAGTAAAAATGACTAATTTATGCCTATAAATATCTCAAGGGTGGGTGTCAAGAGGATGGGGCCAAACTCTTTTCAGTGGTGCCCAGTGACAGGACAAGGGGCAATGGGCACAAACTGAGGCACAGGAAGGTCCATCTGAACATGAGGAAGAACTTCTTCTCTCTGAGGGTGACGGAGCACTGGAACAGGCTGCCCAGGGAGGTTGTGGAGTCTCCTTCTCTGGAGATATTCAAGCCCCACCTGGATGCGGTCCTGTGCAGCCTGCTGTAGGTGACCCTGCTTCGGCAGGGGGGTTGGACTAGATGACCTCTGTGAGGTCCCTTCCAACCCCTACCATTCTGTGGTTCTGTGATTTACAAATCAGAGTCAAGGACCATTAGTTTTGTTGTAAAATGAGCGTGATGTTATAAAACAGCCGTAACATCATTTCCACATCATATTTTTGTTACGACTTCTGTATTTCCCCCAATATAACCAAGATTAGTAGCTACCACAAAGAACTAGATGGCAAAGAGTAAAAAGTACTTTGATAGCGGTTGGCACATTATGCCACTGGGAAAAGCTCCATAACAAGGAATTTCACACTACTGGATTTCTAAACTTTTGATACTAATTGTAGTAACAAGTTAAAAGACAGTATTGTACTGATGTAGATTTAGAGCTCCTTAAAATGAGATCTTGTAAGATTAATGTAGGCTTCTCGTTTAAAAAAGGGAGAGTTTAAACAGTTTATTGGAAAATACTGACACTGCATTGCTTATAGTCTCTTAGATGTGTTATTTCTTCTGGCATATATAAAATTACCACGTATAAAGTATGTTCATTTTTTGAAAATGGTTAAAAAGACTAGATAAAGAATAGTAATGTAACTTCAATTTCATTAGCACAACAATTTTGCACACACTTATGATTTCTTTTCATTTAATTGATTTTGCTGCTTATAAAGCATTAAAACAGCCTCAATGGCAGATCATAATCCAGTATTTTTAGCATCATCAAGTGACTTCAGGTATTCACCAAGAAATGTACTGAAGATGATTTTCAAATGCCAGACAGCATTTTCAAAAGTGCATTTACTTTCAACTGTGAAAGCTTCTCCAAGCTATAAAATACAACAATTTAATCTTGATCAGTCTGAGGATACTAAGTCCAGCCAGCAACTGCAGATGCAACAGGCTTACTCATGGTGCATTACAACATACGTACTACCACGGGGAAAAAAAAAGTTGAAAATGAGAACAGTAAGAAAAAAACCCTCACGCAACTGAGAATTGTTGAGGCTTTATTTCCTGTAGCTATTTGCTCATAAAGAAGATAGGCTCAAAACTGCTGACTATGACTGCAAATTTTAGATTGACAGATGGATGAAGGAACTTAATATAACAGAAGCAACTTAGATGGTCAGAAAAAAACCTTTATTTTTCAAGTCAGAAGCATTAAGCAAGAAGGTTGACACATAGACTTACTATCTCTTGGCAAAACTGTAATACTGATGCCAGGATCACTTAGTTTTATAAACGGAAGGTTTCCAGACTTCCTGTCTTCCTCTCTGATAAGCAAGATGTTTTTTGCACAGACATTCCCATGAACAAGGCCTTTATCCTCCTATGAACAGAAATGCATCTTTTACATACTGACACAAAAAATCCTATGGTTGAAGAGGTAGCTAAAAACCAATACTTTACAGTTATAAGGGAAACATCAGCAAAGAAGATAATGATCATAAATTAAGTTGATCAAATCCCAGAAATTTCATCAGCTGTTCTTTGATGCATGTTAATGCTGAAGAATACTGATCCACCAGTATGATCCATTTAAAATGAACATAAGAACATTTAAACTCTGTTAAAGGGAAGATTCATCTAATCACATATCCTGTCTGAATAATGGACTTTATGTTGAATTAAACAGACTGTAAGGCTGGGACTTAATGAACAGTTTAAACAGTACAACGCTTTCCCCTCCCAGCAGTTAACTACTAGCATTACCAGGACACAGTTTACGTTCATCATCATGACCTGAGGTGGGAAAACCAGGAAGCACCGATTCCAGGGTGGGGGGGATGGAGAATTTTTACTGGAATTGTGTTTTTATTTCGCACTAAAACATAAAGCAATAAAAAAGGATGGGAAATTCACTTACACTTTGTGCAAGATACAAACGTCTGCCCTTGGCTATCCACTAACTACCTGGCATATGCCCAGTCTATTTTGAAATACCGTCCAGAGTTTGAAGAAGTAGGGAAATAGCTCATCCATTTTATACATATTATCCTGAAACACTTGAATTCAGCCACTAACAAAACTGAGGAATAAACTACTTACCAGAAAATGCATGGCTAATGCCAGCTGTTTGGCTACTTCCAGCTTCCACAAGATATTGATAACATTTTTGTTCTTTTTCAAATATGTGTCCAAGGATCCAAATTTTACATATTCTTGTACAAGGATGTCTGATTTAAAACAGTAAAAAGAGTAACAATTAAACGCAACAATAAATAATGGAATATTAGGACAGATTCCTTACTCTAGTACTACCCAGCTCTTTGTTTGATACCTTGTTGGTGAACTAAGCTATACGACATCTGAGTATTGCCACAAATATTTTATCTTCTTTATACTTCTTCAGTGTGTGGAAGTTCACCTAATTTCTTCTCAGGTGCGAAATTACTAGATTTAATAGTTTTTTACAGAAGAGGTTTCCACCATCACAAATCTAGCGAGTATCCTTCCACTCTCACTCGAAAAGCACAATAAATAACTAACTTCTGATAAAGCACAGTAGCATACAGCAATATCAGTGCAGTGAGTTGAACAATATTAAAGTCGACTTCACAGTTGTTTACAATCTATATTCATAGTGAAAAATACAATGCTTTGCTGACAAAAGATGCTCTTCTTGAAAACAGACTAATATTTGCACTAAAAAAATTTGTGTATATATCTGACATATGTGTCCAGGCAGTCATCCAGTGACTAAACCAAGAAACAAGATCCATTTCATAGTACTGCAGTCTTCATCAGTTTTGGTATAACAATTTCAAATTGCACGACTGGACACTTGCCTTAAGCTGCAAGATGCTCACATTGCAGGGCTTCTCATTTAGACTCCAAGACACTGGAAATTACTGGTATTATACTTGGTTATAGCAAATAAACTGATTTTTATCACAAATTCATTTTACAGACAGCAAACAAATTCTTTTTTGCAATTATGTAAAGTGATTTTCATCAAATCTGTATATCAAATGTGTAACCCACAGAAAAAATAACCACCCCTCTTCCTTTTTCTTAGTAACTGCCTCTTACTAAACTGTAACAAGTCTCTTGCATTCAGAAATAGAACCGGCCATAGAGGGTAACTGTGATTTAAAGGAGAAATAAGTAACCATACACATCTTTAGATTTTTTTTTTAATTATACACATGATCTACCTGAAATTTTATATATAGTCCCCGTGCATGGTACAAGGAATAAACTAGAATAAACACTCATGGGTGGTTTTGCAAAGAACTGGTGTAACAATTCTTGGCCAAATGTGGTGCTGCGCCTTTTCCAGCCTCCTAAGAGAAGCCACTTCTGGTACAGAATCCACCGTCCCTTTTGCAAAATCCTTCTCTCTTAATGCAGGCAACTGTCTACCTAATATGCTTATACAGTTATTACAAAATGGTTCCTTTTGTTAGAAATTTCTAATCACAGAAAAAAAAAAAAATGGTTTTAGGGCAAACTGACATTTCTGCCCAAAGACCAAATGAAGAGGAAAAACTGCCAAAGTGAGACCCAGCAGCACATGTTTGAAGATAGCACACACAAGCATATGACAACCATGTATTTCAGGTGTTCTTAGAAAACCTTACTAATAAATAGTCACAATGGGACCTCATGTCTTCAGAATGTAATCTCTAACTCAGACTTACCAAAGCTGTATTTGTGCTCATGAAGTCAGCACATGGGTGGGAAAGCCTGGCAGCTTCTGTGTTTCTGATCACAGCAAATGAAGGTTTTCTTGGGTGGGTAGTCAAGCACTTCCCTTTCTAGCTAACCACAGTTGATACTATGTAGGGGTTAATTTTTTTCTGGCATTTCAAAAGCTTGTTTCAGAATTTCAGCATTGCTTTTCAAAAGTGAGATTTTTTCAGACAGAACAGACATGACTGAGTCATTTACAGAGGTTACTAGTCACACTGACTGTATTTACACAATGTTTCCATTTTCTTTGTTACCACCATATTAACTTGTTCTCAGATACCACTACTAATACTACTGCAACGTAACGCGTACTGGGTGAACGGCTGGTGTGACAGGTTGTTTTGTTTGGTTTTTTTCCCCTGATTTCACCCAGAACCAATGGCAAACTAATGACAGCTGTATAAAGTTTGTACAAAAAGATAATTAATTTCTACTTACTCTCCTCCCCACACACGCAGACTCCGTAATTTAACACCAAATGTTTGTAAGAAAGCTGGCTCATCATACTTGCTGCCTCAAAGAAGGACTTTGAGGAAGGAGAAAGAGAGATGAAGAGAGAAGAAATACCAGTGAAAACAAAACCCCCAAACATTACATAATTTCTAATAAATGTATTAAAACCATGTGCATTTTTTAAAACATTTCACCTTCCATCTCATCACAAAGAGCCTGTGTAGCATATTTTATATTGTGTCTGATGTTTCAGGTTTGAGTTTGGGGTTTTTTTTTGAATAACTGATAATCCATATTCCAGAGAGGTTAGCAATCTCTTTTTTCTGCAGACAGGTGTATCTCCACATTTTAAAAAGAATCTCTTCTTCCATGTCAGTTAACTAAGTAAACAGCAGACAAATTCATGACACACTATTCAGTTGCCAATTTATTCTTTCACAAAGTACTATTCAGTTTCCAATTTATGTCTTCATAGCACACTATTAAGTTAAAAGACAAGTAGCAGCATATCACTCATGCACTACTGCGAGACCTTACCTAACCTTGTCAGGAAGGTTTCAGATGTTTTTCTTTCTTTAGCCATTTTAAAAATTCTCTTCAGTGGCATCTTCAACTACATTTGCTTGTGTACTGATTATTCACCCAACAAAACAAGGTCAAAATTAGCACATTTTCCTTCAGGTGACTATATTTGTATTTCTGTACTCTTCGTCATTTTAACAACCGATTTTCACTTAACTTTAGAATGTAAGTATATTACCCAGCTTATTGAAATTAAAATAAGGGTTATAGTTTCTTTGTTGTTTTCAGTTGTCTAAAGTGTATGCCTACATTGTTTATGAATATCAGCTACCCAAAATGTCTTTTCCTCTTCGTTTACATTTTGATACAGATTTTTCTTAAGTAATTGAAAAGTTCAGTAAACAATGGGTTGGTTCTTTTGGCTTGCTGTAAATACAGCTAGATTAATTAGGAATTTGATACAATTATATAATCAAAATAAACAGCCATATAAAGTTGCATTAATATATTAAACAGTACCACATCCTGTCTAAGTCTTTACAATTAAGTTCTCACATACACAGTCTTGGGCTCAATTACATTACCAGTGTATTAATTTTTGCACAAAGGCATTTCAGGTTTGCTCACAGCTTCACTCAAACACTGAAAAGTCTAAGTGAATACAAATGATTCTACATATGGCAAGAGTTTCTCATACACGTATACTTTTAATTTTTTTATGGCTTGATGTGAAATGCTAATTTTACTGGAGAATCAGTATAACTCCAAAACATTGAAAATAGTCTACCGAAAGTAATTTTCTGTAAATATTGGTCCCTCATTGTACATAATGAACTGGTAATTCTGTGGCCATAACACCTCTTCTGTGGTACTTGTACAAAGAAACCCTCTGGCTGTCAGTGGGTAGCTCTGATGGATGTTGGGGAGAGGGGAAACAAAATACACAGGTATACTTCCCAAAGCCAGTCTCAAATCCATCCTCCCAGTGTCAGGAGGCCAAGAACGAGCTTGGTTCGACATACAACCTTCTACTATATAACAAATACTCATTTATTGTAGGAAAAGCAATGCTCAACATAGTATGGACAAAACGTTACACAGCAGTCAACAATCACACCAACCTCAGAGTAGTTTCTGTGCACTTTATCCAGCACCTTTAAAAGAACTTCGGTTTGGTGGAGCTGGCCATAGTCTCCCACTTCTTTTCTTACACCTTTGAATATCTTAGTGAATGTGCCCTGTCCAAGACTTTCCTCCTAAAAGACAGGAAGGACACATTTGGGAAAAAATCAGAAATCTCTGCCTGTTTTGCAAAAGATCTCTTAATAACCTTAAGTAATGCATATGCAAACTCTACAGCTAGCACACCTCTAGAGTCAGATTTAGGGAACAAGGAAGCAACTGTATCAGAAACAGGTTAAATCTATGCTTGTTTTTTATTGAGTCCTCAAGAATCTCAGAAAAGAACTTGCTGCACGAACCAGAGAGGAAGAAATGGCTGTTATCAAGATGTATTTAGACATCCCTAGAAGAAAACTACTGCTATTGCAGTCAAAAGGACACTTCTTACTTGAAAAAAAATCTGTTTCTATTAATGGAAATGTTTTAAAAAATTCTTTTTTCTCACAACTTCAACTATGGAAACATTACAGTAAAACCTCCTAGCTCAGATCAGGCTCTTTTGAGTTTTAGAAAACTCAAGTGTGTATTAAACCAATCATCTGTAGTGGAAGAAGCATCTAGTAGACTTACAAATATCAAGTCCTCATTCCGGATTTTGTGAAAGACCATCTGGTTGACATTATTGTGTCTCTGTAGCGTAGGGGATGAAGGTACGTCAGAAACACTATTGCTTCTGAAGACTAGGAGATTTGATTTATCTGGGAGAACAAAAAGAGTGGGGAAAAGAAAAACAAAGTAAACTCAGAAAATATAAAAATAAACCAGTATTATTTCAGAATGATTATTAATGAGAAGCTGGTAATTCAGTAAGAAAAAGATATCACGTTGAGCTCAGTTTATTCAAAAAGCCACACAGTATTTCATTAACCAAATTCAAAGTCTGATTTTCACCCATCAGTAAAATAATTTATGTACACACAGCTATTTTAAGTTTCTTAAGTACTCCTACTTTTGACAACCATTCTGAAGATATTCCTTCTTCCTTTCACATTTTAACTTCTGCTGTATTTGTAATAACAATCAGGAACGGAAAACGAGGGTGTAAGTCACCACCTTCTTTTATATTACCAAGTCATTCTGTTAAAGACGTGCTTACTTTCCTGATGCCTCTCCAAAGCACTTCAGTGATCCTCACTACCTTATGTTTACCAGAGTAATTATTCCTTGAGTGCTTTTGAAAAAATGCTCTCCACAAAGTAGAGCAGGTCTGTTAGTAAAACTAAAGCTGATAGGTAGATATTTCTGGGTATATGCGTGCATGCATGCGTGACTCTATTTATTCAGTAATTTATAGTTCTGATGTATATAATTTTTGTTTGACGGCAATAATGTTACAAAATTTCTCTGTAATGTACAGATGCACTTACTTGTGAAATCTTTCTAAGTTTTTGAGTCCATTGGCTAATTTCAATCAAATTTGGGTGAGGTAAAATGGACACCAAATAGTCTGTTCTCTCAAGTTTTTGTTTAAATAGGGACTTGGATAGAGATGAAGACTAACTAACATTAACTGTAAGCAGTAAATACTTATAGTAAGCAGAAAGGGCAGACATCAGAATTCATAAAGAAGCTCTATTCCATGTGTATTTTTCAGTGTTAAAAAGAAGCTGAAATCACACTGAAGAAGCCTTGGCATAACTCAGCTGTCAACAAACAATGAAAGAAATTCACTGGCCTTGTTGGTTCCACTGCTTATGGAACCACCCTCAAGTGAGAAATCATACATTTAGTAGCTCTTTCCTCTCAAGACTTGCTGCTGCACACAATCCACTGCAATTAAGAAACCAGTTTTGCTTCTAATCATGAAACTGGCTACCATGATTCTTTCTGGAAGACCATCTTATAACAAAATAAAATTTGGCAGACACTAGGACTAAAAATTATGACTAAGAGAATGAACAAATAGGTCAGTGAAATTTAAAAAACAAAAAACCCACAAACATATATACCTACCTACCTGAGAGTCACTTAATATTAACTTATTTTTAAATCTTTAACCCAAAAGTTGGAAAACCTTCTGCTTAGAAATAATCTTTCTCTTACCTTTTGGTTTTGGAGGACAGCATTTGATGAACTGGAAAATTATGCTGTCTGAACGGACAGTTTCTGTCTGGTAACAGGTCAACAGATCCTTAAGATTACCAAAACTTCTCTTGGTTCCACTGAGATTATATTCTCCATTCTCATTCTTCGTAATTAAGCAGTGCTTATAATCAGTGGTATTCTCACGCTGCAGAGATTTTTTCCATTAAAATAAAATTGATCGTTATTTACTATTTAAAGTTTACTTAAATGTAAAGCACTCTACTAATTAAAGAAAGAATGCTTCAGCAAAATACTACCATAACCCATTCTTTTGTTCTATGTAATATTAGTTCTGAGAAAACAGGATTCTACTCCCATCACCGGAACTAGTGTGTTGATGCTAAGAAAAACAAATGTTATGAAATCTGCAAAGATGGAGCTGAGAAGACAAATAACAAATCCTAGGAAAAATCCTTTAGAGTTAGTAATGAAAGCTTCTTCACCCTTACATGGGGTAATGTCAAAACAAAATTTTGTTGGAAGCAATAGCCCAAACACTCACGCTCCCCATTCTTTTGGCAAGCATTTGGAGATCTCAGCTGTATTTCTCTTTTTCTGTAGTCTACAGTACAGTTCTAAGCAATTAGTTCTCAGCACAGATTTTCAATATGCATTGAATTATTTTTACAATGAGTCTTGAAAAGATCCCATTAAACATTTTTAAACAAGAGGAGCTCTTAACAGTGCTTTCATGGTCCTTCACGTCAACACTGCAGAAAATGTTCCAACAAATTCTGAATCTCAAAAGCCTTTCTGATGGCTTGCCCAGAGAGAATTAGAACAGGGAAAATAAATGTGGCTAGGTCAGTTAATGGCAGGCTTAACTCAAAGCTTGACTTTCAGACTTCAACTCTCTAAACTTCCTCAAGGACTGATCTCTTAGTGTACAAAACTCCCTACCAAACACACTTCACTGACTGGACATAAAATTTTTTGTGAAACTGGTCTTAAAATGGCTGTTTACTTCTCCATCCATACATCATTTTGTCACTTTCAGAGATGTACATATCTCTGACAGTATTCAGTGAACTTGCTCACTCATTGCAAACCAACCCATGCATTACCCAAAGGTGGCTCTGTTAATTTAACCAGAAGCCCAACTTTGGCACAAGATCATGCAATCATGTAACTGTATTATCACTAACTGCAATCTCACAGAGAGGAGGCACACCTGGTTCTTTAGGTGCATGAGAACTGCAGGCATTTCAAGGTTGGCTCCCACTCTAGCTAACATCAGATACTCAGCAGGAGATCTGTGTTGACACAACAGCTGCCAAATAATCTGGCTGGCCCAGCACTGGGGATGGGGACAGGACCCAAACCCAGCAGAACCTGTGAAGGACAGAGACTCTCAGATCACCAAGGGCTGTACGCTCAGTCTAACTAAGCCCTATTGTGGTGGTGAGGAGCAAAAAAAAAAAAAAATCCCACGCTGCTCCACCATCCAAACATTTACTACAGTCCCATGAGCCATGTCACCATTCTCAGAACTCTCAAGCTCTCTTCCTTCCACCTTCTCCTTGGCATGTGGTATGTGTCATTAATGATTCTAAACATCCAGGCTCATTATTATAACACAATAAAGATTATACAGGTACTACCTAGGCCAGAATACAAACCTCTATAGCAAAGGTGAGGAAGTATTTTTTAAAATCTTTAGGACTGCAGCGAAGAACGTAGAAACCAGTCTGATTACCCGCTTTCTTCAGTTTACTGATAGCAAAGTCCATGCTATAGTAAAAAGAAAATGTTTAATATTGCATAATTTCAAAATCCAGGAACATCAGAGATTGGCCAGTGAGCACTATTAGAAGATATCTAATGCAATGACAATGTAAACTCTCAATTTTTAACAGATTCATTTTAAGTTAATCTTTTTTGTCCCTTTATTTTCCAATATTCAGGGTGGCTGCTTACACAGAGAGCAGTATATTAGATACTCTTAATAATGAGAACACCACAATTATTTATTTGATGAGAAACTGTGCAGTCTAAAAAAGTGTATTCCCCGAGGCTTATGATTTTCAACATCCATTATGGAAGATGTAATAAAACTGCCTAATAAACAAGATAAACTTAGGAAAATATTTGTGTGGGCGAAAAAGCTGGCTTTAACTTGGGAAAGGGCTAATAAGAAAGTGAAGCTGAAATAAAACATCATCACTACATGAACCAATTTCCCCTTGAACAAGCCTTGCTAATTGACTACTTCTATCCATCTACGGAATGAAGATTAGAATAGATTGGAAAGGTCTAGGCTCGTTGCACATCCCACTAAACAGCCCTAAATAAAGGTCAACATACAGCTTTAGTCATTATAGTGCAAGAAATGTTGTCAGAACTGTATAGATCTCCATCCCTCTCCTGTTCATCTCTTCTGAAGGTTACAGTACCTACCCTCTTTCTGTAATTTGGAAATTTACAGAACTATTCTGTATTAGCTGAGTAGACAGTGCTAGTTTCATGCAACACATCTTGCATGTATCAGCTTTCAAGCTTTCTGTAGCTAAAGCAAATACTCATTTTATTCTGCCTAACAAAACATTTCTAAGCTCCCATGTGCACTTCTGCAAACAATAAACAATAGTATATGAAGTATTAAAAAAATTTGAAATGACGGTACTAAATTCTCCCTCTAAAAAAATCCAACAACTAAACAACAAAGAAAACAAAAAAGGAGACAACATTCCTTAAAAACCATCAAAACCTCCAATTTATATGGCAGTTTACTGCAGTCCTTGCTCAAATGTTGAAGAGAATGTTATTTGAATTTGTCTTTTTTCCCCTTGGCACTCAGATAATACAACTGCTAGAGGCTGCAGAGAAAACATGAGACCCTCTGTCTATGACACTGTATGCTGCTGCCATGGTAGTAACTATAATTCTGTAAAATCAGCATCATGACTTTGCTGCCTGTCTCACTTGAAGAAAAGAAGAATTCTAAGGGAAGAAAATTAAAACCAGAATACTTCCATTTATTTTTTATAACACATCAAGAAGACATTGTATTTTGCAAAGTAAGAAATAAGAGGAAAAACATAAAGCATTGTATATCACATAATTGTAATAAATACACATTGCAAGATGTCCATCAAGGTTCACAGTCAACCAGAGTTCATCTTTCAAAAATAGCATCATCTTGATATATTCATAAAAAATTTGCTTACAAAATTGGTCCATGGCAGTTGCTTTGGATATTTTCAAGGACTGACGGTGGTGCTACTTCTTTACAGAGATAATGGTGGGCATCTGCAGTTAATCTGTAGTATCCATCAATTAATGATACAAAGGAGAGAGCTTCTCTTAACGACTGAAATTCAGCCTCCTGTTAAATTGTCAGGGGAGAATGGGAGGAGGGGCAAAGAGAGAGAGGGAATGAGAAATTTAATTTTTAATACGCAAGACAAAATTCCTGGATACGGTAATGGTATAAAAGATATAAACACATGCATACATCAAAGCTATCCACACGGTTTCTAACTACTGCTTGTATAGTTCTACCTTCATGCTGTCACCCAAAACCTGTTAGCAATCTTCAATGTTCAAAACTGAACCCAAGCCAATCTGCCACGAAAACCCATTTACTCCAAATACATGCAACAGCAGAGGAATGCTTACAAGATGGAACATCTGAAAGGGAAAAACTGAGTAGATACAACTCAGTATGCCAGATACCTACTGCACTGGCATCACAGTGTTATTTTTTTTCCTCAAGGAAAGCCTTTGCTTATCAAAGATTTATGGGGCTGCCTTCAAGTAGCAAAGAAAAATCTCCAGAAAAGTACCTGCCTGAAAACGTAACTAGTAGTCAGCAAAAACTGGCATCCTGAGCTGCATCATACGTACAAGCCGACCCTTCACTACTGTGATGAGAGGTGCAATGGATGAAAGAAGGGAGAAGAATAATGTGGTCAAAGGAAAACAGGACATGGAAAAGGTCGATGCAGAATACATTGGACAGGTAAGAGCAGGGCAAAATTACATTCATCTGTAGTAACATAATTATTACTGTCAATAATGGAAAATAGAGTCTACTTTTATGTAATTACGTACGTAATTTTAATGTATTTTCTTAGTATTTTGACAGTTGTATTAAAGCATTAAAGGCCGTCTTTACTTGAACAGAGAAGTGTTACTCTATCATCTACAGAGTGACACTATATTTCATTCAGCAGTGCAGCCCAAAAGAACAGCCTTTTAGTACACGCTGCACAAGTTTGCCCATGACACTGGGGACACAGTGGCTGAACACAATTCCCTGGCAAGTTCTTTGCTAGACAGCAATAACAATGCTGGTGCTTTTGACCACGTGCCAAGAATTTGTTTGGAGTCTTCAAACACCTTATTAAAAGAGGACCTGGAAACAACTATCTTTCCAGGTGTTTCAACATGATTGGAAAACTCACACAAGGAACAGACCTAGAAATCCAGCCATTTTAATCAATCCATGTATCCTAAAACTGTGTAAACTACATTTCTATACTGAATTCTACTAGCTGTGTAACAGATCAAACTAAATCACAAATTCTAATTCACACATGAGCTAATTCTGCTGTGTAAAGTGTCCACACACAAATCATAAGCAAAACAGCAGCTATTGCATTTTTTCCTACTCTGCCTTACTCTTCAGTAGCTTTTTTAGACCACCTCTTAGAAAATCACTTTTACCCTTGCAAGCATTGCAGTCAAGTACCTAACTACTGCTGTTGACATTTTTTAAAGAAAATTTTAATGGCTCAATATTAAGCAACACTCCTACACCATTCTGAAATATTGTTATGCTCTCAGTATCACAGATACAGGTCACAGATATTCCAGCTACTCTTACATTTCAATAAAATGCCTTGAAAAAAATTCAGCTTCTTAACAGGTCATTAATTCTGCGCCATTAATGCATGAAATGAATGTGAATCACAATTCTACTATAAATGAAGGTAAACCATAAGCTGTTTCTAAAAAAACACCATTAGAGAGACAGTAAAACTAGTTAAATCTTATTGAAATATTTTGGGAATTTTAAAAAATTATTTTTATAGGAAAGAGATAATAAGCTGTACACAGATTTTTCATACACACACACTCTGGTCACACAAAATGCCTGAGATGGAGAGCCCTGAAGGCCCACAGCTCAGTCACAGAGATAAAGGAAGAAACAACTTGTATTGGGTTTGCGTGGCAAGGTTTTGGTAGCTGGGGGGGGCTATAGGGGTGGCTTCTGTGAGAAGCTGCCAGAAGCTTCCCCCATGTCTGATAAAGCCAGTGCCAGCCGGCTCCAAGACAGACCCACTGCTGGC
>Ga0065711_1038018_pt1 | contig 19240 bp, 18 predicted proteins | sample Hoacrofraction12_FD_59098 | JGI IMG/M metagenome (GOLD analysis project Ga0065711, IMG submission 59098) | Hoatzin crop microbial communities from Cojedes, Venezuela - Epithelial fraction 12 v2 (version 2) | ecosystem: Host-associated > Birds > Digestive system > Esophagus > Crop | place...
CCCCCCCCCAGTACCTAACGGCAGCTCAGCACAGAATTTTCTGGCACAACTGATCTGCTTTTCAAACTTCAAATTTTCAGCTGGGCTCTTGAAGGGTGTCTGCTTTGGGAGAGCAGATGAAATGCCGTTGTGCGTGGCTCTCCAGGGGTCACGAAACGCCCAGAACTCCAGAGACCTGCAATCCTAGGCAAATCAGATGTCCTACTTCTCAAACAAACAGGCATCTTGGGAGCAAATGCACCAGACTGCAATTACCACAGACACTGCAAAACTACGGCTGCCAATGACAGAGACTGAACCAGGTGAGACAGCGACAGCAATGCTCTTTCTTCTTTCTTACCACTACAATGAATAAAGAAACAAGAGGGAAGAATAACCGTTAACCTAATATAATTTCATTATTAACATTAACATGGACAAAATGCAGGGAGCTCAGAGAATGATAACCTGGCAGAGAAAAACGGAGGGATGCCCAAACAGAGATCAGCCAGGAAGAGTTCACAGAGATAATCTGAAAGACACATAATCAAACAACTACTGAGGCTCAAGGATGTAAACACCAAGAAGGTATGGCATAGTATCAGAACAAGGAAGAAACATAAACTAAAATAAGAAAGAATAATGTTAGCGATAAATCTAAGAGGTACCTTGGGCCAATAAGGCTGAATATAACAAAGGAAACGTCTTCCTACAGGATGCAAGTAACATATATTGGGAACATATTGCAAAGGTTGACACTGCACTGGTCTGCCTGTCAGCTGGACAGTGTAACAGTGACATGCATCCAACAGCGCTCTGAAATACTACTTATGCTATTAAGGGCATTATATCGCTATTACAAAATGCCTTACAACACTCAGCAATGACAATATATAACTTTCTGCACACTTTGTAAACAGCTACCACTCTCTGAGGTCTCTTCTCCAGCCAGGAAGTATTTATCATGAAATCTCCAACCCTCCTCTTGGAGATGTCACAGTTTTACGCCTTTGCTCCTACCAGTTCAGAGCTGTGGAGCCAACAGTGTGGATTTCCAGCTGCATGGGCCACCTCAGCTGACGCTCCTGTACCCCACGCTGCCCCTGCGGCTGCCCCAGCCTGGAAACATGCTGGATCTCACACATGATCAGATAACAAAAATCTCAACAAGATCTTCTAAGAGACTTCTTTAGCTGGTGCACTTTAATGTTGCATTCCCAGTTAAGGTAAGTTAACACACAAGGAAAAAAAAAAGGCTGAAAATAAACCCACAATGGTAGAGTGAAAAGGCGGATTCCTATGAGAATGTGGTCAGGTACTTTTATTGCTGTCAAGCGACTTCTAAGTTGAACTAGACAGAGTTGGAGATGCCAAAACCAAAGTCATATGCAAAGGAAATGCCAGGATTCTCCAGTTCAAGTAGCTGAGAGAATTGCTATGGTTGCAGTTATTGTGCAAATTCTAATGTATCTTTTATAGCCATACAAGTAGTATCGAATGGATCCAGTCAAATCTGGATCTGACAAAACCACAATTTAAAAATAGGTTCTTACAGATGGCTGGTGAACAGTGTTGCATAGTAGGTTATGCAGATACTAACAGTATTACTTTTTTACAGAGAAACTTGCAGTGATCGAGAGAAACTTCAGCAGCGCTCACGAGCAGGAAAAGCTTCACAACAGGTATGCCACCTGCAGAGATACAGCCTGGGACTTGAGAACCTACAGCAGGCATCTTGCCTTTGTGCTCCAAGTCACAGTAGACTGCTATCTGTGATTTTTGTCCACAAGAACGAAGCAATGGAAGAAGTGTGTTGTGCAAGCTTAAGATGTCTAAGAGGGATGGAGTGAGGTAGAGGTGTCTTTATTTCCATATATAGTATCGATGAGCGCAACATTGGCATACAGCATCCAGTTTTGTAACCACATCCTAAATCAGACAGGGTATGAAAACAGCCTCAGAATGAATACTGGGGTTGGAAGGGACACTTCAGAGAAAGATGATAAATTCACTTTGGTCAGCTTACAAAAAAAAGGAAGATTGAGAGGTGACTTGTTTACAGCATCTGCATATTTTCATGGTGAGAGAACTATGGATACTGAAGGGTTGGAAGCTGAAGCCAGAGAAATGCGGACTGGAAGTAAGGCACAGCTTTTTAAAGTGGTCAAGGTGATTAATCACCAGAACAAAACAGAAAGAGGTGATATGCTATCACTTGATATTTTTACATCAATGGTGGAAAACTTAACCAACTCCAGTTACCGATCTCTCTCTGTGCAGAAGTAAGAGAAACTGTGTGGCCTGCAGCACACAAGAAGCCAAGCTAAACGACCCAATGGCCCATTTAAGTCTTTCATAGATGCAAGTTCCAAAAGTCTTGCACGTGTCAGCTCCCAAGTCCAGAGCACCACTTGCAAAAGCCTTTTTGTCAGCGCCTTTGAGATACCTCCATGTGCATGTCATTTTTGGAAGACGCCTGAACATCTGATTTGCTACCTTTTCTAGCCGTTGGCTGTTCAGACCTAGTGGTCACCACCCTGCAGTATCAGGCCTTGCAGGAATGTGAAGTAACACTACATTTCTTAAAAAAAAAGTTTGAGAACATGGCCTTAAAAAGTGTTCATTCCAAGTGCTGCCTCTTCCTGTCTTCCTAGAGTATACCTACAACTGCCTATTGCTTTATATAAGAATAACTCCTGAAAGGAGAAACGAAAGCAGAAACACTAACTAGCACTAAAGTAATGGCCAATAATAAAAGCTATGCACTGCCAAGGTAAAACCACTACTGAGAGGGTATATAGGACTGGAAGATGTACATTACTGTATGAAAGTTGCCACTGAAATGGAGGGGCTAAAAAAAAAAAGATATCAGTTCTCCCTTCCCTTGTGAGAAAGTGGCCAGTTATAAGATTTTCTCCCTGCTATGTCTGCTCACAGACAACTGAATGTCCTGAAATTGCTTTACTTCTTATTATTGCAAGTTACACGCGGTCGAGAGAAAATTCTCTCTTTTGCCCTTAGGTTCTTTTGTGTATAATGCGCGACTGAAGGCGGCCAGGGGCTGAGGCACTGGTGAAGAAGGAAGAATGCTACCAGAGCAGAAACAACACACTGTTCCTTTCAAGTTCACCCCCTTCTGGCCCACAGCCCGACTGCCTTGGCCAGCAGCCAGGGTATCGGGACAAAGGCTTCCTCCTCCGGCCAAATCTGAGGAAAACGGTCCGTTGTTTAACACAGGCAGACTTGTTTCAGCAAGAGAAAAAACTAAAGAGAAGGGGAATTATATTAACTGCAAGTCCTGAGAGAGGAGAGTGATCCCCTAGTGTGGCTAATGCAATTCTCACCCCATGCTTTTCCCAGAGAGGGAATGTCTCGATCCCCTACCGTTTAGGCTAGAAGGCACAGTATAATGCCTCAACAGGGCTACAGCCCTAAAGCTCCAGGGTCTTTGCATCCCCCCAGGTTACCATGAACCAGAAACAAGAACACATCCTTCCTCCTTCCAGGAAGCCCCAGGTGACCCCCTGCTCCCCTCCCTGCCTGCACTAACCAGCTCGCGTGAAGGGCAAGTGTCCTCACTCATAAAAAGACAGAAATGTCTACGCACCTAGATCTTCAAGAGTCTGACAGGTAAATAAACCAAACATCTGGCTACCTCAGGACCTCACAGTGACCGAGGCTCCTGCTGGATTTCCACAAAGTCATTAAACCCAAGTCAAGGTGGATTCACACCTGGGCTTTCGGCTGTCTCTGTAACAGAGCCTGCAGCCCTGGTCTGCGATGGGGAACTTGGGACTCTTGGGGTTCACTGCAAGCTGAGAGGTCGTGACCCCCTTGAAACCCCCAAGGCAGATGCTGTTGCAGAGGTTACACAGAGATGCAGTGGCTCTTCATGCCAACCTCAGCACTTCTTCAGCGGCACAGTCACAGGCGAGGGATGAGGACTGGAAAAAGGCAGAAGAAAATCCCTAGGTCTGGTGTGACCTGTTTGATTCCGAGCACCGAAGCACTTGGGTGAGGCGAGCTACCTCAGAGGCTGTATTACAGGGTGTAGTCTCTCAGCGAGCTGTGGCAGGAGATTTCCCCTAGCAATTATTTGTGTGTCTGAGAGTTTTCAGAAGCAGGCCCCAATTCAAGGAGAAGTGTGATTTTAATCTGCTTGGTTAATATAAATGAATACAGGACATTTTTTAGGTGCTCAGATGCTATTCAAACACGACCAAGATTTACACTTGCATGTACTCGCCCTGTATTCCAGGCAATAGATTTTCTTCCTGAAGGCGGGGAGGAAACGGCATTTCTGACACATACTGATGAGACCAAGATCTTTGCAGACGAAGGCCTCCCTACATGCTCCGTGCATCTGCACCAGCCAGTAGCAAAGACAGCCTCCCCGGTAGTACCTCTCATCTGTCTTCAACGACTTATGTGATCAGCTCCAGCGCACCTTGACCATTCTTCCTCGTGCGCCAGCGCCAAGAGCAATCCGTTGAGGAAACAGTGTTTGCTCAGTGATCCTTTTTAATTCAACCCACATTTAGCATTACTGCGCTGACAGGGAAAAGACACATGGGCACGTCGTTCTGCCATCTATCACCTTGTTTACATGAAGTATATTCTCAGTAGCCTTAACTCTACTGCAGGTTAAAGGAATTAGCTGAATACATGGTAGAAACACCCGTGAATCAGAACGGGAGACTTACAGGGTAGGAAAAGCCACTGCTCCGGCACTTAGTCCTGCAAATTGTCTTATGTCTGCAGTGTTTCAATCAGTAGTTTCATTCCAATGTTAGAAAGACTGGCTAGTATCAGAGTTTCTGGGATGACTGCACTGTTATGAATTAATGACAATACTAGCCCTGACGTAATGACTACCGTGCTTCAAGGTTACACCGCACAAAACTTTCCCTTGTTCTTAAGAAAACAGGAGATAAAATGACCTGCTGTCTTTTTCCATTTCAGTATTTACGGCAAATGTAAACATTAACACCTCTGAATGAGCATGAAATGGGACAGAAACCAGGAAGGATGTGACAGCAATTAGGAAGAACTCTTCAAGAGAACGCAGTTTTGGGAGGGAGGGAGGTTACTAAAACGAACCCTAAACCTGTAACAAACCAGGCTTTTGTTGAAGAACATTGCCATTTTCTACATCGAGATCTTCAGGAGTGGCAAAATAAAGCCCCCCAGTATTATCCACAAGACATGCAACGTTAAGAGTTGCATCAAGAGAGAAACGCCATTGTGGCGGATTGACCCCAGCCAGCAGCCCAGCACCCATGTGCCCTCACGCTCGCTCCCCCTGCCCCCACAGTGGGATGAGGGAGAGAACAGGAAAAAAGAAAGTGAGAAAACTCACGGGTAGAGATCAGGTCAGTTTAACAGGCAGGGGAAAAAAAGCAATGCAAAGGAAATCCCTCCCCACTTCCCACAGACAGACCAATGCCCAACCAGTCTCCGAGCAATGGCCACTTCAGAAGCCAAAAACCCCCTTCTTCCTCCTCCACCCCTGATTTGGTGTTGAACGTGACGTTGTATGGCATGGACTACCCCTCTGACCACTTCGGGTCAACCGTCCTGGCTGCCTCCCCTCCCAGGCTCTCGCCCACCCCCAGCCTACTGACAGAGAGGAAATTTAAAATACATACAAAATACATACATAATGCACCTAACAGGCACCATGGATCAGATGAAGTACCTGCTTAGTCCCTGTACCGAGCGTTGACTGGTGGCCAGTAGTGGATGCTGGGAAGAGGAGCGGTGGAGGCACAGACCCTGCCTTCCCCCAGTGCCCCCTCGCAGCTTCTGGTGCGCAGCAGCTATGCAACCCTTGAGCCAGAAGCTCCAAGAATGGCTACTAAATGCAATGATGCAACGAACTTCTCCATGAATGCAGCGGTTTTGCAGTCTTACCAAGGTTTTGGTCATCAGCCCAGTGTGTTGCAGGGAGTTCCACACCACAGTTATTTGTTGGTTTAAAAAAATGAAAACACAACAACCCCTTATGTCTATTTTAAACTTCAAAAATTGATTCTCCCTGAGAAATCAAGACGGATCATTCTGCATTACATCTCTTTGTATGGTTCATTTTTTGTTTCTAGTGTATCCCACTTCAGTTGTCCCTTTTCCAAACTCAGAGGTCTACTTATTAAATTTCTTTTCCTACGAAAGCCATTCCATGTCCCTGACCATCTCCCTTGCTCCTGCTTTGTACCTTTTCTAATTGTTAGATCCTTTTTGAGATGGTGTGATTAGAGCTACAAATAATTATTGAAAAATGCTGCAATTTGTGTTTAAAAAGCCATACAACATAACTAACTTTAACCTTTTTCATCTTTAAGAACCAGAAATAAATAATAACCTGTGTGCCTTTACCACAGATCTGAACTGCTGCTTGTCCCAAAGCACAGACGGAGAACACTTCAACAAAAATGGCAATTCAGAGCAAGAGATTTCTTCAACTTGATAGGCTAATTCTAAAAGCAGAAAGGGAACTTCTAAGTAAAATTAACTTCTCTGGTAAAGTAACATAGAAAATATCATTAACAGCCAAGAATTAACACTTCAGTGCCCAATTTCAACAGATACTGCTCAGAACAATGATTCTGATTCTGAATCTATGAAATCCTATTCAATTTGCTAAGTTTACCAGAATAATAAACACCTAAATTTCACTCCTGCCCAACAGTTCAAAGAAATCCTGAAACCACAAATGATCAGCTTTTTACAATCTGCAGACAGAATGCACCATTGAATATATTAATTTTTTTTTTTAAACAGAATATTTTAATGAAGTTCTGTGGAAAATATGATGAAAAAGCTGTCTGAGAGAATGGTACATTCAGGGTTTCTATAGTAACAAAAACAAGGGGCGGGGGGGCAGTGGGAAATCAAGGGAGCTTTGTAAAGGCCTGTCCAAAAAACAAAAAATGCATCTCTGGGCAGCTTGGCGCATGTTTATGCTGAAGGGCCACCTCCTATGTTAGATGTGTATATGCACTTACACCTGACCTAGGCTCAGCACTCGCTGGGAGACCAACGCATGCAATCAGGTTCTGCCTCAGTGCTGAGTACACAGGTCCCAAGGCCCAGTTCAGTGTCCAGACGGAGGCCAAGTTCTCCTGTAAGCTCGTGGGTGCTGGATGAATGAAATTGTGACTCTGAGCTCTTTAAAAATACATTCCTCACAGGCGACTCTGGTGTGGCCAGCGACCATGGTCATCAGTTTCTAAACAAACACAGTAACCTGGGCACATCACGTTCAGCTGAAACTTCATCCATCTGCTTGCCACAGTGGCTGACAGCATTTCTGGCACATTCCCAGAGCATTTAATATTGTTAAGCACATTCACTGAAGAAACAAAAACCCCTAAACTATGAAAATACAGAGTCCTCATAAATACAACTACTTTTTTTTTTTCTTCATTCGGTCTGAATAACAGTGGGAAATGAAAAACCACAAGGCTGAAGGAAGTGAAAGGACTATTTCTGTAGCATGGGAAAAACTAAACTGCGATTCAACACTTTAAAGTGGGTGACATCTGTTTATCAAAATACTTTTGTTGTATCTCTTTTGCCTTTGATTATCCAGTCTGTCTGCTAAGACTTAGAAACAGGGACGCGGTGCTACATTTGTCCTTTGATTTTAGTGGAAATCTGTGTAAGTTCTGCCACTACTTTGAAATCAAAATGCTGGTCTGGCATTGCCAATTGCTAATAAAATATACCAATGTCTCATGTGCCATTTCTTCACAAAATTACTCACAGATGTGTATGCAATATGAAAAGACGTGTGGGACTTGGAGTTTTTCCCTTTCTGCACATGAGATACAAAGTGCCCATGCACTAACTTTTTATTTCTGTTAAAACAAAACCTGTTGAACAAGTGGGATATACACGCAGATGTGGTCTGGAAGGATAACAGAAGCCTGTGAACTGGATAGCTGAATTAAGTAGGAGCTCAAACCATTGATTTCTATAAGTAGGTTGCAAAAACATGCACCAAGGAAAATAATTTTCAGCGATTCAAAGCAGAACCTTTGGCTAAGTGGTGAGTCTGCCCTTAAACCAGGCTAAATAATGTGTTCTGCAACTGCACAAAGTACTGGAGCCTGCCAGGGACCACATGCCATATTCCACCAGCAGCAGAAGGCAGTGCCAAGTAAATGCTGAAATTCAATATACAGACAAATATGCTTTGCAACTTCACTGCTACTCTGTAGGAAAAGTTCTAGATGAGCTGGGCTGACATTTTTGCTAAGCTGTTTGCTAAAGTATAAGACCACAGACTGAGGTTTCTTGCTATCAGCCACCTGCATTGGCATAGCTGCACCAAACAGGCAAAGTCATACAAGCTGCAGTTTGTTCCTGTTATTTTCGGCTACTAAGAGCTGAAAAAAGTAGACTACGAAAAGGGTTTGCAGTCCCACGGGAGCTGTTCTTGGTATATCAGGATGTATATATGTGTATATGAGGATGTGTGTATATATGCCTATCAGGATAACGTCTGTCTTTCAAGAGCTTGGACACCAACAGCACTCATCTCATCCTTCTTCACCATGTTGACTGGAAAGAACAATTTGCCATTTGGGTAAGAATCCAGAGGGAAAAACCCCCCACAAATATTGAAATAACCCTACGGAAGACATGGAAAGCATTATTACCTGATAGCTTTATGGTGAAACTGGACAAACACTAGTCCATACGAACAAGGATTCACCGCAAAAAAACAGATTAAGAACTTCTCACACACTGAAACATAAGCTGTGGACAGTGCAAGTCCAGGGATGGATCTCACATGTGCTGCATCCAAAAAACCTTGGAGACAACATGGAGGAAGCAACTGGTAGAATCACTTCGCTGCCAAATACCTGAGCAGGTTTGTTTGATCATCGTCCCCTACCCCAGCTGGTCCTGCCATGCTTCACCCTCTTCAAGATCCCTTCATAGTTTTACTGTCCAAACTCCTTCCCCAGGTTTTGTGTCTTCTGCAGATCATTCCACTCTAAGCACTCTTCTAGCAGCTGTTTGGTCTCCACGCAGGGGTTTCTCGAAAGTTCACTCGAATAGATTTTCCTCTTCATTCACCTCCTTTGCGCTTGGCAAGGAAGTCCTGGGCTTCTCCTGTGTTTCTTTGCCCCATAGGGAACTAGGTCATAGACTTTGCTCCTGGAAACACTGCAGGATAAGATACTACCAAGGGTGCTAAAAAAACCCCAAACAAACCCCACAACCCCCCCAAACAATTCCATCAAAAGCTTAGTTCAGATACCACTCAATGATGCACAGATCTATCTATTGGACAGACAAGGAGAGCACTAAGATGGTCTGATATCAACTCTGTTTTTATATACATACTTCATCCTTGCTCCTACAAACACTATCGCGTGCCAACTCCTTGACAACATCCATCTCCACCCAGCTGTACACCAGTACACAGCACGAGTGAGAAATACTCTTGCTGCAGAACTCCAGGCAGCCACTCAGGGCATCAGACAAACCCCCAGAGAGATGAACAGCCATTTACCTCTCTTCACTGATGATGCAGAGAGTTCAGTTTCCCTGGTACATAATCTAAGCACCTAACACTACTTCATGTCAATACCAAGTGAAGTAAACCAGGTTTATCAGCTGCTTGAAGACCCTTCAAAGATCAGTCATGGCTACCGTGAAACTGGCAGATCTTACAGGGACAGTGGAGAGTGGAAGAAAACTTAAAAATAGACTGCAATGCCCAGCAAAATATTTAGTGGTATTTAGGTTAAAACGGAGTTTTGTGCGAATATTTTCATTCAACATTTTAAATAAACCTGGTTTGGCTATGCTCTCATTCCTGTCATGTCCGATTTCCACTAGCTTTCGGGAGATGTGTATTATATGTTCGCCACACATTAATCCCCCACTCTCATTTTATGTAACAGAAAAAGCACACGTTCTTGCCCAAGCAGTAAACCTCAAACTTGCTAACATCCCGAGAGCCCGGGGAGCGCAGCTCTGTGAAGCACCGGGGGCTCTGGCCAGCCTGCACGCACACGTGCTCCTTGCAGGGCAGGCATGCACCAAACACTGCTGCAGCAACGCCAGCGTGCTCCATGCCTTCCCTCAACGCTGGCCCAACACAGCCAGCCACTGGGCTCTCCCAGTAACTCATGGGGCACTTCTTTCTGGCTAGAAACAAGCAAACAACGAACCAACCCACCCCCTCTCTCCTCTTTTTTGCTAGGTCAAACAGAGCTCTTCACCCACCTCCTTTCCCCCTTCCGCTCCACAAAAAGCAAGAAATCAAATAATGTAGCTGATTGTTTGGAAATGAACCAAAGCAGTCAAGCAGCAGGAGGAGCAGGGATGGAGACAAGTGTACAAATGCCCTGCAGGGGCATGCTCTGTAATACCAACGATGCAATACGCGCGGTGACTTACAGGTACAGCCGTATCCTACGTACAGCAGTACATCGCAGAGTAATACAATAAGTAATACAGACCACTACAATAACTCATTTAAGATTTTGACTAAGCAAAAAGTATTAGATACAATCATATCGCAAAAGGCACAGGAACAGGGTATGTTGTTTTATCACTGATCTGGCAGAGTGCAAGAAATAAGGTTTCTTCCTATGGTGCATGCACATCTCTGATTAATCCCCTAGTTACAGGGAAGCCAGACCAGAGGAATCAAAGAGAGCCATGTATGGGGGAAGCAAGTTGATTGTGAAGAGAGAATACTTCATGGCCTGAGAACAGAGTGGGAGCACTTGCGTGGGCAGACAACGGGTGCTGCTCCCGGCTCTCAGCAAACAGTAAAGCAGGGAGGCATGGGTAAGTGCTGGGACTCACTTGTTGTTTTAACTTGAGCAATTGGAGGAAGATGACAATTTAAAGCAGTGTCCCCTGGATAGCTCTTCTATTTCTCCTGAGTCTCCAATTATTATTTTTCTCTTTCTCTTCAATACCCTCATTTCCCCTGAGTAAGCACTCATCAGCAACTTGCATTCCCCAGAAATCCTCCCACTAGCTATCTGGAAAGACATTCATGCTAGAGGGCATAACACTCCTCCAACATGCAGATGCCTTTAAAACCACAAGTCATCTTCAGAAACCAAACTGCTTGGAGGTGCACGAAGAATTCCTTCAAGACCTATTTTGGAGGCAAGTGAATTCAGCAAACTCACAAATATCAGCAGTAATTTCAATCCAGTAAGCATGTTTGGTATTCTCAAAACCTTGCCCCAAACCACACACCTCTTTGCACGTGCACTTCTTTTAAAAATGTTTTTTTATTGGTCTGTTTTATGCTCACTTTTTGCCCTCAGCCTGTATGATAAAAATGTTTTCTGGGTGAGCCCTGGAGAACTGAGCAAAGCAAACACTAACGCTCATATGGAATTTATTTAGAGGGGGGGAAAAAATCCCTTAAGTTGAGGAGTTGTGTTATTTTGAACTGGTTTTATATTTTATGCGTACATAGTGAAGCTGGAATTTCAGGGCTGGCTTTTGTTTGCATTCATCATGAAACATTTGTTATACGAGCTGCTGCTACTGCTACCAAAACAGCTGCTGCTCACTGCTAGAAAACCAGAGACCAGCTCAACAGTTTCTTTCTTCTTCTGGTAAGACTAGCTGGCAGATGAGGCCTGGTGCTTCTACAGAAAATTACCTTTGTTTGGCTTCACTGTCATCCTTTCCACCTTTTGCCTACCCAGAATACGGGCTTGAAAGAGAGGAGATAAACTGGAGCAAGAGCAGGTACGTACTGATGCTCCCGAATTACCTACAACTAAATGTGGATCAGAACTCCAGCTATATGAACTCCCTGCTTTGCAGCTAGGGCAGCACCTCAGATGTGAACATCTTTCCTTCAGCGGCTCTTGAGATTCAGCTTTTCTGTCCTGCATCATCATTTTCCACCATGTGGAAAAACTAAGCCATGGCTTGATCTAGCTTTGCATAAAAATGTCTTTGCCATAGAAATGTTGCTGCTCCGTGGCTGGGGCGATCTGTAGGGGACTGCTTCCCCCCACAGAAAAGAACACCCACCCATCTGACAATCTGTGCACTTTCCTACCAACCTGGACACACACCAGGACGCAGAGCATCAGCGGACTGCCATCCTGAGTGCCAAGGACAGACCTCTTCAACCGCACATAAGCTGAATTTTAATGCATTGCTTTGTTATGATTACTAAAACACCTCGGCATTATTTTTACTGCTTCCTGGTTATTTCATATTGGCAGCGACCTCTCTCACCTCAGCCTCAACTTCTTAAGAGAACATTTATCCCAGGCTGGAGCACAGTCCCTGAGGGACTCCCCTGTTTAAAGTAAGCGGAGATTACCAAACTATTAATGCCTGCTTCTTTACCCAATTTTACCCCGCAGAAGAACACTCCCTCTCATATGCTGACAACTTATTTTCTTTAAGAGCTTTTGGACAGAGAACCTGCTGAAAATCACACCTGTACCATCTCATATCCCTATGCTTGCTGACGCCTTCAAGGCATTAGCTGATTTGTGAGGCTCCACAAACGCCGTGACTTCTCCCAACTGTCTATTAATCACATTCTTTATTACAGTTCCTACCAGTACATAAATTGGATTCTTTCATCTGTTGCTGTCCAGGTGACCGTGGCAGCCCTTTAAAAGCTTGAATTCATGTTAACTACCTTCCATCCTTCCAAAACAGCTGCTGATTGAATGACAGGATACACCGCAGAGCTGGCAATTTCAATTTCAAAGAGATCCTTGGTGAATATTAGCTCTGACAGCAGCACTCCTGACACTGCCAAGGAGGAGAGACAGCTGAGGAGAAAAAAACCGCCACACCCTAACACCAAATCTGTTATCTGTGTTACATCTGTATTGCATCTACAAGTAACTGAAAAGTTATTCAAATGAAGGCCAAACAGTACAAATACAACTCAAAAGATGAGATTTATAAAGTGCAGTAACAATTGTGCAAATGTTGGAGATAGAAAAAGCAACCCAACTGGAAAGAAGATACTAATTACAGAACACAATAGCAATGCAATTTGGAAGAAAGGGAGGAGACTGGGAAGATGAGCCCAGAAAGCAGCGGAGGGGAGGACGCTCTTTCTTACTACATTTGTAAATTTGTGATTCCACTCCAAGAACAGAGAAAAAGAAGAAAAAAGGAATCTTCCCAGCCATATTCAGTAAAAACTTCTTCTCTTTCTATAGCTTCTTGGAGAGCAAGTTTTCAGCAGGGACAGATCAAAAAGGCTGGGAAATTCCAACAGGGAAAGCAAGTAGGGAGCATAAACTTCAAGAAAGACTCACTCTTGGAAGAGCAAGAGGTCAGCTCTCCAGCATGGCCAACTGCCTCCCTCCAGGGCAGGTAAAGCAAAGGGTCCTGGGGAAGGAGCACAGGCATGGTGTGAAGCCATGCTCCAGCGAGGGACAATCATCCCCTCAGGAGTGATGGCTGGCAGGCACACCAAAAGGACTCCTGTGTAGCAGCCGACAGCTACACTGCCAATATATTTCCTTCATTTTATTCTTACAATGTTATCATCCAGGACCAACCGTTACATTTTGCTGAAATTTATTCTACTAATTCTCTCCCTTCTTTTCTAGTAGTAACAACAGTGGTCTTAAGATGACTTGGAGCACAATACGCTGTCTCTTCTGGGAGTAACAGGTCTATTTACAGATGTAGTCTGGGGATGTGTCTTCCTTGAGAGTGCCTCCCTGCCACCTCTCCCAGCTACCCACTGCCTCCCTCTCCCCAACTCTCTGGTGGGCCACCTAGTTCTGATGTGGTTGGAAAAAACCTTTTGGTATGAGCTTCCATGCCTTTAGCACGCTGCATGCCAGAAAGTATCTTGCTATAATTTCACACCTAACTTGTCAGAATTTATGCTCTTTCATGTTTTCCTCATTTTAATTATTCAGACATTTCAATTATTATAGCAGCTCATTTGTATCACTGTAAAAACTTGATTTTAAATTGCAATGCTTATGTGAAAACCCAGGTAATTCCTTAGGAATGGCTGCTGAGCTCTACTGTACAAAAATCACAGGTAAAAGCTTTTTTATAATTAAATTTCATTTCTGTAGTTACTTAACCTTTAATATTTTTTCAAACATTTCTGAGCCATCAAAGATACTGTCTCACAGCACTTGCATTGCTCTTGCAAGATGCCTCAGGGATAAGAATAGTCAGTTTAACCTGTAGCCTACCTTATCACTGATACAATGGGCAGGACTTACGATTAGGCTGAGGGAAAAATACAACGCCCCTCTCTGAAGACTGAAAATATGATTCTGCTCCTAAAAGCAAAGTGAATAGTCAGCTCTGTGATCTAGTCCACACTGTTCCTGTGTCTTCAATGCCAAATATGCTCAGTTTTCAGCTAAAAGATGTTTCTCCCCAAACACTGACCCTGAAAACATACTGCAACACAACAATAATCGAGCTAAATTCTCAGTTGTTTTGGCCCTATCATTAACAAAAGTTTTTCAGAATCCAGCCTCAGCCACCTTGTGCAACTTGACTGTTGCCATGTAGGTGAAATGAAGACCTCTGCAAATGTACTGGAGCTGCAGCTGCGAACAGGAGTAGACCTATTAACTGGGATTTAATGGCTGTCCGCCTCCTCCTCTATGCCTGCTGTTGCCTGAATAGAGGTCAAAGTTGTGAAAGAAGCAATCTGCATAATCTGTTACTGCTATGCTTTTTATTCAAATGATATTTTTAAAGCAGAAGCAGTAACAGAGGTTTAGCTGGAATGTTAATGATTAAAATAGCATTATGATTTTATTAAGTTAGTCAAGAAGGAATGAACTGTCGTTGCAAGCTTTAATTGTCTGTCGTTAAAAAGTTTGTGATGTTCTGTCATCAGTGACCCTAGATTATTTATGAGATATAGCTAATGCTGTATCCGAATGCAGCTTTCTCTCTGTGCCAGAACTTTTGCTCATCCATGGGTTTATTCATCTTGTTATACTAGGAACAGAAAACATTCAAAAGATGTATCAGGGAACCAACCTCAGATGAACAGGAGGAGCACTGTTATAAACCATAACATCTTTAGTGACTGATATGCTCATTAGATAAACATGACAGTTGTTTGAAAGATACCAGCACCAACCCTTCAACATCACGTCCTGACACACATGAGAAACATACACATGAATTCTTGATATGTGGGATGCAAGGGTTTGGCTGACTGGCCCCTTTGGATTTAGACCACAAACAGATTTTGTTTTTGCTGTGACAAAGTATGAAATTACATCTGTGCGAGTTTAGTCCAAAATCAGACAGCCCATCATCAACAGATCTGATGAACAGAAACTGACACTACGCAAGCATCACGAAGATGTGGGATGAAATGCAAAATCTAGAGGCTCAAGTCTTTTGGAATTGCACTAAAAGATGAAGATGATGCTGCAGGTGGTCTCAGCCTTCCTAATCCTACAGGTATAAACGCATTATACAGAACGTTTAGAGAGGGGAAACTGCTCGTGATGGAGAGGCCCAGACAAGAGCATGCAAAGAAACAAAGCGTGTTTGGCTTCAGGTAAAGACCTTGCCAGTTGACGGGAAAGAGCAATACAAAAAGCGTGGTGGAGAGGAACAAAGGTGACCGGATGCAGGGCACAAGCTCTGTATATACAACGTGTATTATAGCACAAAGAAAGGAAAGATTCAGTAATTCTGAATTCTAATTTCTCACCTGATCTAAGGGATTATTGGTGGTGCTGCTGTACTTACAAAGTCAATCACTCCTCTTTGTTCTAGGAGAAAGAACCACAGCAATATGTTTGGCAGATGGACCTGTAAATCGCAGTCCCCTGTACCGTAAGCTCAGGGAGCAGATTTACCCGGAGTGAGTGTCATTGCCACTTCAGGCTGTCAGCTACCTCACTTTGTGTCTCAAAATGCGCCATTCATTTTGGGCCACAAGATGTAGTTACAGGCAAATGCTCTGCTGTGTAACCATGCACATCCGAGCTACCTCCAATCTAACAAGTACACGGTAGCAGGGCACAGTACATACAGCAGACTCGAGCCTGGATGCATACAAGCTCCACGTGGGATCGGAAAGCCACGCCAAACTCTCCTGCCACACCTTTACTGTTGCTCATATTTTAGCAATGAGACTGCGACTATCTTGGATAAATCTTTTGGTGCCACAGTTAGGTGTCTCATGCAACACACAGATAGTCTGGAGCGGCTTCACCTTCCTCAGCAGAACAAGAACCGCAGCTGTTACGAGCTGCCAATCTTTGCTGCAGAACTTGCCACAAAGAAGTTCAGCTCCTGAGACAAACCCTCCAAAGACCTAGTGGATCTTTCAAAAAACACCAAGTTATGAGACAGCCCAGAAGAGCTCCTGTTCTGAAAACTGCTTAGTTTATTCACAATGGGATTTCAAATCTCTGAAAGACAGCAAACAACTTATTTTCCTTTTAAGGAACTGGAAAAAGAAAGGATAAGCACTGATTGTGCTTAGCACTGATTGGTGCATCCACTAACTTCAAGGCATCCCAGATCAGGCAGCCCGGTTTTGTCCCTGCTCTCCAAACCTTGTATTTTTATGGCTGAAGAGCTAAATAACGTATCTACAGCTGTTGATATTACCTTTAGCTTTATAGAACAAACCAAGGAGCAGATCAGATGTGCAGAATGTCCTAGATGGTATCAACCTAGTTGGGAACAAACGTCCTCGGGGATATGCACTGTGACTCTCCCTCTTTCCCTGCCTTTCTTGCACACAGAGAACTGGGAATTTGTTTTACAATACAAGGAACAAAAATACAATTCAACACTCCTCCTTAAATTGCCTATTTTAGCATACACGCTGCTCAAGAGCATTCTTCTAAGCAATTTTGAATGTTCAGACTTCAGAGGGAGAAGAAACAGTTTGTTCATATTTCCTATTTTCGTTTTCTATTTTCAGAACAGGATGTTGGGTGATAAAGAAGAAAATGCCACCCAGGCAGAATGTAAATTCACATGTGCTATTACCACTGGCACAGTATTCCAGATCCCTTAAAGTCCTGAAAAAGCAGGGAGATTACACCACCTTCTGGACAAAACTTTTAAAGTCACACATAGTTACTTTGCTTCACATAATGGATGGGAACACACCATGGAAGCGTTACAAGGTTAGTTACTTCCCAAATCCAACCTCATGTTTTATCTCCACACAAAATTTAGAATTTTCCTCTTCTGTAGAGAACTTTCATACAGAAAGATTCCTCTTAAGCATATTATTTAGGGAACGCACAAAGTTGTTTTAGAGTGTGAGGCAAAAGACAGCACATCTGGAGTCTCAAAAGTGTTTGAACACTTGAATGTGTTCAAAGTTTTCCCAAATTCTGTTTTAAGAAAGTAGCAGATGCAAAAAAAAAAATAAAAAATCAGAATTTAAACTGAATCTAATCCAAGCTGCTTTTACTCTCACATTAAGGGTGCAGATGCTTGCAGGAGAGAGAAACGTTGTGCATTTGTGCACAAGAGATGTGCCAATGCATTCCCCTTTCACATACCAGTCACAATCCTCTCCAGAAAATATGGCGCATGAGAAGCAGGCAGACTATCCGAAGCTGCAGATCACTTGTCCTAGTTTTTTCTTTCCTTTCGTTTTGTGCTGAACAAAGGCAGAATATCAGATGATCACTATTTAAGGACACTGCACAAACGCACTGCCTCTTTCCATCAGACTTCTTTCACCATTTCTTACGCAGAGTTTTGCTCTTGGAGGTTGTGCTTGCAAAGACATCCACTCCAATTCCTCAGAAGGAAAAAAAGAACCAGTGGGATCTTCCCTCCCTCCCTTTGCTCTCCTCATATCATAGCAGCTCTTCCAGCAATGACTCCGAGTTCCTGACCATTTCCAAATCCATAGCCTCCACATCTTGCCAGAGCAGCCCAACAACAGGATGGGAGAAAGGCTGCCACAAGAATTTAGTACTAATGGTATCAGTCAGACTATGGGGAGCAGTGCTAAAACAGTGATGGCTGGGAAGGGGTATAAGGAAGGAAATACAAGCCTCTCAGCCTCCTCCACTTGCAAAGAGTTTTATTTTCCCTTCCAGCACAGGGACCATCCGAGGGAATGCCCCACTTTCAGTGCTGCCCTGGCACAGGAACAATCTTCAGCACGGTGAAAGGCTTGCAGGGTTGATCCCACCCTTTTCCTAATTCCATTAAAGGAGGCTTCACCATCTCCCCCCACAAGAACTCAGCCTTGCAATAATAAAAAATGGCAGCACCTCCCTCCTTAATGGGTTTAAAGGGAAGGGGAGGCTCATAAATGCCAAGTGTCAAGATTGTGTCACTAGTATTCATGAACCAAATGGATTTAAAAAATCAGCAAGTCTATATTACCCTGGATACTACTACAGTCAAAAACATTCCTTGTAAATGTGAGTCTTAAGGAGAGTCACATTTCCAAAAAAAAGCACACTTTACAGTTTACTTGAACAATATATTTTCTTCCAGCTGACAGGATAAGTAATTTCATTTCACTCAATAAAATTCACTGTTTGAAAAGCTTAAGTCAGTCTTCTTGCTTTAGAGGAAGATCTACACATTCTCCATGCAAAATATAACTTCCAAGAAACAAAGATTTTTTTTTTCTGGTATTGGGAAGAAGTGTTTTTATAGGGCTTCTGGCGCCAAAGAAAATTTATGAACCCTAGCAGAAAGGTGAGAGGATATGGGCTATTTCTGAAGTGATAAAACCATTTTATTGTCTATTCGTTTATGTTAGATGCTGTTAACTTTTACCTGATGACAAGGCAGAAGAAAATTCTATGTTTTGCTGTGTACAGTGTGCATTTTCTGCCTCTTAAAAACAAATATACAAAATCCACATGTACCCATTTCAAAAGAAACTGTGCAAGTATTGTCTGCCTTCTGGCTACCAGCCAGGCTACAGAAGTGAGCTACAGCCAGCAAAAATGAACAGGACTGACCAATTATTTTTCCTTCAGTTGTGCTCCTGAGAGTGAGGAGAGATTTCACATGTAAAGATATGCTATAACTATTTCAGGCCTTTCAAACAGTTAAGGAATACTTCCAAATTTTGAAGTAAATCTAATCCAAGGCTCTGCAATTGGACCCTATCTGCTCCAATGCTCAGAAAAGACGACAAAATTTTGAGCAAATTTTACTGTGTCAGCAAAGAAATCTAGTAAACAGTAGTATTTTTAAATTTTTATTTATTTATTCTATCCATCTATCGATCCATCTATCTATTCCACAATCCGTCTGCTAATCTCCCCCCCCCCCCCCC
>Ga0065711_1038019_pt1 | contig 19239 bp, 10 predicted proteins | sample Hoacrofraction12_FD_59098 | JGI IMG/M metagenome (GOLD analysis project Ga0065711, IMG submission 59098) | Hoatzin crop microbial communities from Cojedes, Venezuela - Epithelial fraction 12 v2 (version 2) | ecosystem: Host-associated > Birds > Digestive system > Esophagus > Crop | place...
AAGCGAAGGTCATTTAATTCATTCCCATTTAATTTAATTCATTCCCATCTTCTTTATTCAGACACATATCACTGTTAGACAAAAGATCTCGCACCAAAGATTTTCTGGGGAAAGTCTTTTATTACTTTTGAACTGAAGTCCTCAGCTGGCTCAACCTTTTCTTTTGCCAGCCCTCTAAACAAAGGTGATTTTTGGCTACCTTGATAGACTCCAATTTTCCTTTGATGTGTACTTTTTCTTTTAGTTTGTTTCTTTTTGGCATTCTCTCAAACCTGTTGAATAAACAAATGTTCCAAGATGTCCCAATTATGAACTACCATTTCCATGTGATGGAGAGAACTTGCGATTTGTTTCTTTCCCTTTCTTTGTGTTTCTTTTTTTCTTTAAGAGTCAAAAGCATGCCCCTCCAGTGTGGACACTGAGCACCATGTGCCCTGTGATTCCCACAGAAGCCAAAGCCACGTGCTTTCCTCACTGGGAACAATGACAAATCTCCGTTCACTGAATGCATACAGGGTTCTTTCATATTCCAGAAATTCACCTTATCTTTTGACTTGTCTAAAACCGCACCTAGGATTACAACAAGACGCCTCGATAAGGATCTTACAGCTGGTGCCGCACGCGATGCCGGGCACAGGCCCCCACGAGCCAGGAGAGGAGGCAACTGCACGGCCCCGCAGCCAGATGCCTGCTCGCCCCCTGCTCCCAGGGGCAGCGACTGGCACGCCGTGTCTCAGGCCCTCCGCTCCAGAGATGCAGTGATGGTGGCGCTGACAGTTTCTGCTCCCTCGACAGCATGTGATTCATCGGCTGACCCAGCTGCAGATGTGCTGCCTGCTGCAGCCCTCCATTCCCACCACTCACCCAAAGAAAACATACAAGAACCGGCAAGTCGGAGGCCTCCGTCACATGGTGCCCTACCCAAAGATAAGGCAAGGAGGCTGAGGCACCCCTTTGGTATGCTTTGGCTTGGTATGCTGCTGCCTGAGGAGGAGGGAGCCCATGCCCAGCCACGCCCGGAGCCAGATTCCTGCAGCATCAGGAGCCAGCGTAGCCGTCCCAGGTGAGGGACAGCAGCAGTACGCCTGCTCCCAGCCCTGCAGCTGATGGAGCAAGAGGCAGCAGCTGCTGGACACCACAGCAGCACTGCACAAGGGCAAAGGAAAGAGAACTGGTGCAAAATGGCAGCATTGAGGGAGAAGTGTGCTAGATTTTCCTCCACATGTATGCCATTTACTCAGCGAACCAGTTACCGCAGAGCCAAGATGGTCACCATTTACGTTAAGCTGCAGCAACCGCCTGTGCCAGTTTCTGAGTTTGTATCTGAAAACGCAGTGCGGAGATGTCTCCCTCTTGGGCCTCCTGTTCTTGTGCTCTTCGATGTGCCCTCTCAGCCTGGCATGTTGTTTTATTTAGGGCGGTTGTGCAGCCCACATACCTGGAACCTCATTCCTTAGTCTCTCCAGGAGTAAAGTCTGGGGACTCTGCATATGCGTGCAATAGGTATGGAAGGAAGGAAGGGGTTAAGGATGGATTTTATTGACTGTTCTAATTGCCCCATCTGCCATTGGCCTATTGACCCTAAGGATAACACTGAACCTACCATGCCAATTCCTTAAATTAGAAACATGTGAAATGCCTTCTCACCCACTAAACGCTCTTCGAGAGTTTTCTAATGTGCCAAATAATGGTTCAGCTTCATCCTTTACAACTTCAGCAAAGCTTCTGAAAATACCTTAGAAGCCTAGCTAAGATAAGAATATGCTATTAACCGTTGCTATAACCCCGGCCCAACCAAATGCACCAGTCCTTTTGTCTTTGCCGGCTATGCAACAGCTACAGATTTTGTATTCGCCCATTTTAAGCACTTCAAAACATTTTTATGAGTGTCTTGACAATCTTCCAGTAAAAAGCAGCTGTCAAAATGTATCGTGCAATATACTAGCAGACCTCCTCCGCACTGCTGCTATAATTAGGTGAGGTTTTTTTTTATTTTGGCTTTAAAGCATCTTGTAGAGAATATAATTTTCAGTTTGACTAAATAAAATGTTCAGAGCGCATCATGTCCATAATTATATTTCAGTTTGAGAAGAATGTGTTCTGTTTAAAAGAAAGCAAGCAGCAGAGTTGGTGTAATTTATTTTACCTTTCACATCTTCTGAAAGCCAAACCCTCAGAGTAACTACAGTTCATGAAGTATTCAGGAATTTGGAACCTCCTTCCGAAGTCAGCTCAGTACCCACATGTCCCTTTCAGGGCAGCACTTTGTAGGCAGATGCTCTGAAGCTTTTACCCTCCAACTCTCCTCTGACACTTTGACTTCAGTAAAATAGAGAATCCAACTCCCCATCTCAACAGCCACAACAAGTTACAGAGGAAAGGGTGCATCTCCTATTAGAGTCTGGCTGTCCGTGGTGCTCTTGAAACACAAAATACAAATAAATGAGGCCTAACCGCCTTCACGGATGCTCTGTGTCGATGCAACTATGCAAAGGAGCCAGAGGGTACTCGGGAGTCTGGCTCCAAAACCATACACGAGTGCATTTTTGACAGCTCTATCTAACAGGGCTTCTTCTTCACAATCCTTAGCCAAAGGCACCGCGATAAAAGTGTGCTGAAGCCGAGGACTGTACAGGAGCGAATCTGACCCTGTGCTGCATGGTCTCGCAGTCTGTCCTTCGGCCCAACGCCCACTAGTGTCCCACGAAGTTTTACCGGAGGCATAAAAAGAGTTTCACAATGCAGTTGGTTCTTCAGTGATTCTTTAGGTGTGACGTACAACTGAGCCTTGCCAGGATCAAGACAAGTACTGCACTGACTCAGTTACAACTTCTCCCAACTTCCCCCAGGAGAAAAAGCTGTGGGTTTTTGTTTGTTGTGTTTTTCTTGGTATTTCCCCCTTTTCTCATTAACTTTCCCAGTCTTCAACCCTGAAGGGTCCCCGCTTTTACTTGCTCCAGCCCTACCTCATCTCCTCGTCTCCATCTCCCACTCTCTCTTTTCCCCCCTTTTCTGCTCCTGTGTTCTCTCATGCTTCTCTCATCTTCAAATCATTGCTATCTTTATGTTGCTGAAAACATGCTAGTTCCTTTCTACTTCATGTTCACAATTTCATGCTTTAAAAAAATAACAGTAATTGAAAATCATTTACCTTTTAAAATTCAAACATTATCTTTTTTTTCCACCTGTGGGTTGTTTTTGGTTGGTTGGTTTGCTTCTTTTAATCCCTCTGCTTTCCTTTTCGGAGCTTTTCAGTGCAAGCCTCTGAAGAATTACATTTGCAAACTGAAGGCAACATTCTTTTGCGGTCATTTATCGGACACAGTAGTCCGACAAATCCTGAGGACCAGTAACACTACCTTTCTCCTTCCAGGCTCTCCTCTCTGTCTTCTCTTCCTCCAGTACAGTCCACCAGATCACTGTTTGCCAAGTGTCAACTTTTATACCTGTATGTCTGTTTCTTGCTAGGTTCACTGCTCCACATTAGAGCTGTTCAAGTCGCTGATCTGCTGCTCAGTACCAAGTCCCCATGCAACTTGAACTGGCTCCTCTGCCCACTGATTCCTCCACGTGTGGAGAACTGTGAAGTTTGTGTGAAAGTTCAAGCCCAAAGCGCAATGCTTATCCCCCGATACCACTGTAGGTCTTCACTTACTTTGGACAGAGCCTGCCATTTGCTGAATAATCCCAGTCACTGTTGCTGCTATCCTAGGATACTTCCCTTTGATTACTCAGATCGTTAAACAAATGGTTCGTGATTTACATTTACTGAACAGGATTTATCATAAGTGCCCAATGGGACCCCTACACACTTTAAGTGTACATTTCCAGACCAGAGGGAGGGAAGAAAACTTTACACTGTAGAAAAGTTCAAGAAAGGCCCAAGAAAGCCCAAGGTGCCAGGTCACCGAGACTGCGAAGAGGACACTGAACAGTTTTACCAAAGTTTTAGAATAGCAAAAGCAGAGATAGATTTGCATACGTAATTACAGCACCTCTAATAACAGACTCCTCATTTCATTGCCATAGCGAATGTGCAGACATTAAATTCTGCAGAAAGCCTTGAACTGGATATGGCAACAGGCTCTACGTTCAACTACCTTCCACCCTCCTTTTAATGAACTAAAAAGGGTTAGACTCAATGGCAGTGCTTATACAGAGACTGATTATTTCTGGTTTTTTCTGTTAAAAGGAGACAAGTGGATGAACAATGCTTCCACACACTTACCAAGGACACACTCTCTTGGGGAGCTGCACCAAAGCACTGATGTCTACTGTCTGCATTAGTTCTTCTAGGAACAAAAGAGCGCAAGACAAAGGAGCTAGAAACAAGAACGGAACCTGGTCCTCGACAGGCTATTTTACATTGGCAAATGAGTGCTGGGTAAGGTTACTGTTGTAGATGTTGGCTTTTTATCCAGAAAAGGATGACTGTTTGGTTAGCACCGAAGAAACAGTGGAAAAATTAATGGTTCTTGTCATAGAGGAAAGTTTGGGAGTTTTGCAGGGTTCCACGCTAGGATCTGTGTGGTTAAACAAGCACATAATGCCCTAGAAGAAGGGGTGAAGTGGTGACGAAGCCTGCTGATGAGACCAGTTGTTGAGGTTAACAGGGGATCCAGCAGCAGCCACTCCACCTCCTCCCCAGTCAAACATTAGGAGATAAATCAGACATGAAACGGCTTCTGTACAAAGAACATATGAGTAGACAAGATAATGAGGAATAATATGGTAGAATGACCTAGAAAGGGATTTACATTTCACTACTCCAAGGAAGAACTAGTGACAATAAAAGGAGACTGAGAAGCTCAGAGCTAGCAAAAGGAGAGGCTCCTCAGGGCAGGGATGATGAATCTGTGGCACTCCCTGTCACCACAGGTGGACAACAGAAATTTACTTATATTCAAGAGACGGCTGGACAAAGACAAGGAAAATAAAGCTGCAGGAAGTTACCGAGTCCACTCTCTCTCCCAGAAGCCTCTATTTTATCATTCAGATAAAACTGAATGGGGGACAGCCAATAATAAAGAATTCTATTCCCTGAATATCATCTCCTAGCTGTTATACCTGCGCAAGAAGCTAAATGCAGAAAGAAAAATAAGTAGGCAGTGAACATTCATCTACAACTTGAGAAAGCCAGCATCAAGTGACTTGTACTGCTTAATTTTTTTCCTAGCTAATTTCTTTCAACAAGTTGTCTGAAACAATGAGTAACCTTGAAAATATACACAAGAATCTATTCAAAACAGGCTATATAAACATGTTAGAGCAGTCCACAGCCACTTTGAATCTCAGCCTGATCCTACATAATACATCAGCACTGTATATTGTACAACTCTCCAATCTTGTCAGTTCTACGGTTGTATCTTTATGCTGACAAATTGCTCTCTAATAATCTTTCCTTCATATTTAACAAGACTTTCTCCTCCATTTTTTCAGTTTATTTTTCATTTTGCATTAACAAATATCTTATGTTCACACTTCAGCTCCTCTGAACTATTCTTACTCTTTCACTAGGCAAAACAGAAAATCAGTAACGCATGAAGTAAGTTTGTTATACACCACTGCTTTTTCTTAAGAGTAAGCGTGAATCCCTCTTAAGCCAAGATTCCTAATACCTCTGCTACCCACTCAAAAGTGAAGTCCTATTTATCAAGGCTATGTTGTGAAGTAGATATGGGTTTGACCTTCATTTGGATTCATTGCATGCTGAGTAATTTCTTTCTGTCAAGAGTATTCTATATCCTCAGTGCTTCTGTTTAGAAATCTGATACATTTTTGAGTTAGACAGCTTCAAAAATAATTCAAAAGTTGTCAACAGTAAGACAACTCATTAACCTTTATGTCTTGCTCTAGTACGCAAAGATACAAAACCATTATAACAAAGTATCTTAGTAGAAAAATAGGGAATTTTCACATGATTATAAAAGGCATACAGCCTATCACTTCAGGGAATATAGGGACCTTAAACCTTTTTTTGGTGAGCTTGGGGTTGGGGGGTGGTGGTGGTGTCTTGGTGATGGGGTTTTTTGTGTTTTGTTTTGATTTGGGGTTTTTTTGGTTAGTTTATTTCAATAACAGCCTAAGTATGTATGTTGTGTATCTTGAGAGGCTGTCTTATGGCAAAGTGTCACAGAAGCATCATCAATAGACCTCTGCATTCTGAACCCATCTAAAGCATGCCCAAGCTTATCTCATAAGATAAAATTCAAGTCTCATTTATCATAGCAGATACATGTCAGCAAGAGCAGCTTCCTTATAGAACTCTTGTACTTCTCCAATGTGCTGTCTCATCCCTTGGATCATTTGTTAAAGCTCAAGGCTGTGACATCTTGGAGAGGCTGAAGGAACTGGGGCTGTTTAGTCTGGAGAAGAGGAGGCTGAGGGGAGACCTTATTGCTCTCTACAACTACCTGAAAGGAGGGTGTAGTGAGGCGGGGGTTGGTCTCTTCTCCCAGGTAACTAGTGATAGGACGAGAGGCAATGGCCTCAAGTTGCACCAGGGGAGGTTCAGATTAGATACTAGGAAAAATTTCTTTACTGAAGGAGTGGTCAGGCATTGGAACAGGCTGCCCAGGGAGGTGGTTAAGTCACCATCCCTGGAGGTGTTCGAAAAACGTGTATATGTGGCACTTCGTGGTTTAGTAGGTATAGTGGTGTTAGGTGGATGCTTGGACTTGATCTTAGAAGTCTTTTCCAACCTATGATTTTATGATTAGGAAGACCACATACACCTACAGACAGGCATCTTCCTCACTGTTGCCAGAAGACTTTCCAGCTGAAAATTACCATGATTATTTCTTGTGCATGAAGGTGCAAACATGTTCACAACATCAACTCTTGAGTCGCCACTGATCATTCTGACACTTCTGCTGCTTACATAGTAATGGCAGTCCAAAAGCAACATAAACTAACAGGACGTATTCAGTCTAGTAAGGATCTCTCTAGTGTGCAACAGTGCAGAACTATCAGACTCGCAAACAAAATGCGTACGGTACAAACTGCTATCCTTAGGACAAAATACATGCCTATTCCCGTTAGTCATATCTACTCGTTAATCACCTGTATCGCTGCATGCGTACCACTCACCCAGCACTCTTAGACACAAAAGCCTGTCCCCGCGGCTGGTGCACACAGACACAACGCTGTCCAGATCAGTGGAAATGGGCCACATGACAGGGACCGTGCCTCGCCTACATCTGCTCAGCTACAGCAGACAGGTACCAGAACAGTCAATGCTGTTCATCACCAACTTGGAAAAGCCTGTCAAAATTCCCAACCAATTCTGTTGCTCATGCCTTTCCGCTAAAATAGGATCTGTTTTCCGTCATGTACTAGTTGACACACTGGGCATGTTTGATATTCGAATTCCACATGGAAAGTGTTCAGAAAACTAATTGTGGCTAATCACTTTCTTGTCTTTACTTTTAAAATACAGATATACACACAACTGCAGAACACTCAAAATGGCAAAATATACCTTCACAGCTTTCCTGTGAACTGACTTAATTCAACCATTTATCCATAAGAACCAGAAACAGCAAGCAATGACACAATTTTCATAATAGAGATTTTTAACTGGAGCCCTGTAACAAATTAGCCTGTGTTCTGTCTGTAGCCTGATAATTATGCTACATTTCTATTACTGCTTACATATTTTTCTTTTCAATTAGACATTCTCTTTTGGGGGTGAGGAGAAGATGAGAAACACTTGCTTACCGGTCTCAGCAAGGACAGAGAAAAAGGGCGCTGGCTTCCCATTCAGTACTAACACAAACCAAAATTGAGTGGATTGTCAAACAATGACTGTGCTGGATTTACACCTCTTGTGCTCCTGAAAGGTATGATAAACAGAGAGGAGGTCCTTGCAGCACAGCAGTACTAACAGAAACAATCACTTGATAATTAACTGCTGCTTTACTAGACCAGCTCAAAGATTTAATGTGTTTCCTTCAGCTCCCTCAATTAGTCCTATCCAAAACTCCAGCTGAGTTGGCCAGGTGGCCTCACACCAGCGAGGGAAGCCAGAGTGGCTTTTGGTGGGGAACCAGCGTGGCGTTGCAGTCTTGGATCTTGGCTGCGTGCAGGGAGGGAGGGGAGAAGGCAGAAGGCATCCATTTCCCAGGGTTAGCCCTGAAGCTCTTGGACATCATTGTAAGGGGAAATTCCTGGTGTCTCTGAATAAGGAAAGATAAGAATTTATCTTGGATTTTTACTAGCATAGCCCTAAAGCTACAGGTATTTTATGCCTATGGAAATTGAACCACATGCAGTCTAATGCACTCAATGGATTTTGACCCTTTATGGGAACGCTACTGAGAAACCAGCACCCGCTCCAAGTTAAGACCTCGGGACTCGTTCCATAGGTGCATATGGCAGATAAGCAGAGCATGAAAATAAAAGGATTTGCATCATTCAGCGCCCCACCCCTACAACTGACAGCATGAGGGCTGTATCCTCGGAGAAACGGAGCACCCGCAGCACAGCCAAAATGCTCTGGACTAGAGGAACACAGCACTGAATGCTGCAGGGTCCCACCAGACATCTCCTATCCTGTTTGCATAGTGAACAGAATCTACACCTTGGTCCACATTTTTCACTGGACTGAGCCTGGCTTCTTTTTCTGCCACTAAAACATATTCATTAACTTCAGTAATTTGCAACTGTTGTACATGTATATGTGCCAATATTCCCGCTACAGATTAGTTCGCAAAATAATTAAGGATTGAGTATGAAAGTTTTAATCATGTTCCACTGAACCTAATAAGAAATTTACTTATATAAGAATGAAACCCAACTGATTTAATGTGTGGATTTCACCACAAAAAGCTCAAACTGTGTCCCCCACCACCCTGTACATACGCATCGTGGCCAGTCCTTTGGCTTTGTCACTTGGGGGTGACTCTGCACAATGCCCAACGTGGGTGCACCATTCAGAATGGGCATCCAGAGGAGCAGGCACGGGTCTGCTCAGGGTCAGGAGAGCCCCATCACACCAGGATCAGCTGTTGTTTTCAAAGATGCTTAGAATTTAAGTGACTTGAGAATTTACAATTACTGAGCATGAAATCGCATCTTCACGCTCAGGCTATTACAAGGATTCCAGTCAGGTTCCAGGAAGCGAATGCTGGACAGGCAGGAGTGGTTACGATGAGCTTCACATGCCATTTGCAGAGCCACATTCACCCTTGTTATCATTCTGACGACTTTACTGTAGCTGTACCAGAGATCACTTATGTTCAGTGAATTCCACAGATGCATGAAATAAAACAGGGTTTTATGCAAATGATGGCAATCGTGCCCTGTGTCTACCTCTGAGCATCTTCCAAGTCTGGGAAGCTAGGAAGACACAGCAAAGTCTGCAAGGAGCGTTGCTAATCATGCATGCAGCAGAACACCTTGCCAGCTCTCATCTGCCCAGTGGAGAGCAGAAAACGTAGCCCAGGAATCTCAAAACAGGGAGGCAACAGAGGCTGCTGGGGTAATGGCTTCCCACCGGCTGCCATTTCTGCTTGTTAAAGGGGAGGCAAGTCGCACGCCGTCTATAGCAGCAACACCTCATCATTCCAATCTTCCTGCCAACTCACTTGTTGCACCACAAGCAGGGGCAGAGAGAGCACCCATCATGCACTATATGCCAGTTCCCCTCAGGGAAGCACAGGGAGCTGCCATCCCCTTCTGCGCCCACCCACCCCTTTGATGGCGATGGTGACCAGCTAGGTCCCTACCGCTGCAACACAAACAGCACGTGTGCCTTGCGGGGCAGGGGGACACCAAGTTAGCTGTCGGCAACTCACTTGGCATCATCCCAAATGCAGGTGAACGCAAATCTCTGACTTGTAAGCAATGCACAAAGACTGGAGAAGGCAGATTGTACGCATAGAGCGCTCTGGCGCAGAAGTCACGGTGCAGTGTAGCACACCAGGCGGCTTTGATTATGCAGATTTCTTTCAAGGTCTGGTTTGAAAGTGGAGAAATGCCTACATGCAGTTGGGAGGTATTCTCTTTCTGCAAAAAGCATTGACAGCATCTGAAGCAAGGAAAACATCTGAAATCTAAATTAAACCAAAACTGCTAACCCCACAAGCTGGATCTTTTCTTGCCTATTCATTTTTTTCTTAATCCTTTTTTCCCCCCCACTTTGCATCTGCTTCTGACTCATCATTATCCCTTTGCTTCCGTAATACGTTTTTATTTTTTCCTGGAGCTTATTTCTCCACTGTTTTCCTTTATCTAATTTGTTCCCTTTTGTTCCTTGAAAAACAGCATCTCTTTACTCTGAACTATTTGTTCTCATTGATGTAACTCAGTGTCTTCCCAGACCTGAGGACCTCTTGGTTCTCTCTCCTGCTTTCCTCTCTCTCCTGCTTTCCTCGCCACATATTCACCAAAGCCTCCTTCGCTCTGCGCACCGAGGAGGGCACAGGCTCAGCAGAGCAGGTAGGAGCTAGCAGACAGCTCAGCCAATACCATGGGAAAGCGGCGCTCGCCTTACGCAGGAAGCAGACAGTTGACTTGCAGAAGTAACTCCCTCAACATCCCTCCATCCAGCCGAGAGGCACTAGCACAGCTCTGCTGCTGTGACCGCACAGGAGAAGAACAACATGTTGTCAAGAGCAGAAAGAGAAGAAAAGGAAAACTGTTTCTCTCTCCTCTGCAAGATACCTGCCTTTACCATCACTGTGCTAGTGCCTGCCAAGACACTGTGGCAGGAATTCTCTGCAACAATGACTACAGGGTAAAAACCACACTTTGGTAGCTGGGACAACGCCTTTTGTCCCAATAACAGGAATAAAATGCACTCTCTCCAAAACATCAGTAGCAGGTCCCTTATCTTCCTGCAGACCAGCTATTGAGACAACTTTACCAGCTCCCACATACACATAATTCAGAGGACCCTATTTGAACCTGAGCCAAGCAATGCCTGATGAGTTACAGATGTACACACTACGGCAGTCTTTGTTGACATTGACTCTACAAGTCAAACACATCCTTTTCATTCAAAAGAACTAACTTGAAGTTTGATTTTGGAAATGCTCAGGCCTCAGCTCGAAGTATGCTACAGCACTTCTTGTCCATTTGAATTTCTAATATATTGTCATGGAGTATTACAGTTGGCAAAAGTAACTTGGGGCTGGCAGAAATTGTTTTGACTGCAACATTAAAATATAAAGAAACACATCCCCAGTCAGAACCATTATCTATGTGCACAAGACACAAATTCTTTCATAGAGTGCCAATGTGCTCAAATGGCATAAATTGTAGTATTTATGCTGTTGAGTCAGTGTGTTCATAAACTCCCAGTCAACTCACTGGAATATTTTGGCGTGTTCCAACAATAAAACTGCACATTCAAACCTCCTCTCACTCTCCTACATCTATTTATAAGTAAGTTACTCACACAAGTATGCTTAATCATTAGGAGCAGACACTAGAATTCACTATAGCTTCTACTCCTGCCTATGGACAAGTCAAAAATCTCACCGAATGCGGTGCCAAAGCATTGAAGCGGCTGGAAAAAAAGGGAAACAATGTTGAGTCTTTCCCCACCAGCCAGCCAAGCAGAGCTCTTCAGAGCCCTGATCCAGAACAACTTGCTTACAAGCTTGTTTTCTCCCAGAACAGCTCACTTTTGGTATGTCAGATAATACCACCTTTCAGTTGTACTACAGTATCACCAGGAATGAACTTCACAAGTTTAATTGTTATTCATCATAAGCATAAAGAATGGGTCAATAAGCAAAAGCCCTCTATTCTTCTTTTTCAAAAAAACACATAGTTCAAACCTCAGCTAGTGTAAATCAGTCTACCAAAAGCAATGGAAAATCACCTTATACAAGCTAAGCATGTGATCTTGTTCTTAAAAAGAACCACCATACCTGTTACTGCTACAAAAATGCTTGTTTCGAAAGGCGTTAAACTAACTTACCGACACAGGGTTGGTTCCCCCCTGCCCCGCTGGAAACAATCAGCACATGAAAAGGCACAGGTGCCCGACTTGAAAAAGGAAATCGCACAGGAGGTTATTCCTTTCTGTTATGGAAGAAGGCAATGGAGATGAACACAGTTGCCCCTTCTCAACTTAAAAAAGACCAAAATTGCTCCTGTTTTTTCATAAAAACTCTCCTTTTCCCTCCACATCCGCATTGTGCATATTCAAGGTAAAGCAGAGGTAAAAAGTCATGCCTACACCATAGCAATCTGTTTTGAATGAAGTTTACCTGAGTTAGGTAAAATAGATCTCCATAGCCGGGCTAGAAGCAAGTGAGACCTCTAACTTTATTACTATATGCAAGGTTTAAATTAAATCTTGAGATAGACGTCCTTCTGCATTACGGCAGATTTGCCTTTCAAGTAAATATCTGTTTATTCACAAAATCACCTATTAACAAATCTATCATTTACATTCTACAAAATTATAAAACCTATCTATCTAGACCTGAATCTTACTTCTTTTTTTAATAATTTTTTCATTTTCCCATGAAGCTAGGACATTTTTCTCCCGAAACACCTTCCCACTTTCACTTATTGTAGATAACCAGCTTTCCACTTTTTTTTTAATCACTAAGCAAATAATTTTTCTAGAGTGGCATCGAATAACAGGCATGAACACAGGATACACAACTCAATGCCACCACTCCTGAATGACATACAAGTCACAGAAGCATTACCAAAGTGTATAATGAGAGAACTGTACTGACTTTGGTGCTGGGCCTTGCATTGCTTCATCCCTTCCCAGTGCTCATTTGTATTTTCTGCCCATTTCTGATTCAGCATAGGCTGCACACAAGCAAAGCAAAACTTTGCTCTTAAACTTTTCAAGTAGACATGGTATTTATTCCATGTCTTTTGACTAATCCTCCCAAGAGAAGTTAACAAGTCTACAGGTTTAAGTAGATGAGATGCTATACCTGCAGTTTATAGCATAGCTGCTCAGCAGGAACATCTGCCACTGGGAACTGTGATATACTTTCTGTTATTGGTGAGAGGGTTGATGTTAAACATACGAGCAGCTATGCACCACAATAATTTATGTTTCTAAATGCCTATATGGTGTACAGTTAAATATTGTGAATGCCTGCACTTACCGTATGTGCACAGGACGTTACAGTCACCTACTTTGAGGTAGACAAATTAATAACTGCTACAAGATCACATCACAAGAAAAGAATTTTCAGTCTTCCCAATGAAAGCAGATGGAGAGAAGTGCTTCCGCAGATCCCTTTCATAAGCAACCTGGTGCTGAGCAAGAGCTCACATTGTGAACACACATCAAAAGCGGTAACGCACACCCTTTGTCCAGGGTGGAGGTTTAATCGTAACCCACTGTTTTCTCCTCTCCCGAGCCTGAACTCATTCAGGATGGAGCGTTATGTCAGCTGCAGCCCAGTCTTCTTTCCTCACAGACATTGCGTCATTCAGTCTATGGCAGCAGTAGAGATAAAGAAGTAGTGATATAAAAATAGAGCTGGTTAATATCTGCAATTACTTGAAGCCTTAACCTTTGAAGACATGAAAGAAATGAACAAAAATCGTGCCCTGAAATGAGATGATCACAACTTATTAGGTATATCGCATGCTCCAAACTAGGCTTAAGACCAAATTGATCTCGATCTCTCAAACCCAGCAGTATGCAACACTGATAGCCCCCACAACTATTCCTCCATCCCATTACGCTACCAGGACCAACAGCATCTCAAAGCAGAGTAGCACCTCCCAAAAAGGATTTGATCTCACTAGGTCCAGCTCTAAGATTCAGAGCCCCTAAACCAAAATGGGTGCAAACGGGGTTCATGCTATGGCTCTCAGTGGGGCTAGCATGAGTAAGTCTGGAAGGACTCACCGACAGTTCTGTTATTTCAAACCCAAACAGTAAATGCCATTATGCAACGTGGTTTGGCAAACTTTAAGCACCAATATTTAGGCAGGTTGGGTTTTTATTGGAACCATTCGCATGGCACTGACCCAAACCAGTGTCTGAGTCTGGGGGCACTGTCATGGTAGATTCCCTCTTAAAATGTTAAGATTTTTCTAAGAACTACCTCTGAAGGAGCAGCAATCATCTGTCTGGCAACTTACATTTTTTTTTAATGCAACAGTTTTCTTCACATTAAAATTTGTACAGCAGCATTTCTCCACTGACGGGGATGCTTGAGGTGGAGCAAGTACGGAGGGATGTGGCAGCAGCATCTTTTAGGGCAGTAATGCTGACAGCACAGGAACAGCCTTGGCTGTTTCACCCCAAAACAAAGCTCGACACTGCTTATCTTGACAGAAATGAAGTAAGATAGGGAGGGACTGATAAGAATTAAAAGGCATAATGCAGTTTTTTATAGATATCCTTTCAGTATTGCAGCATTTAATACATCATATTTGCCATCTGTGCTCAAACTCAGTCCTCAGCCCTCACAAGATGTTTCCCCCTTCCTCAAAGTACATTTTTTTTGCCTTTTTGAAACATATCACAAGCTCTCACTAACAACAGACTGATTTTCTGGTACTGACCACAGGGAGAGATGGGCAACTGCAGTAAGACATTTCAAATGTCTTAATTGTAAACAGGATTTAATTGTATTGTCATCTATATAAGACAGCTCCTACTATATGCCCCATTGTACAAAAACACCCAGCAAGTATAGTGACCACCCAGAAGTGAAGGACTGAATTCCAAGATGTTGCGGGGAAGAACACAACTTAGTTACACACGTGTTCTTGTTTATGTAATTCTTTAGCAAAATTAAATTGAGCTTTAAGAAAATAAAATTAAATATTTATGTCAACAAAATGCAAATTTCTGGAACATCTGTGTTGGAGAAATATAATCATGCTAATCAGAGCACTGGATTAAGCTACAATTATACTAGTCAGATTTAAACAGGAAGTAGAATATTTTTTATGTTTTTCAAAGTAGAAAGTCCTATAAGATATGTTACAGAAGCAAAAGGTACTGCTTTTAATAAACCAAAACTACAGAGTAGCTTAGGCTGATCTCATTACACCAATCTGCATGTGCATTACAGTTACTCCATTAGAGACGATAGATTTTCTCTCTTCTGAGTGGGGAACAGTTATTCCCTATTGTTTGTAATGCGGTGGTGTATTGAAGAGACCTCTTATACGCAAATGTTTTTAAAATCTCATAGACATAACTGAAGAGATAAATATAGCTCATCCCATTTCACAGATAAAAGCAGTTCCACATTAATACCTATTAAACTGAAATAGCCACAAACTGATAGGAATCCACTAAAGTGCAATGCTTTCCTATCATACCACGTGAGAAAATCACCTTCACCAGCTAGCCACAACAGCAGTAGAAAACTGGGATCTGCTGTTAGAAAGCAGCAGATGAACCCAGCTGTCCGGTGGCAAGAGGACTGAAGCAGACATCAAAGACCATGCTTTATTTCCAGTTTGGTCCAGCACGTCTTCTAATTGCACAGAATAAGAAGATGCCCACACTTTTATCTATCAATCACTCAGTCAAAACAACAAAAGAAAAAAATCCTGCATCTGAATTTCGTATGTCCTTGAACTCCCCGCATTTGTCTGGCAATGAGCTATCATAGATACCTTTGTTCATCCCTTCATCAGAGAAGCGGAGAACTTCTTATTCCTTAAGTTCTTTCTTGTCAATATCTCCCTGGTTAAAAATCCTCTAAGGCAGAAGCAGGTTACTGATGTCTCATTTTACAGATTAGGAGAATATAGCCCAGATTAACGTTCCTAATTCTTTCAACCAGCCTGTTGTTATCTGACACAAAATACTGGAGAGGGAGTTCAGTACTTTTATAAGGTAGGAAATTAAGAGAAAATGACCTAATGACCATACTGATGTGTTCCAAACGAACACATAAGTTTCTATGTTTGGTATTTGTAATTTGGGAAATGTTACATTCCCTTTTCAGTATTATCCAAGATTATGGTGATGGAGTCATCAACGCCAGCCTGGGTCAGCAATTCTCAGAGCACCAGAAGACTGATAATAAAAGCAGGTTTCATCTAGTCTTCAGGTGTTTACCTGGAATTACCTGTGGATGCTAACCTCAGCCTCAGCATCCTTCCTCTTCCATTCAGCTCCTCTCCCCTCATCAATCCCTCAGACATTTCTATCCTGCTTGTCTTCAAAGGTAAACCTATCAGCTAGTTAATCCAGTCTAGTGTGTTAACAACTCTGGTTTTAGCACTCTCGGCCACACAAACCCATGTTTTTACAACACACAGCTCTCGAGAGCCCCGACCCTTGATGGGACGACACGGTAATACAAAGAAGAAATAAAACACCAGCATTACCAACCTAAACAGAAACCCAGCTTGTGATGCTGTCCTAATATTCATCCACTTGTTCCACGTCAGCAAAAATGGACTTTACCTAAAAAATGGCACTGCCGTGAAAGCACAGGGGAAACACTTTGTTTTACAACAGAGTTTATCAAATGCTGCTGTAATGGCAATACTGCAGCCATGACACCAGGCCTGTGTGAGACCATGGAGGTTCAGTGGGTGTATACACAACTCAACCGACGCTCGGAGCAGAAACAGCACAGTGGTTCTAATCCCACATTCAGGCAACGTTCCCATTGACGTCAAACATAAATATTGGAGAGTTCAGCTGTGTAAGCCTTCTGCAGTGTTGAAAACAAGTATATTTTCAGTACTTAAATGCTTGGCATGTTCTTAAAGAGAGTTCAGATGAAGCCTCAAAGGCAGGTCCTTCCAAACAAGAACTTGCCGCTTTATCAGCCTTTCAGCTGAACAATGTTCCTGCCTATGTTAGGACACCAGAGCATCAGGCTGAGGCACAACACAACAAGCACCTCACCAGTCATGTAATCCTCTAGCCAACTGTGCCATCTCAGCTGCTAGCTCTGCGGCGCACACAGAAGCACTAACTACATGCGAAGGCACTGCAGGTATGGTATGGGAAAATTCTGGACACTACCTAATAGGTTATCCCTATGTGCTCCACAAAAGGCGTGACCACCTGCTTCTCTTCTGTTGATTGCATTAACTGTTACAGATTTTCACATGTCAGAGAATACAATGCCATCAGAAACAAAATACCCACCTGTCACATTTCCCTGTAAGTCACAGAACACAGCAGAATTTTAAGCCAGGACAAATGCACTGTGCATGAGCAGCCCCTGCACCTCTGCCATCTCTACATGTGTGTAGACATGACTGTAACAGCAAGCAACGAGAAGAAAACATTTCCAGGCTCCTTTAGGAGCAGTCAGTATAGACTGATAACAGTGTACAATTACAAGGGCTCATTGTGCATTTTTTTCCCCCCTCTGCTCATTCCTATTTTCATGGGCTAAAATCACTACCAGAGAAGGAGCTCTTCTGTTAGAGCAGAAATCACCACCGCTGAGCACATGCACTGATCAGGACAGCAGTGTAGCTCAACTGCTGTCGCTGGTGCAATGCAAGTGGTGGTAGGACTGCACATGTCTGTTCCAGCCAGGGTAGTTTATATTTATTAGTGCAGAAGTGTAAAAATATTTGGTGGTAAAATGAACCCAGCGGATGTTTTTGCTGGCAGGAGACTGGGAGTGCCAACTGTACTACTCATTGTGAAAGAGTAACAGCTGAGCATGTGTCGGAGTTGCTTTCGCACTGACAAAGAGGCATCCAGTACTCTGTGATTAATTGGATTATAGCGGCTTTCCACTTCCCACTCAGGTCAATTGGCATTTTATGTTATTCACTTATCACCCTGGAGGGTGAAAGTTTGAAATGAAAAACTTCAATAACAGGCCTTTTGCAAGAGTTTAAGGGACTTCTCTTCCTCCCTCCAGCTCATTTCTTTGCTGCTTTGCTACGTTTTCACTATGCTCAACTACAGCATTCTTCTTCTTTGGCAAAACAGTCAATTAACATGACACGAAATAAAACATCGGTGACATTAATATAACTTCCCCCCCCTCCTCCAAGGTAAAGCAAAGAAAACATTTTAAACTTTGTTTTACATGAAATCAGAAGTAACATGCCCCAAGAAACCAATTTCCAGTATAACCTGAAGTAGTGTTTAAACAGCAGCATGAAAAACAAGCCCATCCCACAAGATCTGTCTAAGAAGCAGCATTCCTGGAGAGATGTTATTTTGCCACTGCAGGGGTGTTTCTTATAAGATTTGAAATTAACGGTCAGTAAATGCTTTCATCTTTCTTTTTACTTTTTTGTAAGAACTATGTGATGATTCTCAATAAATTCACTTCCTTGTAACTCCCTCGTCTCAACATTACAGTTTGGTACATTTGTTTGCATTTCACAGGGCATAGCTATACAGGTGGAAGTCGCAGACAGCTATTCCTAGAGTCAAGACAATTTTGCAGAGGGCACGTAAGAGGTACAGGCAAAGAATATACAACTTGCCCTCACATTTATCTACGAAGAAAATCAGAACTTTGCCTGCGGCATATGCAGACTTTTGACATAAAGGGAGTGCAGGTTCAGCATTTCTTGGAAGCACAGAAAGAGCTCATTTGCCACACAGAATCACAGCACACATTTGCAAGCCAGAAGGGGAACGGGCGCTTTCTTGAGTGGGTTCATAACACAATATTGGCACTTCAGCACAACAAAACATGACTCAAGTAAATAAGAAGTTACCACATTTTTTCTTTTAAATACAAAGGAAACATAAAAATAACACAAATGTCACTTTCTTTTCTTCTCCCTGTACAGAGAAAGGAAATTGAAGAGTCAGTGAGAATAAAGTAGCACTAGGAGATCGTTCCAGGAAATGAAGAGCCTAGTACCAAAATCTTCATCAAGAAAGCAAATTATATTCTGTATATTTTACAGCACACAGCTTTCTACCTCAAAACTGTAAAACAGAGCCAACAACAGTGAAAACTATAATGAAACTAGGCTAAGTACATATGAGTTGCTTTGCTGAGATGTCATGAAACTTCAGTTAATTATGCATATCTTTTGTAGGTACAGAGTGCTAACGATTGTTTTCACAGAACATGGTGTTTAGGGTAAGCCAGTCTTGACAAACACTGCCATGCTGGTATGCCTAAGGCTTTGCTTTTCAAATGGCGGTGTCGACAGTCTGCTCCACCTTTTATATTGTCAGCATGATCAAAGCCGCTTTTTGGGGACCTTATAAATGCATACAAATATCTGCAGGGTGGGGGTCAGGAGGACGGGGCCAGACTCTTTTCAGTGGTGCCCAGTGACAGGACAAGGGGCAATGGGCACAAACTGAGGCACAGGAAGTTCCGTCTG
>Ga0065711_1009774_pt1 | contig 19237 bp, 13 predicted proteins | sample Hoacrofraction12_FD_59098 | JGI IMG/M metagenome (GOLD analysis project Ga0065711, IMG submission 59098) | Hoatzin crop microbial communities from Cojedes, Venezuela - Epithelial fraction 12 v2 (version 2) | ecosystem: Host-associated > Birds > Digestive system > Esophagus > Crop | place...
TCCAGAGAAGTAGACTCCACAACCTCCCTGGGCAGCCTGTGCCAGGGCTCCGTCACCCTCAGAGGGAAGAAGTTCTTCCTCATGTTCAGACGGACCTTCCTGTGCCTCAGTTTGTGCCCATTGCCCCTTGTCCTGTTGCTGGGCACCACTGAAAAGAGTTTGGTCCCGTCCTGCTGACACGCACCCTTGAGATATTTGTAAGCATAAATTAGGTCCCCTTGCAGCCTTCTCTTCTTCAGGCTGAACGAGCCCAGCTCCCTCAGCCTTTTCTCGTAGGAGAGATGCTCCAGGCCCCTCACCATCCTTGTAGCCCTGTCCCTTGGCGTATGCCCCTGGCGCGAGACCGTGGCTTTGTTCGTAACGCAGCGCTGTGGGTCGTCCTTTTCGACTGATCCAGAGGAGCAAGATACAGGCATCAGTAACAGAGCTTGGCGCTTGAAGGAGTCCTTGGGTCTGCAGGGATGCTCGGTGTGGTTCCTGGCTGGCTGTCCGAGAGGTGTTCTTCTCACACTATGGTTGGGGATGAGTCAGCAGCAGCAAGGTGTGGACTGCTGCAAAGATGCTGTGTTCAGTAGTTCAGATGGCATCAGTGCTCCCTTTCCTGCTCTGATCAGTGCCTAAGCCATCAGAGTTGCCTGTAATTAATCACTTCAGCTGGGTTTAAGGAAGCCCGTGTGTGGGCTTTTCTCCACCATTCAGTGGCTTTCTCTCCTCCAGACAGTTTTGGAAGAGTNGGGAACCTCAAGCTCTGAAATAGTCTTTATGCTTCTTCACCTTAATAAGGGTCAACTCCCTGCAACTACTGACCATGGTTCAGACTTCAGANAGTTCTCTTACCAGACCCTTAATCCCTTGCAGTTTAATTGACTGGGAAATAGTTAATGCCCGGTATTGACTATTTATTCCTTAAAATGAAAAGCAAATTATAAGCTTCTGCAGGAAACAATTTCTTCTTCATTTGACTGAGGGTAAAAAGTCAAAAAGGAATGCAGATAGTTCTTTGTATTTTAAAGTACACATCCAAAGGGTCAGGTCAGCAGACATTACTTGGCTCACACCTTTTGACCTTAGAAATCCTCTGGTTCCTTAAAGTCTCCCTAACTTCTTCAATACTTTTTTTTACAAAAGGCCAAGCAAAATCAATTAAAACAGAGAAGAATAAACTCTGTTATAAAAATCACACTTTTAAAAATACAAAAACCAAAGATGGTTCTGAAAAATAAAAAAAGTCAATATTCCCTAAGTTGAAAGGAAAATAACTCAGCAATCCTCAATATAAACTGGAATCTGCTTTTGAATTTGGAACCTATTGAAAGCCTCTTAAAATTTGCTTGGACAGTGAGATGTCTGAACATAGCAGGCTGCAGCATTGTGGCTTTTGTGTTATGATCACAAAACATCAATTTGTTTGTGCACATTAAACAAATACACAGATTTTCTTTCCTGATAATTAGCATGGCATCAGATGGGTGCAAGATCATTGTATTTTCTTCTAAAACTAACTTAGGAAAGGGGAAAATAAAGCACTGCAAGGAGACACAAATCTGATCCTGTAAGAAGTAAAAGTCATCTCAATCCTCATGGCTTTTTACTGTGCATGAGGAGGCCCTGGGCAACCAGATCCAACTCTGAAACTGGCCCTGCAAACTCTATGCTGCCTGACTTGGACTGCTTTGTTACTGAAAACAGAAAGGATGTGTTTTTTCTAACCTTTTCCTTTAACCCTATAGGGTTAAGCCAATGATGAAGTGGAATAGCAGTTTGCCTTAGAAGTGGACTTTTCTGTGGCTGTGTTTGGTGCTTCCATTGTCATCATACCAGAATGGTTTGGGAGGTGCAGTTGTTTTCCTGACTTTTTGGAGACAAATATTTAAAATGGTCTCAGACTACATGGGGAAGAACTGACAGTTATGTGTGTATAGTCCTTGCCAGAAACACTTAATGAAATGTGGATGCACAGCTAATTTCTGGGACACTTTAAAGCAGTGTCGTTTTTTTCTTTTTTTTTTTTTACTATTCTGGTAGGCATTGAACACCTGGCCAAAACAAATGAAGCCCCATTTGGATAACTGCTGAAACAGAGAACCCACATGAAACAACATAATAAATTGATGTCCACATCTGGAAATCTTAAGTTATTTTTGCAGTAGTCTACAGCTGTAATGCAAAGCACGAATGTTTAGTGATGCAGGCTGGAAATGTTCTGTACTACTTAAGTGTGGGAATGAAAGTAATTCATGTTAAACACTGTGGTAATCTCCTAATCTGTGATGCTAAGTACTTTATAAATATGCCATTTTTCTAGCGGAATGTTAGGTGAGGTTAGGTAGATACCATCTTCTGAATGTGAGTTCCAAGCAAGTATCCAGTGACTGGAAGTGGTTTTATATTTCATCTCTGTTTCCTTATGTTCAGTAGAATTCGTACGGCCTCTAGTGATTAAGGACTTCCCTCATTAATTTTTCTGCTTTGCACTGAATTTGTCGTACCAAATGTCTTCATTTTTTTTGTCACCTCCATCTTTATCTGGCTAAACTAATATCTACTTTTGGATGCGCACACCCTTTCCCACACTTCCAGATTCTGCAAGTTCCTGTCTTCCAATATTACTCAGTTTTTCCAAACCTGAATGAGATATGACATTTTATTATAAATAAGCTAATTATCTAATAGTTTAACCTGTTTGTTTAACTTCCCAAGTGGCCAGCTCTTTGATCAGAACAGGTTTTTAATAGGCCTAGATGAGACTGTTTGTTACATTCATTTAAATTGTGATCTAGGCCATGCCTGAAAGTAGGCTAATAGCTGAATTCACCAGGCCAGAATACCCACAGCTATTAATTTGTAAAACAGTGCCCTTCAGAAGTTTTTCTACTTGACCCACTTTCTAAATTGGATGGTACACCTGACGGTTCATTACGCATAAAGAAATTTGGGAATTTTGACTTGTTGGATGCTGTGTACTGCAGTCCCAGGCAGCACTGGGAAAGAAGGACGATATTGTGTTGGGCTGGAGTCTCTCGTTGTGTGTCTGGGCCATAGCCCGTTAGAAATGTACGTTCAGTGTTTCCATGTAGCAGCACAGTGATTGTGAAAACTGGCAGATTGGTAGGGATGAGAAGTCAGGTCTGCGTAGTTGCATCAGCAACTCACATTCGTGAGCGTTTCAGTGAACAACTTACACCTTGTAGGGGTTGATCTATGGTGCCTCTCTTGATTGATACAGCTGATGGTCAGTTTTCTGGGGTAAGATACCTCACTCCATCCTGAGGAAGGCATGGACTGTAGGACAAGCCGTATTTCTCTCATGGCCCCATGCAGCAAAGGTAATTTAACCTACCACATGTACCCAGGGTTCTTAAAGTACTTTAAACTCTTTGCTGTTGTTCACTTGTGTTGGTGCAAACCAAGGGCTCATTATAGAAGATGTTTCTGTAGGAAGGCTTGCAGTCTTTGATCTAAGTTAGGCTACTTCACTGTCCCCGAATGGTTTATTAGGTTTCAGAAATGCAAAAGGGTTAGTGAGAACGGGATATCTTTGCAGACTGCAAAAATGCATCAGATGTTATATTTCGGTTTTGGTATATTTGCATTCTGTTAGCATAAAGTTGATTTATGTCATGTTGAAAACTTGAAATGGGCCAACAGAGACTCTGAAGCTTCTCCAGGAGGAAGAGAAGTTTTGCTGGGGTGCCTGGAGATCTTTGTCCGCATTCTTGAGTACTTGACTGACAGTGTTCTACTGTTCTTGTTTCTTTTTGTTTCAAATTTACTAGGCTTTTTTCAAAAAATTTATCAGGAGCTCATTTCTCATAAGCCCTTCCTTTGCAGTGGAAGTGATTTGTGCATGCTGTGGTCTGCAGCACTTCAAAGATAGATGTTTTTTTCCTTAAGTCTAATACAGAGTGGGGCTATTCTAGGAGGATTCAGTCCAGCCTTGTTGGTCATTTCATCAGCATAGAGTCTGAATCGGAATGACTGGGGACATGTAGGTCTGAAACCATTGTACCTAATCAAAAAATACTTAACCGGGACACTTCACGTGGGAGCCTAGTCATGTCAGCCCCCTTATACAGCCAATAGATCTCCAAAGGGCAGTTCAAGCGACCTAAACTCTCCAGAGAAAGCATGTGACATCTATGCTCCTTAGAGTTAAGTGGGATGAATTTTGGCCTCAGCAGCCGATAATGGGTGATGACCTACACAAAGGAGCATGATATTGCAGTCTTGCAGAGCAATGTCATTGCACTGTATCCTCCATGATGAAGAGCTTTCTTCGTGGATTTATTCCAGGCCAAGACAATAGGAAAAGGCTGAGCACATTGCAAAGTGATGGCTGACAAGAAATGGAACTGCTTGGCACAGTGGAATTAAAGTGGAAACCACAGCATTTGTACCTGCAGGGTTTGTGAGGAGATGTGTTTCTACTTTGTCTTGTAGGGATAACTTCATATCTCCGTGGCTGCCACTTCACAGTGTGTGAGGTAAATGCTATTCAGCACTGCAGTGAGCAGTGCTAGGAGTTGTGGACAGCACAAGCGATGTTCTAAACTGTGACTGCTGGGTGCAGCTGTGGTATAATATGGGGGATAATGCTGAGCTTGATTTTTTGAGCTTCTCAGATTAACCTTTTAAAATTTTGTGGTTTGTTTTCATAACAAAGGCTTTTAAAAAATAGTTTTTAAAATTGCCATTTACTCAACTAATATAAGCTGCCGTTGCAGGTTATCTCAGACTGTAGCTCCCAAAAAACTGATCTATGTCTTGACTCAAAAGTCCTTAAAGATTTATTACTGCATTTTCTCAGGTGCCTCCTGCAGGAAGTTAGAGAAGGGACGGACCAAGAAATCACCATGTCTTCAGTCTCAGCTTATTACAATGGAAAGACCGTCCTTATCACAGGAGCTACAGGTTTCATGGGCAAAGTACTGATGGAAAAGCTCCTGCGCTCCAGCCCTGAAGTGAAAGCAGTTTATATACTTATCAGACCAAAGGCTGGACAATCACTGCAAGAGAGAGTGGCCAACATGGTGAAATGCAAGGTAAGTTTCTATATTTTATTCTAGAGTCTAATCTGAAATCCATTTAGCTGGCTGAAGCAGAGGACGTCTGTCCATTCATGAAGAACAAAATACCTGCTGTAACTATTGTATATTTTTGTCCTGTCTATAACAAACAAACAAAAAATTGTACATGCATGGACCTGGATCTGTCTGATTTTGATAGGTGATGCAGCATTTTACACTGTAGTGATGTAATTGTTTTTCTTCCTTTTTGCATTGCTGTTTGTTGAGAATTAATTTTTTCAGAAGCGTGTTACCTTAGCACAGTTCCTTTTTGCAAGAAGCGCAGCATTTTGCTTTCATGAACTCTTTTCGTTCCCCCACTTTCAAAACTTAATATTTGAATATTAGCATTCAAAAATGAAACTGAGTACTACTTGCCTTTATTGGGGTGTTAAATTAATTTCATAAGACAAAACCTAGTGGCAGTGTGTAGTGGGCTGTGCATTGCTGCAGTACAGCATGGCATCTGCCATCTTCTGATGTCAGCTCCAGTTTAATCTTACATATGAAGTGTTAAAACACTGTTGCATTTGAAAAGGGTGTTTTCCAAAGTTGCTTGTCACAACTTTTTGCTTGAACACAAAGGCTAAGACCTGTGAGTTGAAGGACAGACCTGTGTGGCCTCCACCCATGCTTCTGTTGAGCTTTTAGCTTGCTGCCCCGGTGAGGAAATCCAGATTTCTAGTGTTGAGAAGGATGTCAAAGCCCTTTGCTGCATTTAATGTAAAGATTTGTAAGGAGAAGCTGCTAAACCAGTTATCTAGAGTAGACTTGGCTTGAGGACCTCAGTGTCCCCAGGAACTTTGGCTAGTGGTGAGGTCATGAACTTGCTCAAATTCCTCCAGCTATGTAAGTGCCAGAGTTCAAGCTAATGCTTACTGTTAGTGTGGATTTGTACATAGCTGATGTGAAAGGAGGGGAAGGGGCAGATCTAATCCTAGTAGGCAAGGAATTACTTGGAATTAATCTGAGAAATGTCAACATCTTTAGGGTATGGGTCTAAAACTTTGAAGAAGACTTGACTGGAGAAGTACTCCTCCTCCTTCTACTGCAGTTAGAGGTAAACTAGGGCCATAGATGACTTACTTAGAGACAAGTAGGTTTGGAAGAAGGCATGCGTTTTTCCTCCTAATATTTTGAGGCGTCAAGCTAGAAAAATCTTAAGTATATTCAACAACAGAGTTTGATTTATTTGTGTTTTCAACAGAAGGTAGGTTGTTTTCCTGTTCAGGAAAATTTGTAAGTGATAAAAGCAAACCATCACATTAGTTGCTTTTTGCAAGTCTGTCAAGCGCACAGTTTTTCATTACTTTTCCTTTCAATGAGCATTTTTCAGCTCTTACTACAGCTTTTATCACTGAAGACTGTGGGTAATGGTTTTCATCATCAGACAATGAAATCCCAGATGTGGTATGTTTACATGGGTTTGCTGTTTTTATTTTTTTAAACCACTAAGAAAATGATAAACCAAGCTATTTTTGAGGACTTCTAAGCTTTGTTTGCATTTTCTGTATGAATATTATTGGCTTATCTCTTCAGCTGGCCAGCACCACTTAGTGTTGTGGTTGGCTCTAGGTGAGGTTCCCTAGCAGCTGTTTTATTGTTGCAGCTGTACCTGCTGTACCAGATGTACTCCTTTTTTTCCTAGCATGCGTTAGGAGTTTTACACATGCCAACAGCAAGCAGGACTTGATAACTTCTCCTTGAACCTCTGACAACCTGCTTCAACGTGTTTCAAATGAACAAAAGGAGGAGGCAAGTCTCCAAGTTAGGTTGCTGCAGCCTTGAAAAGAAAAAAACTCTAGGGGTATGCTCACAACTCATTCAGGTCCCCTCAAGGAAGAAGGTCTTTTTTGATGCTGATCTTTTCAAAATAAAGCAAAAATACTTCCCTAAGGCAGAAACCTGACTCTTCAAAGGTCATTGTGTGAAAATGTTGGTAGCCTATGTTTTTTTTCTAGAAGTGAAACTGTTAATTCCAGTAACTCTTAGTTTCATGTCAGATGAAGAGGACAAGAAACATTACTCTTAACATTTTTGCAGATTGTTTCCAGTGAAGTTTGCTATATGTCTTTAAGCCACATAAGCAGTCATTCACAATCTAGAGACTATACTTTCACTTACAGTTGTGGTTTGCATTCTCCAGTCTGGGAAACCTCTGAGCTATATAACAAATAAAAATGCAGGAAAAGCTTATTCCAAGTCTTCAGGCAACATTTGCATTTGACATTCCTGATCATGATTGCTGATGAAGAATGCATAGATTTGAGTATGCACAGGCAAATTCAGAATAAAATCCCTCCTCTTCCTTATGCATACATGAATAATTTCTAATCTCTACTGCATAATTATTCTTTTCCCCCACAAACTGTTGGATTTAATGCAATGCAGTATTTGTATCTGGTTTTAGGACAAAATACTTTATTTCTACTTTTGCATTCTGCCCTGTGTAATCTTCTCTACTGACTGATCACACATTCAGTTTCAAAGTTACTCTTTCATTTACATTATGCCTTGACCCAGTATTGTCTTCTGGAATTTCTTAATTTCACATCCAGAAGGGAAGTTTCCCAGGAACCAGAGGAACAGAGGAAACCAGGTTATCAGCTTCTAAATATTCTAAACAAACAGATAAAAATAGTATTTGGGATGAAATAAGATGAGAACAGACAAGCAGACTGGCAAGAATTAGTTGCACTGCATAATGCTGAGCTTCTTCAGGTGAGGCCTTCTGGGGACTTCTGATTTTTGGTAGTACTTAATATTTTGAAAGAAATTGCCTGTCATTGTTGATCTCATTTCATATATTACTGTGAAATGTTTGTGGTTTCTATTATTATATATACAGGGGTTTAAGCTTTGAGGTGTCACATTTGTGAACTGTCTTGTTCACAGTGCATGCATGCGAATATGCTGGAAGGTGGCTCCTGTCAAATAAAAAGGCAACTGTAAGTTACAAAAGGGTGATGCAATGTGAAGGGGCAAAATACCTTAGTTTGTGCTTTTCAAATGTTTATTACATGGAATTTTTCAAATTTTGAATTCTACATTAAGAGTAAAATATAAAAAATAATTTTGTCATAAATCAGCATTCTTTCACTGTATTCTGGAGTAGCTGAACAGATGACGTCGAAATGTAATATAATGCTGGTTTTCCTCAGATCTTGTAAAATTAGTTTTACATGAAGATGTGTTATTGCATTAATATGAAACGTATAATGAACAGATGCTCAATTATCTCCGCATCATCTCCAAAATGAGTGTGCGCATTGAGGAATGTGTGGCGCGTGGTGACCTTGCCTATTGACGAAAGGAGATGTTCCATTTTCCAGCAGTGAGTCCCTAAGGGAATCAAGCTATTACCCTGTGCTTAATGAAATGCCATGTCTGCATGGCACAGAGCACAGCTGTTACACGAAAAACCACGTTTCAGTATCAGCTTCACCCTGGATGTGTCCGTAGATGTGGATAACAAGGCAAAGCTTGACAGCGCTGTTTTATTCGTTAGTTAATGGGAGGTGTATATTTATCAGAGGGAGGAAATTGTTTCAAGGAGCATTTTTTGTGGTCTGATCCCTCCATGTGCAGAAATAGGCAGGAATGCTTGTAGGGGTTGTCTCAGATTCCCTGGAGAGCAGTTACTGAGCTAATGCTGAGTCACTGGTTGTAGCTTTCACGCTGTCCCTGGGAGAGCAGAGCTTTTTCCATGCCCTGTGTGCAGTGAACCAAGNTTGCTCACTGCNGCCAGACTGTTCCTTAGATCTGTTTGTTCAGTGCTNGTAATTNGAAAGATCAGTCAAAATGAGGACTCTTGTTAATGNCTCTGATAATTCAGAGAGAAAATGGGGAGGCTGTGAGGCTNCTGAAAATGGGGAGCAGCTATTGCTTGGTGTGACCAGAAATAATGTAAAAGGCTACTACTTGTTCATATTGTCCAACCACGGTTAACCCTTGTGCTGCCAACAGTTACAGATAGTCCTTCTCTCTTTTGCTTTTCCCCTGCAGATCTTTGTCTGGTAGCACACGTTATGATGGGGCTGCCCACTGACAACTGAGCACGAGTCCAGTGTTACCAGGCACCTTTGCCTCTTCAGTATTTAATTGTCGAGTGTGCTACATTTATCAGCCAATATACAGCAAGACTCTGTTAGCCCTGTGAGTTTCACCAAATCATGCCAGGTTTCTCTTTCTTCACCTCCCTTGACGATCTCTTTCTCCAGGCCCTTGCTCATGCGTCTTGCTCATCGCCCCAAACCACTGCGGTGTCTTTCCCTTTGGAACGGCGTGCCCTAAATCTGCTGCAATCACCGTCGTGGTGCATGGATCAGTACCTGAATCAGAGCAGTGAGGTTTTTCGGTTGATGAAACCGGATCCTACTCACTCAGTAGGAAGTGTGGAGAGTGCTAATTAGAGTGAAATAGAGCTGAAGATATTTTCTGTTTTATTATTTCTTTAGTTTTGCCTCGCTTTTGTCAGTAGATTATCAGACATAACTCTGATATTTGTGTACCAAAGGAACAAATCTGTCATTTTAGCAAAAACAGATTTCTTGCTTGACCCATGATTTGTAAACCATGTGCTAGAGAGGAGCTAGCTGGCTACCCGTCTTAAGGGTGGTAACATAACTGACATGAATGCAGGCAAGGGTCACGAACCATTCTGCTCCTCTTTGCTAAGCTAACGCCCTCTGTTGCCTTGTTCCATTTCACTTCTTTCTCTTCTCCAATTCGTGTTTCTGGTTGAAGAAGGCTGTTAAGGTTTTGCTTTATACGTTAGCAGCAAACAGCCTGTTTCCTGCAGCACAAGGACGGGCCAACAAGACCTCTGGTGCTTCCAGCAAGATAACCTTTCACACTGGACAAAAAAGAAACTACTGTTAGTCCTGAGCTCAAGACTCACTCACATGTCCCTGGTGTCACTTTCTGCTGTGGAATATTTGCAGCCCTGATGCTGCTGCTCCTTGGTTCCAGGCTCTGCTGGAACATGGGCATCTGGAACAAGCTATGTGCGGTGACATTGCCTTTCCTGGGTTCTGGGACAAAGCTGCAGCCTTGTATTGTGACAGCTCCTCCTTATTTGATGGACATCCAATCCATGTCATGACTCAGGGTGTGGAATCTCACCCGTCAGCTTTCAGCTAAGTTGGGAGATCTGGCAGCCCTGCCTGCTCTTTCATCTATTCTACATGCAAAGCCATGCCTACCAGGAGGCTAACAGAGAAGCTGAGAAGCGCAAAGGTCCATGTTATTATCAATTAGTATCAGAAGAACTTGGCTTCCTACACTTCCTTTCTCCTTTGCACTTGCACAGCTGTCAGCACAGACTGCGTTCTGCAGAAGTGCTGGAAGGACAGCTGGGTGTTTGGGGTTTTTTTGATGCATACTCAGATGTCAGAGCAGAAACCATGGTCAGAGGAAAGCAGAAAGAAAAGTGATAGCTGAAACTGTGTCCTCCGTTGTATCGGTTGGATAAATTCTGGCTGCAATCTGCTGAGGAAGGAAGAATGTCTTTGTGTGACTGAGGCAATTCCCAGAGAAAACAGGCTCAGTGCACAGTTTTGTAGTTGCCATCACTGCTTGGTACACAGGGATGCTGCACTGTAATTTAGAATTTCTCCACACACTGCGGACAAATCCAGAGTTATGGATTTAGAAAAACCCAAAAATCTATGTGTGTTTCGTTGCACTTACATGTGACTAATGACATTATTATAAATAATAATAGCTAGACTTTTCTGTATATAATGTATTTCTTTGCTAAACTTTTCCAATGTGTCTGGTGAGTCTGATTAATTTCGGTGCCCTTTTAAAGACTGATTGCCTTTGGGATACTTTCATTTAGAAATGTTAAAAATGGAGCATGTCAGATCAACAGTCACATCCTGTACCTTTGAAGACGCGGTGCACAGGAGCAGAGCCTTATTCTGTAAGGTTCTAAGCACATACAAAAGCAGACATGAAAAAACATGGAGAGGTATCTATACACCATTTGCTAAATATGAGCCCTCATTTTTTAATGAAGCTGGAGAGAAAATATGGGTGACAGGATTGTGATGCAAATGAGACATTCAGGGACAGAGAGAGGAAGCAGTTAAATAATGAGTCGGTGGTATTGCTAAAGAAAGGATGTATGTTTTGGTTAGAAGAAGTTGCAATGGACATCAAGACATCCAAAAGGAGAGACATCAATTAAGTTCAAAGATGGCAGAGGGAGAGAGAAGTGGGTCAGAAACAGAAGAGTAAGCGGATAAGTTTATGACATAATGGTGACACCAGTGGAAATTTTAGTTAAAGAGGAAAAACAGTACAGATGCGGAAGATAAAAGGACTAATAAAAAACTGCAGTAGTATGAAAACGTAGGAAGAGAACCTGAAGAAACAAGTAGAGGAAAAAATAGAAGAGAGCAGATCTGCAGAGGCTATCAGAGATGACATGTGAGAAAAAAAAAGTTTTTAAAAAGCATCGGAAGGAAAGTGTGAGGTGTGGGGCATTATCATTAGTGAAAGTCAGGGCAAGGATCCAGAAGAGAATGGGACTGAGGAGCTAGAGGGAGGAAAAAAGTAATGAAGGACTAGAAAATGTTGGTAGGGATAAGGGAGAAGAGGACACCTTCTTTTCTGATGTTGATATATTATAAATTTTTTTTGCCTTATGTTGGCATTCAGGAGCCATAACTATGCGAGCACAGGTCTTTGCCCAAAGTCTTTCAGTCCGATTGAAAAGCCTGGTAAGGTCATCAGGAGAAAGAGAAGTAGTTTAGAGTGATCAGAGAGCACAAAGGAGTGAATCAACATCATAACGTTTGAATTATAAAAAGGATCATGCCTCATTTAAAGCCAAAACCCTTCTGTCTGTCTTATAGCCCGGTTGAATTTGTCCTATACCAAGGTGATCAGATAATGTTTTCCTGCTTATGCCAAATTTTGCTAAATATGTTAATCTTCATTGAGCTTTTGAAAGCATGGGAGAGGAGTTTTTAGGCCCTATGTAAGACATTCAGGAAAAATTTTGTCTGCCATTTAAAAGTTACTTTTAAAATTTTTTGTGGTCATTTATTGAAAAGGCAAACTAATTTGTTGATGAACATCTGTTAAACTTCACAGAGGTTATTCTCTACCAGACCTCAGTCTTAATTGTGTTGCGGAACAGAAGAGGTTAAGTATGAGAACTGCCCATCCTATTCTCTCTTCTCTGCAGATCCAGAAGGTTATGCAGAACTAGTATTTTATTTTGCAGAATAAGCTCTAAACTCTTTCTTCTTCCTTTGGACAGTTAAATTGTCTGTTTCTTTCTTGTTCTCCACCTGCGTCATAATATCACGTAGACATCCCTGTGGCCTGAGTAATGCTACGCTCCTCCCAGCCACTAAAATAAAGAGTCTGGAAGAGGTACTGTTCTCCAGTTTCAGGGGAAAATGAAGTCTCCTTCTTGTCTTCTAATGAAGATCAGTCTTTGATTCTGTCATAGTACAGTAGCTATTCCCAGGAACTTTCATCTCCTTATTTAATCAGTAGGGAATATAATAAAACCTCTGTAGTGTTCTTTACTATTTAGAAAAAAATAATTCACTGCAGTTTCAGCTAGGTTTTTATAAGCTTGAAAATGCGGCTCTCTTTCCTTTCTAACTTGTTTTCACACTCCTCCCTCTGCATGTTTTCACGGGATCACAGCACTGCCAAGGTTGGCAGGGACCTCTGGAGATTGTCTAGTCCAACCTCCTGCTCAGAGCAGGTCAGATGGAGCTGGTTGCCCAGGACCATGTCCATCTGGGTTTTCAATACCCAAGGAGTGCGACTGCACAACTTATCTGGGCACCTGTGCCCAGTGCTCCATCACTCGCACAGTAAAAGAGTGTTTTCTTATATTCAGGCAGAATTTCATGTGTTTCCTTTTTTTGCTCATTGTCTCATCCTTTCACTGGATACCCCTGAGAAGAGCCTGGCTCCACCTTCTTCTTTACACCCTGCTATCCAGTATCTATAAAGATTGCTTTAAGCTTTTTCTTCTGTAGGCTGAACAGTCTCGGCTCCCTCAGCCTTTCCTCGTAGAAGAGATGCTCCAGTCCATTCATCATCTTCCTGGCCCCTCAACTGGACTTGCAGCAATACGTCCATCTTTTCTTGTGCTGGGGATCCCACAATTGGACACTGCTCTCCAGATGTGGCCTCACCAGTGCTAAGTGGCGGGGAAGGTTAATCGTTTGGGCAGTGCTGCTGGAAGCTAAGTTTTGGGCCAGTCAGTTCTGAGCTGCCTGCTTCTGAGCAGGAAAACTCCATCCATTGAATCAGACTTCCAGAGCACTCTATAGAGTCTCTTAACAGTAGCAACGGAGGCAGAAAAAGACTGTCACGAGTTTCAGAGCATCTTATATGCAATAGGCAAAGACTGAGATAACATTTTTCCTATTTGTGTGTGTTCGAAGCAAAAACAAGTTGTGTGGGTCACAACGGCATTTCCCACTGGGAGAAGTTGGGTCTTTTACTACAGAGCTTCTCCTTGTACTCAGGCTTGAATTTCTCCCTGAAACATCAGGCTCTGGTCACTCAGAGATGCAGTTCCTGGGTGTTACCAAAATAGTTCCTGCTGATGTTTTCCCTTAAAAGCAAATCTCACAGTACCTTGAAGATCTAGGAAGAATTATGACCTATTTAAGTGATGCATTGTCTTTTATTACAACAAGTGGTACAGCTGAAATACAGACAAGCCTTGGGGCCTGCCATTTGTCTGCTGGTCACCAGCTCTGCTAGGTGGTACGGAATGCAAACCTCGGTTTTGTCACTGCCAAGGAGAGTTCACAGCTTAGTGCTCCAGCTTTGCTGACTTCGGTACTTCAGCTCCTGGGGGTATTCGCAGTAGTAAAGTCAATTTGTGTTTCTTTTTCAAAAATAGACTGCTTTTAAATTTACTCCAGTTATACATTGCTTGCCATAGTTGCATAATAAATCACAACGAAATTAACATAAATTGCTAAATGAAAACCAAGGACACGGTGCTAAATGAAACTGTAGAATCAAGGCAAATTATTCTCAAATGAGCAATTTTTTGAAAGCAAAAATGCTTCACAATTAATTTCAAGAGTGTTTTGTCTTTCATTTTGTGAATTAAAATGTTTTGGTGTCGAAATCTGACACATCGGTTTCCTCATCTTTCACTCGAAGCAGCTGTTACGGGTGTTGCTGAGCCGTGTCCGCTGAGACCAGCAGAATGACAGCAACGCTCATACTTGTCCCAGTGCTCGGGCACTTGCAAAACAGACCCAGCAAGTGGAGCATGGTGACCCACCATTACTGTCTGACCAGAAGCCACCTGCTTTGCAGCCTTGCCGTGCAGGAGCTCCATCTCTCGTACCAGCTTCTTATCCCAAGGTGCGTGGAGGTCTTTGCTAGGTGCACGCACAGAAAACGCGTCTTGTGCAAAGGGCCTAGCGAGATCTCTTGCTGGAGCTCAGCTTTCTATGCGCCTACTTGCTCGGCTGCAACAGCAAGGAAGTTAATGATTTCTGCCTTACCTGTCGTTATTCTACACAAATACCCACCACCTCCAGAGTGATACCTAAAAGGTGGCCTTCATTTTTATCTTGGCTTTTCCATGGCCTGGACTGGAATCACAATAAATCAGCACATTTCAAAACGTTTTTTTTGTTGGTTGGTTTTTTTACTTAAAATCATGTCATGAGGTGAAGATCATCATCTAAACAGCAACACTTCCAGGGCAGAATACATAACCTGAAGTATAAACGTTTCAGAAAAATCCCCCTAGCCAACTGTATGCATTGCTAATGCAATAAAGTAAAAAAAAAAAAGGGGAGAAGAAAAAGCTGAAAAGAAAGAAATCTCTCAGTTTCATATTAGATGTCTAACGAGACTTATGCACAAGTTTAAATATAAATATTCAAGTATTCTGAATTTGTAAAGGTTTCATGGCTATTTTTATGCAGTTCTTTGAGACCTCTGATGGTAAGGGACCTCGTTTTGTCCAAGGAACATTATGGACAAGCTTCTTATGCAGCAAACACAAAATTGTGCTCTGCAGTCCAAGTAACATATACACATTTGTATACACACACGCACACATATGCAGAAAGGTACTTGCTTTCAAGCTAGCCATTTCTGTTTATTTAATGGTGGATATGCCATGGGATTTGTGTGTTAATGATGATGCCTGCAGTGAAGAATTCTGCCAGCTGATAAATGACAAAATAAAGAAAGGTTCAGCCCTTGAAGGAAATGGGCAGGCAGTACATTTAGAATGATGCAATTTAAAAAAAACCTCAAAAGTCAGATTTTCTTGTGTCAGTAACAGCCTAGAGCTTGCAGTCAGGCTGCATTTGCTACTGTATGTAAAACGAAATGCATTTTTGCTTCTCCATAAGCAGTGATATTTTGGGACACTTGTAGCCTGTATCTACTTCACAGTATTCTTTCTTTAATGTGTGAGGGTGTCTTACAGAAGAAAGAGGCAATTTCATCAGGGAGTTAGCAAACTAAGATTGCAGTTGAGTCACAGCTTTACAGGATCTTCATAACATTGCTTGAATTCACATTTATGCCTGTGTGCGTTCTGGTTTGCAGCCAAGGCCCGGTTCCCAAAATCAGTGGAATTTCTCTTGGTATCTTCATTTAGCTTTGGTTGAGTATCTTGTGAAGGGTGGATTTCAAAGAGAAGCTGGGCCCAAATAAGTAATTTACAGTTGTCCTTTCAATTATTGTCATTGTGTTAGATTTTCTTTTTATTCCGATTATTTTGTTTCTTATGGCAAAAATGCATGTAGGAGTTTTATTTCACTGCCAATATATCAACTTCACATGATAGCAATTTAGCCATAGTAAGAAGTGCTTGATACAGGAATGCAAATACAGTTAATCAGTCTTGTATATCTGGGAAACCAATACTGTCTGACTCCAGCCTAAAATTGGCCTTGGAGGATAAGCCAGTTAGTTATTTTCCAGGTTTGAAAGCCACCAAAAGCAAGAAGCAGCAGTTTTATTGGTACTGCTGACTCCCATACACTCCTTTTGCCTATGTGGTTGCATCTGATCTTGACCATGTGTGTGAAGTTGGAGATGGAAGAAGTATCATAGAATCATAAAATGGTTTGGGTTGGAAGCGACCTTTAAAGGCCATCTAGACCCTGCAATGAGCGGGGACATCTTCAGCTAGACCAGGTTGCTCAAATCCCCATCCAGCCTGACCTTGGGATGGCACGTTTACGACTAAAAGGAAGATTTAGATTCTGTAATCCACAAAATTTGCTTTTATGCTAGTCAGAGATGTCTCCACCCAGGTATTCGTGCCTTTTTGGATGTCGGTCTCCTTGCCAGCAGAAAGCTTTCAGTGTTGCCACCACTGCTGTCTGTATATCCCAAGTGGTAAAAGTCAAGGAAGTGAGAAAGCGTGCATTAGAGGTATGGAAGAAACACGGCACAGGAGAGAGTGATGGCAAACAGTTCAGGATGACATTTTCAAAGAGGACAGGAAAAATACAAAGAGCACTGAAGAGAAAAGCTCCACCCCACAGGCTCGAGAGTTTCCATCAGTAACAGAAATCAGAGCTATTTCCCAACAGCTTTTGCTGGCATCAAGGCTGTGGAGCAACACCATTAGAGAAGTCCTGTTGGGCATCCTTTGTTTCCCTCCGATTTCTCCCGTATCCCATTTTGCTCAGGCGCACAGGAGAGCTGAGCTTTTAGGCAGCTGCACAGCATGCTTTGTGTTCACAATTTTGCCAAGTGACCCGTTCACCAACAAGGCCTTCAGCAAACATGTTTTTAAACAATGTTTGTCATTTTGCTAGAGCCCATGACTTGGCTCTTGACGTGTGCGAGTTGGCACGATTCCGTTTTGGGCTGTTGCACTTCAGAACCACTCTGGACACCGACAGAGCTGCTCATATAGCGAAGCTCATATGGGCGCTTCGGTTCTGTGGTTTGAATTGGGGCTGAATAAGGACACCTAACCTCGAGCAACCTCTGTTGGGAACATCTTGGCCTGCAAATCATAGTGAAGAATGGAGGCTTATCTTTTGGTTAAAGGAGTCAGTAATGGAACTATCAGACAGCACACAAAGAGACGAATTTGCTATTTTGTCATTCAACAAAATGTAAAGTCAAGTCATGTTTCAACCTTCACATCTGATTTTATTACATTCTGTAGCCAGCTGCTTCTTCCAGTTTTTATTAAAGAAAGCTTTTCTGTTTTCCTCAGTTTAACCCTGGCCTTCCTCACCTGTGCTTTTTCTTGTCTGACAGCTATGACTGAATGAAGGAAGCTAAATCCAATTTTGTATCAGAAGACCTTGCAAAGAAATGAAAGTTCGTTGTAAACAACATTGCAATTTAAGAAGAAATCCTAGATGTAGTGGGGCAGATTCTTCAGCCTTCTATTTTGACTTTGCTGTCAAAACCTTCAGACCTGATAACTGGATAATAATTTGGACAAACAAGGTTATTAAAATACTGGGGAGGTGGTGGGGCGGGGGAAGGTTCTGAGCCTTAGGAGCCCTGAGAGAGAGCTCCCACTTGGGACACGGTGATACATCTTGATACGCACAGTCCGGAGCGTTTCATCTTCTGGGCATCCTGCCTGCAAAGAAGAGTCAGTGGCTCATGCATCATCCTTCTGCCAGTCCCTGGCGTGGAGCTGTGACTGGAAGAGTGAGAAAAGATGCAGGGTATCCCTGTACACCAGAATGCCGTGATTGCCAGAAGCTGCCGATAAGGCCATTCGTACAGGTACTGACTGCTGCAGTGTGCACCAAACAATTGACCCAAAATTGATCCTCCAGAACATCAGACAGCTTATAAGTTGGCTGAAGGTCACCTTGGACTGCAGTTTACCCTAGCAAATCCAGCCTATTGTTTTTATTTTGTTTACCAAACCCATTAGGACTGCCAAGTATATTAGGGAGAATGCTTTAAAAAAATGTGAAGTTCTGACTCACATCATTGCATACACAAATCAAAATGTCTGAATCGTGCCAAGGAACCCAAGCATGAAAATTGGTTTTTGGTAATTTTCTGGGGGCTTGTATTAAGCCTTTTGTTTTCTTTCAAGGGAGCCGGGGGTGGGGGTATTATTAGTTGTAAATTAATTTTGCTTCTTGAAAGAAAATCTGCTGTGGCAAAGCCGCTCTTCCGTTCATAGTTCAATGTGAATGACGGTGTGATTACAAACAGCGACTGGGTGACTGCAGCCAAACATTCAGAATAAGCTGGTCTGATTTTGCAGAGCGGAACCGTGTTGATTCTGTGGACACAGATGATTCACTGCCACATTCTGGACCGTGGAGGTGGCTGTCCAGAGCCTGTTGTTTGTGACCAGGCTTGTGTTTGGTATGGAGCTGGTATAGGGAAAGGATTATTGGTCTAACTAAATATTTTTAATATCAAGGCGTGCCTTATGCACTCTGTTGAAAATTATCATTAAAATAATTTTTGATCCTGTATTTGCTTAGTTACCATAAGCTTCCACTTAAAAAATCCTAACTGTAAGATGACTGCTTCCAGGATGTGCTTTTGGGATTGAATGTGCTCCTGCATCACCACACCTAGCACCACACCATGGCAGGTGGGACTTTGTGTCAGTGTGACAGGGTTTCGTGCATCTCTGTTCCTGCCTGGCTGTCACAGCTTGTGCCTGTACTTCTCCTGAGATGGAATTACGTGATTGCCCATGTTTTTATTGTCCTGTGCGTTTATGTCACCTTACCACAAAAAGCTAAAATACCTGCAAATCTGCTGGGAACCTGCAGTAAGCAAAGGCACACTGACGTGGATTGTGCTGGTGGAGGCTGTGATGCTGAGGTACCTGAAGGAGAGTCTGGGTAGTGCCATGACAAATATTTTGTGAGCCTTGCAGTATTCATTTTCTCTGAAGAAAGTAGTTTGTTTTTCACTGGTGTGTCAGTCTCATGCTGTAGTTTGGGTCTGTTTTATCCTAAACTCAAGGAGCTTGTGCTGAAGCAGGTGCCACTGAAGAGTTAACAGAATCATAGAATCATAGAAAGTTTTGGGTCGGAAGGGACCTTTAGAGGTTATCTAGTCCAACCCCCCTGCAGTGAGCAGGGACACCGCTAACTGGATCAGGTTGCTCTGAGCCCTGTCCAACCTGGTCTTGAATGTTTCCAGGGATGGGGCCTCCACTACCTCTCTGGGCAACCCGTTCCAGTGTT
>Ga0065711_1038020_pt1 | contig 19237 bp, 9 predicted proteins | sample Hoacrofraction12_FD_59098 | JGI IMG/M metagenome (GOLD analysis project Ga0065711, IMG submission 59098) | Hoatzin crop microbial communities from Cojedes, Venezuela - Epithelial fraction 12 v2 (version 2) | ecosystem: Host-associated > Birds > Digestive system > Esophagus > Crop | place...
TTTTTTTAGAGACCAAACTCATTTTACTAAGTAAGGTGACAAATACTGAGAAACTCCCGACAGGTATAAAATATCTGAAGCAAAGGTTAGTGAGACTTGTCCTTCTGAAATTATCTTCCTTTCTAAGGCTCTCAAATACTGTGCATTAGGCACCATAAGGATACAGGAGCATCCATTCCACACAGATCTAAAATACAAAATGTACAGCTTGTTAAATCAACCAAAATAAACCCTTCGGTTTTTGATAAAAAATATCAAAAAGCTATATCCTTACACGCTTGTTCTTGAGTAAATTCATCAGGTAAATAAAGGTAGTAGCTCCCCCCTCCTTCAAAAGGCAGTTATGGCCTACAGCTAAATTTATATTTTGTTGAAAACATGCATTACATCGCTTTATGCAAGGACCATAATTTGTAGTAAATATTTTACTTGAGCAACGTTCGATACCTAGAAAACTACCTCATTTATTAGCTCAGCAACACAGCAGAAGCTGTTGAGATAAGGTAGTTACTGTCATGCTCTTTCCTGTATTTTCTTTTTAAAAGAAGACCAAAAAAAAAAAAAAGGAGCAGTAGTGCCAGATGTCTCAAACAAGCTACATGTGCTATGATTCCTCCCCCTTCCCCCACTCCAAGAGCGGCATTCTGGAGCAGGGTACACCCTATAGCATCAGTTTGCTGCATTCAGAGAACTGTCCCATACTCTTGGAATCGCATGAAACTCGCAGCAGACTTCCAGGACTCTGAGGTACCAATCACTTACTAATAGTCTCACCTCCAACAGATCAAACAAATCTCACACAACAAATGCTAGGTTTTGCGGTGGGGTTTTTTTTTCCCTTTTTCTTCCTTACAGCTAAAACAAAAATGCAATTTTGGGCATAAGCAAAGAATTAGAGCTATTGTTTTCACCGTATCTTAAACACAAAAGGAACCTCCTTTTAGTCGTCACAGCCCCTTTAATATAAGGCATACCAAAAACTATTTTTCTCTGTTAAAAGTTAGTTGTAAGTACGTATAAAATGCCGAATAACATTTCATTGCAGTGTTGACTGTATTTACAGTAGCTATATTTTAATTCATACAGCAGTTTAATACTTGTGATTTTTTGTGGCAAATTCAGATAAATTTGCTGCTGAATGATCCTTTTCTAAGACTCCTAACGGGCTGCTACCCCAGTGGGGTGAACCTAACCAGATCAAGTATTACCAGTCCATTGAAAAACAACAACAAAAAATAACAAAAGCGCACAAATTTTCACATTTCACATGCTCCAGTTTACACTCCAATCTAGTAATGACAGCTCATCCTCACTGACAACTACAACTAACATTCAGAACCACAAATAGGGAGGAGTAAAGGGCTGACAAATCCTATTTTGCTGACTTTCGTTACCTGGGTGGTGACCTCCAACACAGGGATGGAAAACTCAACTGCCGCGGCAGACACCCGCAGAGGACAACTATCAGAGCCTATAGCTGCCCAACAATCGCATGGAAAAATGCTTCAGTCACTCGCTGTAATTTCAGCTTTTAATTTATTATCTCAACTGTATCATCTTCTTGTGGTTTTCAGTTGATGACCATATTAGACTTATCTGTTTGAAATCACCTCTAATTATTAAAACAAGAATTGCTAGATTGCAAGTGCTGTATCTGTCACTGTGTCTTCCCCAACAATTCTTGCGGTTCCATAATTAACTGCATTCCTACTCTTAGCACAGGTTTCTCTTCCTCTGTTTTGTACCAAACACATATCACGCTCCCTGCACTCAAATCAGAAATGGGTAACTCAGCAGTTGAGAACACAACATACTATTAAGTGTACAGGACTTTTTCAGTCCTAGTTTAGTTTCTCTGACTTTTCTCAGTAAATAATCAATTATTTTAGAACAGTTGGACAGAAGAGGGGTTATTTAAAACAGGCAATACCTCCTTCATGTTACTTTGATCTTTCTACTCCATTTTACATTGTACAATGATGCAAAGCTGAAATAAGCCAACACACTTTCTCTTTACCACATATTTAAATTTCTGAAATACAAAATTAAATCTAGTTGAATTCCCCATATGAAGTTATTAAGTTGTCCTAGCTACTTCTTCAAGAGCAGTGTTTCTTTGACGTAATTAGCTATCCATCAATTACATAATTATTTATGACTCCTGTGTTGAACTCTGCAGACTCTGCTCTTACTTCTGGCTAACCGATTTTGTTCTCATAGATTGTTTTTACCAGTAGGTTGTGATCACCACTCAGGATTGTAACATTTAATGGCAAATAAGTTTTTCACCTGGTAAGGTTCTGCAAAATCATTTACTACTTACATCAAGTTCACAGCTCCTGAAACCAGTATCTATTTAAAAAATAAATAATTTTTTAAAAAATCGATTACATATAGTCTGTTATCACAGGGCTGACTATTCATTATGGGAAAACAGAAGATACCAAAAATTAAGTAACTGGATTTGGATTCACCTACATTTAAAATACCTTTATATAAAAAATAACCAAGCGTACTTAAGTATCATCAAGTAGCAAATTTTTACAAGTCATGGTTTTAATGCCCCAGGCACTCATTTCATAAGAACACTGGATCAGCAATAAGCCATGTTGTATTAATCTCTTCACACTGCTAATGCAAACTGCCAACTTTGTGTCCTGCTTGCTCAAAAAGCCACTTAACATTCAGAATTGCTCTTACAATAAAATCAGCAGTATAGAATCTTTTGCTGTTGTACCACTACTCAGGATTACAAGTATATCATCTTGTTTCCCATAGGTTTGCACTCAAAATTTTCTAAAATGTAAATGAAATTCTTATGCAGGCATGCCACTGGAAGTTAACATCACCTGACAAAATAGCTACACATAATGTTTAGTTACAATAACACAATGCTTTGGCTGAAATATATTTATCATCTTTCCTTTACTTTTGTTCGCCCACATACAACTAACTGTAATCAGTTTTAATGTTTCAGAGTAAGGTTTTAATTCCTCACCTAACCTATATGAATAATCTCTCGCTATTTTGATCATGATCTATCACACAGCTGGCAAAACATACGTTACTGAAAAATCAATTGATTTAAAGAATTAATTATAATAATGCTACCAAAACACACTTATCAGATCTGTCTTGGAAGACTCCAACGTAAATAACCAAAGGGGTTACATCTTTCCAAGATTTTTTTTTTCTTCCCCCAGTTTCAGCATTATTTATCTATTACGAAAATGTTCTGTCTGGAGTAAGTCTTCCATCCTCTCTACAGCAAGTGTGCTGGGGGCTATTAATATGGATACCTGATCCTGCACAATTTCATAAACGTGAAAGGTGAGACTAATATTCCATTCAGAGGATGCTTTTTCTTGGCACCAGACTGCCTCGGTCTTGAAACAATATAAACCAAATTTTAGCAAAAGTTAGGGAAATTATAACATTCCATCTAATTGTCAGACATGAACATTTTTATCCGAGTGTAAATTAGGTCTGGCGGTTGTTCAGCTTGACCTCCACTTACGATAATCTTGCCCTAGGGTACAAAAATCCTAGACCATTAAATGCTATGAATTTAGTCTTGCAAGCAACCTAAAATGAACCTGCAATCAGAGCCACGATTTTCAACTGCTGTTCAGAGCCAAATAGACAACAGTGATAATGGGTAACACCATGTCAAGCTGGACTTTTTGTTTGGTTGTTTGGGTTTTTTGGTGTGTTTTGTTTGTTGTTTTGGGTTTTTTTGGTGTGTTTTGTGTTTGTGTTTTGTTTTGGTTTTTTTTAAGAAACACAACTACTATCTCTACCCTTGGCATATTATTTTTAACTTCAGGATGGTTTTGAGTTTAAGGGAAAATAATTACCCTTTAAATTCCAAGGTCAAGAGAAAAACAACCCACTGCTTAAATTTTATATGCATATAGTTCAGTTGGAAGTCTGGGTAAGAAAAGATAGGTTAATATAAAGCTGCCCACTTCTTTCAGTTATGCAAAATTTTAAAATGCCAGCTTTCCTACAATTCTCTAGACAGTCAACAGACATTCTAGAACTGCTACCGATTCATTACTGTGAAACAGATGCCTGCCAAAAAAATTAATTACAGAACATAAAGTTTATTACTATGTGAATTAACTTAAGACTTTATACGCTAAGCGCAAAAATTACTCTAGAACCACAGAATCTGGTATAATACACAGCCCACTAAGAAAACAAGGCGGAAGGGAAAAAGCCCAGAAAGGTACATGAGCACTTCTTGCAGCTGACCATAGCAAGACACACTTGCTAGGCCACAAACTAGTAAGATTCGTCTTCTGCAAGTCTTACCTGCAGAGAAGGAACAAAGGTGACAACAGTAGACCAGCAGAGGAGGAGTCAGACAGCAATACAGAACCTTCAAAAAGGTCAGAGAAGGCTGATGATGGACCAAAGAACAAGCAGTAGTTAGCTACTTGTGAACTTAACTCACACAGTAAGGGAAGGTCTAAGAACAAAGCTAGAGCATTTGAAGGACTAAAGCACACGAATGGCAAAGTCACAGCTGTTTCAACAGCAAAATAAGATGACAACACACAAAAGCCATCTGAGAAATTAAAAACAAGAACCAGAGATATCACTCGATTTACAGAAATCTGTCTCCCAGGGAATTAACTCCAATTAAGATCCATGTGTTTTAATAAAAATAAGAAAGCACAGTAAGTATTAAAAATTAGGTTTCAAATCTTAGCACTGAATTTACAGACAGTGAAAGCATATTACCAGTGACAAACTCTAAAGAAGCCTTTTCACCCTCACAGTAGTGATAGAGAGAAATATAAAGTACTCCATCAAAATGGTCATTCACACAGTTTTCTCTCAAAGAAATGCATAGAACTCTTAACACCTAGGACATAGTTAAGGAAATAATTCTGGCATTTTACACTGACTACAAAAGCAGCCAATCCACAAAGGACACCGTACCAGTGTAGGCCTAACAGAATGTCATCAGGTTTCTCCGTAGCACATACAAATACTAATCTCTTCTTCACAAGCAAAGTAATTGTATGCCATTCTCTACCAGACCATATAATGATGTTATTAACTGTATGATGATTACAGACTAGAAGTTACATTTTACAGCAACGAAGGTTTAATCATTCTTTACATTATAGTACTTCTGTATTTAATTCTGTATTAGAGCCCAACTGAGTACACACATTTGAAAACTGCAATCACAGCCAGTCCCCTCAGATACCCCAAAAGGACATGTTAGGGAGAAAATTTAAGTTGCTTTGGCTTCAATAGGTTAAAAACTGTGTAGTATAAATTGAAAGTTCTAATGTTATCACCTTATCTTCACCTGAATTCCCCAAGAATCAATTTCCTTAAATTTAAGTAGAAGGGAAAATATGCTCTTGCAGAGAAAGACAATTGTCCAGCATTATTTCCAGAAGCAGATACCAAAATATTTTCACCTCTTCCAATAACCCTGAAGAAAGTGAAGTACTCATCAAGCAATTCACTTCACATATGAGGTGACTCCTTGGAGCAACACAAGCAGCAATTCCCAGCTCAAGAAATCGCCAAGTATTTGCTGGATTGCGATATTTATAACCCTCAAGCACTAGCACAGAATGATGCCATTAAATGGTTTCCCTTTACCACAACAATATTCTTGTTCAAAATGGAAGCTAGTATTTGTCAAGGGAGAGAAGACAAAGAAGTGCCCTGGCTGCCTATTTCAACCACATCTCCCATCAATTAACACATCAAGGTTCACGCACTATGATGATTCCCTATCCTGAAATGAACAGATCTAAGTTTTGATACTTACCATTCCCCAAATTTACACTGAAATAACATACTACATAAATATTATTATTTATAAATAAATCACAATCTCTTTTTATATAAGCAGCAATGGTTTAAAACATGTCCATCTCCAGCCCAGCAGAATGTAATCAAACTATGACAATACTGGAGTACGCTGTAAGCAACAAAAACAAACGAATAAAAAAAAATCTAAACCATCAGGGCTGAAACACTACTTTGCTGTTCCCATATATCACACAGTCTCTAATGTGCACTGTGACACGCTACTTGTTAACAGTTCTCACCTAGGCAACACGGAGGCAAAACCCGAAACTTAGGGACGTGATTCTTCAGTGTTATGGAGCACACTAAAGGGTAAAACCAATATAAAGCGCCTATCTTAAGTATCTTTTGAAAGAGACTGACTGATCACTAGAGAAAAGAAAGGAATTTCTATCTTCCCTATGAAAATGAAGAAAAAACATTTGTAGAAAAATTCATTTTGTAAAAATCTATCAATATTTCAGTCAGCAAGACTAGCAACTAGAACTTACACTGGAATGCCAAATACAGGAAAAAACCACAGCACATGAAAGAAGTCAGCAAAAACTAAACACACTAGAGAGATCCTTAATAATGAGCAGGATGGATATCACAAATGAGAAAGGAAACACTATGTAGTGACCATGTTTAAATATGCAGTACTAATAGCTGATAATCATATTCTGTAAGCAGCAGGAACAGAGGTGTGATGTTGCAAATACAATAAATCCCCAAGGAAACAATATGTCTTCAAGATGTTCTCTAGAAATTGCTTATGGTTGATTAAAGCAGCATCAGTAACACATATCTAGCTACGCACAGGCAGGTTAACAATCACCCCACACTGCTAGTGAGAGAGGAAAAAAAGTGAAAGACCACATGATTTGTGTTAACCTTAGCAGTCAAAAGCCAACAAACATGAAATCAGCAACACTGCAGTATTCTAGTCTCCTCAGTAACATGAAAGAAGGGATGCATGTGCCTTTTGTCATCAGTGCAGAGAACTTACTGTTAAAAGCGTTTGTTAAGCCACAATTAGCAAAACTCCCCCTTTCACGGAAAATATTGGTATTTGAGTATTTTTAATACAGACATAAAAATCACACAAAGCAGTGTTTTAAGAAGGACTGAAAATACTATAAATTGATATATTAATTTCCAGTCATTTAAAACAAACCTTTCACAAACTTTTATACCTGACATCAGATACAGGTTACCTTACAGCTTGAAACCAGAAAGAATAATGAACACCCACAACCCACAACCCAAAGCCCAAAGCAAAATGCAGAGCTGGAATAATGGTCTTCCCCCAACCATTTCACACTAGACAAAAATTCTGCTATGTCTGCCCCAGTGCTGCTTGTACTTTCATATGTGCGGAGAAAGAGAAAGGACAATGCATCATAACATCCTATCTAGTTCTCAAAACCTCCTTGAATATTAGCATACAGACAGCACCCAAACTGCATCTCTGCCAATCCATCCACCCGCCCCTGTAGCACAGGCTTCTTACATCCTTTATGATCCCTTACGGATCAGAAGGAAATCATGAGCTACACATTTAAACAAAATTTTTCGAATCTGATTTTAACCTGCTTGGAACTTCTGGAAAGCTTCTGCAATTCTTCTCTAATGAACTAAAAATCCTACAAGCACATGGAGTACATGCAGTCAAAGTACAAAACCTAGGCAGTAACTCATCAGCTGATTTATCAATGGTTAGTAAGAAAAGTTCTGTCATGGTTCTAACACTACAAGCAAAATAATGTTCAGTGAAATCCATTTGCAGAATGTGTGTACATTAAAAAATGCTGCCCACCACAAATATCTGCAGATATGTAACCATTATTTATTTAAAAAGGACAGCCTTTTAACTACACCAAACTTACTCCTTAAAACAGGCTCTTGGTGTAACAGCTGCCCTTCAGACAAGGCAAGCTTTGTACTGTTCCCTGAAAAAGCTATGGTATTCTCAATCAATGGTGTAAGACAAGAAATTATTTTTTTTTAATTTAAGCTGCTAAATTGCTAAGAATACTGTGGAATCCAAAACATTTTTCTAGAGGCTACCTACTTGAATCTCACATGCTTCAGTCATGTGAGAAAACATTAAAAACCCAAATAAAAGCAATTTTTTCCCCACGACTGAACACTAGTGTAGTTTCCATAAAAATGCCAGAACAAATGCTACTAACAAGAAATCAGTGGATTTCTTAGAGGAATATGACTTTTAAAATAGACCTTTGAGTCGGGTATATTTTACACAGAAATGCAAACAGTTAAATATGGTTGGCCAAAGCATAAAGAACTGGATGACCATCCACTACAGTCAACCTACCAAGGTGGTTTTGGCTGTTCTGAAGAACAGCTAAAACAGTATAGCTTAGCCCAGTTTTCAGCTTCCCTCACTAAAACTGCATAAACTAGACAGCAAGATCACCCACACTCACACATTCTTTTAAAATTCCTCCGCTAGCTTTGCCCTCATGCAGGAGCTACAACGCTCGTCTAACTTAACCCTAACAAACCCCACTTCCCTCAAGAACGCAGCAACACGCCTGCTCTCCAACCCATCTATGGCCTTCAGCAAGCACTCCTCTCAGCTCGAGCTTTCATAGCACAGTTCATGTTGCACACGCTATTGCATGTCCAAGTTCGATTAGAAGCAGTATGCATTTTTTTAAAAAAATAATTATGTTAACAGAAAAAATCTTAGAAACATTTATTCAAGAGTGCAATACTGTACCTCCTGCTCCAAGGTAATTAATCATTTCAATTAAAGCTGACTGGTTTAATGTGGAAACCTTTCCGGAGTTAGCAAAAAAATGCTTGGTCTTCATCCTCTCCATCAATACACACAAGACCAAAATTAAATTTTAGTCCAAGAAGTGCTTTACAAAGTTGATTTTGGGCCTTCATATTTCTACGGGCAGGGAAATCTGTCGAAATCTAGCAATGTATTTCAAAAAAAGAAAAAAAAAAGCCTTTGTAATACTACACAGGAAACTGCACATCTAACCAAATAACAGTGAGTGACAGAAAAAGAGGGAAAACATTTTATTTCTCCCTTTCCAGCCTTTTGTCCCCACTGATACTAACTGATCAAGTCTACTTCCATAGATATGAATGGGTCCTTACAAACCAGTGTATCCCCTAGGCTTTTTTCAGGTTTTTAAGTGTTTTTTTTTTTTAAAAGGTCCTGATGGAGTTTCCTGTGCCTTGTCAGTGGTAGTTTTTAATGTGGACCCATTAGCCTACATCTCCACTATTGACAACTCCCCTGTTTCTCCTTGCTATGCTGAAGCGCGTTTACCTCAAGAATTAGAAAAGATCGATGCAAGATTTTTTTTTTTAATGCAACTAAATAGGACAGCACTACCATGTCTTTCAGAGAATTCCAAAAGACAGAGCAGTTAACAGTGTTAAAAGACAGATGCTACTCATAAATCTAAATATGTGGGGGCAGGAACGAGGGAGGGCTAAACAAATGAAAACTGCATGGATAAAGAATCAATTCAGGAAGGTAACTGCTACCAAATTAGACTAAGAAGATTAATATTCAGCCATTATGAAATGGACTGTTCACCTACCATATAATTTAGTCTTTATTAAGCAAAATTAGTAGTACTGGCTTTTCTGCAATATCTTGTGCCTTTATTTTAATTATGCTCTCAGTGAAGTTTAGTGTTCTAGTAATAACTGACAGTCACTACAAACCTGAATAACATAAGTTACGATTTTCATGTTGTACCCCATCAAGCCACACAGGTGGTTTACACACACCAACAGGTATACTCACCTACACTGTCACCATACACATTTCAGAAGGAATAAGGCTCAGGGGAAGAATAACCCAGTCTATTTTAAGCAACTGTATGGCATTTTCAGAATAAATAATCATCTTCTTCCAAAATTAAGTCACCAGAGGAAGAGTCTAAGCGCAGGAAGATCTAATTTACAGGACAGTCAAAAACTGCAGCGTGATACTTAAATCACACCGTCTTCCAGGTTCCTGCATGAACATCTGCCTTCTGTGCCAACAGGACACAGAAGTACATCGCAAGAGTTGTTTGACAGCGAAGCCACAATTCTTAATACTTGGATTAGTAGTACCACATCACCCAGTCATGAAAACTTGACATGTGTTAGACTGAGGCACACAGCTACATTTCCGCTCATTCTGCATGAACACATAATGCCAGACATGTCCTGGACAGAAGATACACGATTCATCATTAAGCCTGTTTGAGAATTACAGGTTGCTTTTACAAACAGGCAGGATAAGTCAGCACCTTCCTAACATGCAGCTGTGGCATTTTTGATTCATTGACACTTAAGAGTGCTACCAGGCCTTTTTCACAAAGGACAGGCACCAAAATACGATTGTTTTGTAAATTACAAAAACACTAACTGAAGCAATACTAAACCCAGTGTTACAGACAATGAAAGCTGGAGAAAAAGGGGGAGGCAGGGAGAAGAGATACAAAAGTAGGCACAGAGCACACAGTTTCAAACATCACTGTTACCCTAAAGTATTAAAGTTAAAATACAACTGTATTTTAAAAAGAAAACCAACCCTAACTTACACAGCAGGACAAAATATCTCCATGAGTACAGAGAAACACATTACCTGTCCACTAAAATCAATATGAGACTATAACTAACCAGAATACTCTAGTAGACACCCCAACAGCAATGCAAAATAGTATTTCCAGTCTTGTTACCAAATATCTTCTACTACATCTTTCTTGAAGACACTCCTTACTGCCCTAAGTTTGCAATTCTCTCAATGCTGATTTATCATTATACTATATCCTTAAAATATTCCAAATAAATACTTTCTTACGATTTTGAACAACTCTGTTTCTTGGTAATTTATATTTCTCTCAAACTAAACAACTTCTTTTCCTCTCCTTTTGATCTCACTCCACGTATAGCCACACAAAGACATTCCTTAGCATTGCTTTCTCAAGATTTGAGGATCTAGTAACAAAACTGGTGAAATGCATTTTTTCAAATAACTTTTTTGGCATGCCAGTAACATTTTTTGCTTATTGCTTATTATCATAAAATGATATTAACTGTTCTGATTTACTGTAAGATATCACTTCTGAACATAACAATTGTAATAGATAAGCTTTTGTATGATGCCCAAAATAGCAGTATTATTACAGCAATATGCAGCTTAAACTGTTTGACATGTCTAACTAATTAATTCCATCATTTACGTGTTCCCTGAATAAACTGCAGAATCTTCCTCCATTTTATTTGGAGTATAATCTATTACTGGATTAGTGGCTCTGGAGAACCACTTAAATAGAACTAACAATATGGTAAAGTTTTAGCAGCCTAAGAACCCAGATATCCCAAATTTCTAACACTCTAGACTGTGTTCTACTATGCTGTGATACACAAGTCCCCATGTACGACCTGCAACACATATTCTTTAACTCTTAGTTTCTGAACAAAAGACTTAATGATGACATTATCAAATCCTAAAAATTAAGTATATGTTTAAAACCATCATGCTTTCCAGCAGTTAAAGGTTTTACACTGCTAATATTGAAAGCTTAGAATATAAAATGATTACACATACATTATACAAAACCCATTTTTAAAACTTAAACACTTCCACTAGTTCCACTTACTCCCCTATTTCATAATCTTTGCCTTTTATATGCCTTCTCAAATTGTCATTCACCTTTAGAAAAGGAAGCTGTTTGATAGAAACAACTTGGCTGAGTACTAGTAATGTCAAATTTTTTCCCAGTATTCCTTTCAATTATCAACTGAGAGCACATTTTCTACCAATTTTAACAGACTGCATTAATTACATCTATCCCTTTTTTAGCTAAATAACAAAGAAACCACAAACAATAACCACAGTAGTTTGATAATACAAGAAAATAGATGGGTTACTACTGGTGAAAGGAATAGTCCCACAGCCCCCTTCTCCCTGCATTTACTTCTGGCTATATCTCATAGTCAAGGGCACTTGTCAGACCCTTTGTTGAGCAACAATCTATTAATTTCTTTTCAAATGAACTGGCTTTCCAACAGTTTAGTAAGTTGAGCTGGCTCGACAAAAGAGTCCTGTGGCTGGTGCAAGAAAACAGCTCTTTTCAAAATCAGTGAGACACTACAGCAGACATGATCAACTGTCAAATTACGTCAAAGGAAAAACAGAGATGCTCGTACTGTTTTGTTAGGCTATAACTGTTTTAAAAGTTACCATACACTGCTCCAAATCTAGCTTCACCTCGCTGGCTATAGCACTATGACACATACATTGCACAGCACCAAAACGCCAGTACCAAGCGTTATCTAGCCAGCTACGAAACACAGAAGCCTGGCCCAAATGTGCTGCTTTCCAACAGTAACAGAAATTCATAACTCACTCTGTTCTGTGGTGTCTGAATAAATGTTCTGACAAGCCGATAGTTGATCACCTTCGCCCAAATCCTACATAAAATTGCAATGGAAGCAGCAGAGATGTGACAGGAATAGAAAGACATCATATCCCTGCTGAAGAAAGCACCATTAGCTCATTTCACCAAGTACAGCCAAGAGTGGTTGTCTCATTTAGGTTGTATAATCCATTGCCATTACAAAGTTTCTTCAGCGTATCAGACATGATTAGAATCTGCCATTACTCTGTATACCAGGACTAGCTTTATTCAATCACAGCAGCACTCATCACTGAGTAGTTTAATACTGTAAGAGCATGCAATGAGAACTAGTCCTATTTCTAATGATTTTCTTCATTGATCTGTGTAGCTTTTAAAAATCACGCTATTACAAGAAAACAAACAGAAATTTTACTGTGTTCGTACTGAAGTTGTTTTGACTAGCATTTTGTCAGATGATAATCACATAGAAATAGTTTTAGTCCATTTTAACTAATATCATAAGAATTCTCACAACAGTACTAGGCCTGCATATGGGATACTTATGCATACTACTAATCTTGTACAACAGTACACTTGCCTTAAAAAGCTATCTATGTTTTAGACACTTAGTGAATGTCAAAAGCCATGGAGCCATTTAATTTCTACTGAACTTTACAACAAGCAAAAAACACCTCTAACTAAAACTCAACAGCAAGTTAATACAGAACAGCCAATTTAAAATCGGTGAACTGTTTGGTAAAAGACAAAACATAAAATCAAGTAAAAGATTAGGCCACCTTCTAAGGACTACTACTCTCTGAATTTTAGTCAGCTTTTAATGTGTTACAAATTACAATTCAAACTTTCTTACGGACCAACAGAATTTCGTTCTCAAAATTCTGCAAACTATGTATTCCCAGAGATGATATTACTGTCATCATTTTTGGTTTTTTACATTCATTTAGGAAACTTCTTTCAGCTCTCTGCCGAAAGTTTAAGACCAGTATGCCCTATCCACCACTTCATTTTCCTTCCCGTTCAGTGTCTCCAAGATGCAACACAACGCCACAAAGTATCCAGGCCACTCCTGGTGCAGAAAACTAGAGTTCTTTCAGCACAGTACCCCACCTACACTAAGATGGCCCTGATCACAGTATTTCTTCCTATTAGTTCACATTGTTTCCAGCATGCAATTTACTGTATAGACCTATTCTTGCAAATTTTCATGTTTAACTCCCTAAGGAAAAGTTGGAATGAGAAGATTTCGAAGTTTAAGTCAGAACTGCTGAAGCCTTTCTTTAAAAGGATGCTCAACGTGAAAACATACCAAATCCAATTTGCAAAGACACACATTTAGAAATTCATGCGTATTACATTTGTAAACTACCTGAAGAAAAGAATATTTTACAATCTCTTCAAAAGAAAAACAAGCAGTAGAAAATCTGGGTAATACAAGCTAAAATATACAACTACATAACTTTTTTGTAAAAACCCCCACTCAAAAGGGGCATTTTTACAAATTATAGATTTGTTTGTTTTAAATCCATATGCTGATTTTTCAGACACTGCTGCAGCAAGATACTTTCATACAACACACTGGTCATTTGCAGCTGATCAACAGCATAGACAAAAAGCAACAGAACAGTAACTTTCACAGCAGAGTAAAAACGTACGTAGCCACTCTGAGGTTGGTCTTGTGAGAACCTTACTGTAATCAGAACACTAACAGCTTAATGAATTTGTCATACCAGTTATATTTAATAAATATCAGTGTAAGTGAAAACTACCATTTATAATGCCAGACCACAAACAGGAAAAACCTTACTAACTTTTTAGTACAAGTATACCGTAAGCAATTAAAATAATTTTCAACTTAAGACTATGTTTTAAGATGAATGACAGACAGTTCTTTAGAAACACGCTCAGAATGAACATTATTCTCACAGCATCACTTGTTATGAATACGCTAGGGCTCCCCAGACTGGAAAGAAATAAACCTTAATACAAGCAGAAACAAAAACTAGCAGAGAAAACCTTGAGACACCACACACAAAACGAATGAAATGCCATTCTTTCCAGCAGTCAGCATCCTACAACGCACGGGCCTCCTGAAGAGTAGTACTATACTCTATTCATAACTTTTCTCTACACCACACTAAGCCAGAAGAGTAGAGTGACAAAAATGGTATGTTAATAAGATGGTAAAGATTATTCTTAACTACACTAGTTACAGCAGTTCGTTCTTCTGACATCAAAAAAGTAGGGGTCATAACTGGCTGTTACTGATTTATACTGACAGAACTTGGGCTCAAATGTTAAATAAAGATTAGTTAATATTTGCAGAAGACTTTGAACATACAAAATGCTATGTAAGTAGCAAGTATTAAGTCTTCCCACACACTCATTTTGGCATGCCTCCAAGCAGGGAAGTCCCACAGAAACATTTCAACAGCAGTAAGGAGAAACAGAGAGCTCAGGCAACTGCAGCTACATTCACAACAGTCCTATTGAGCACCTGCAAAACTGGGGAGAATCAATGTCTACTAGCCAAGCTTATGGCCTTCTGCAAATTCAACGCCAAAAAAGTACCTCTTGTTCCAACATGGCTTATCTAAATGGATAGTGCACAACCTGGATCTCTGTAATTCTTTGTACAATCCAAAACGATCTACAAAACTCCAAAGATTCTGCACATGCGGCTTTCCCGTTGTCTAGTATTTCTGACCAGACTACAACTTCACAAAACAAAATCGCAGCCTACAGTGTAGCTGTCAGTTTGATTATTCACATTGAAGCTTATTTTCAAAAATTCATAGCTTCTGCCTAAGCAGACCAGTTTCTAAATTCTAAAATGGTGAGGAATTAAGCACTGAATCACTATGCAATAGTTTCTGATCAGTTAACAGTAAAGCTCTTCCAGAACACCTAAAGAAAGCCAGCATAGCTAAGCTGAAATATCAGAGGGTTCCCCATAGTAAAAAATGCTCTGCAAGTTTTCTTCCAAGAGTGGAAGAAAACAAAATGCTCTGAACCGAGCTTAAAATGTGGTAGAGAGTAGAGGCAGGCAACGTCTTCAGGCATTATTTGGTCTATTTCTCAGTATCCATGAAGGACAATATTAATATTAATGAGATTTAAAAAAAAGGATATGTCTGGTTTAATTATCAGGTGCTCTGAAAGATGAAACCTGTAGCCTCAGCATGCCCGCAAAACCTCAGAAGCTAGGAGGGAGATGAGTGAGGAGGGATGGGACTTTAATCGCATCGGATGGTCCACATTCTGTAAAAAGGCCAAAGACAGACCTCACGTACAGAACTGGCACTGCAGCTTCCATAAACCACAGAAAACTCGAGAGTGCAAAGGCTCATAATAAGATCTAACCACAACAGGCTGGTAAGCATCCAACTGAAGAAGGAGGTCTAGCAGGGTTTTGACAACAGCTTCTGATTAACCATGCTAAGGCCGGAAGAAAATATGGAGGGGAGGAAACTTTTCTATAACCGTTCCCAAATCTTCTCTTACCCTTTCCGTCTCATCCTAAGTAACACCTGCACAACTTCTAACCAGTGTGTAAACTGAAATAAAAGAAAAATGTACTTGGTCTTCCTGTCTGCATAAATTCATGCAAATCAAGAGCAGCCCTGAATTTCCTTGCAGAGCTCTAATTGATCTATGGCAGACTATGTAACATTGGAGGGGGGGGGATAAGAGATCACTACAAAGATTAGAGGATTACTTTTGAACTGGCATACTGCCCAAACAGTTTTTAAAGAGTCAGATCATGTAGAAAAGTAGCAGACAACAGCAGGAGTAAAATTTTATTTTCCTCGTCCTACAGTCACGGAAAAACATTGCCACTGCTGTTGGACCAGGCAACAGACCACTTCACCCACTGAAAGCTGCAGCCCCCCTCAATTCTGTACTCCCACTGGCTAAAAGCTCCTGCATCTTGTTCCATGCAGGAGCAGCACCTGTCTGACTCCACAGAAATTTAACCCACAGAAAACTACCCTTCTTCATCATTTAAGTCCTTAAGCCAGTTCACCTATGGGGTTCAAACAGGCAGAAGACACAGGCGCACGGCAAATAACAGAAGCACGTGGTCAGGACATGGAGACAGGACCACCTCGGCAGCAGCAGCTAGCCATTGAACTGGCTGAGTCACATGGTGAAGGCACATCTTCAGTAGCTTGAAGGGAACAAGTATGGAAGGAAGAAGACTATTAAAGAGGGAGGAAACTCTGCAAGCGGAGTTATGTTCAAAAATTACTTCCAGTTACTGAAGTGCCCAATCCTGCTCTTTCCCATCAGTCAGGTAACTAGTCCCTCCACCAATCCCCCTCAGAATAAAAAACAACTCTATTTTCGATGGATTGCCAGCTTGATTTCTCCAGATACCCCAACAAAAGGCTTTAGTGATTGATTTTGATTTCCTAACTTTACCACCCATTGAAGACAAACATTTGCACCTTCCACATCTACCAGGACAACATATTCCAAGACTAAGATTTTAAATACAAGCAGTTCTTTATGCAGCTAAGAACTCAATGCCAACATATTCCACAACAGAAATAAAAAAGTGAAGGTGATGCAACCAAACACAGAACATACTTTTGAAACAGTTCTAGTAAACATCAACATATTCTTACACTTTCCTATCTTTCCCATCTTCCTTGGTACAGCTTACTTCATCCTGGCAATTTTATTTCATCTTCTAGGATGCTTAATTCCTTATATACTGTCAAACAGTCCTCACTGTAAGGAAACTGAAAAATTTCAGTAAGTTTCTTGAATCCCCAAGGTACTAAGAATATGAACACAATCTTGCATCCAAAACAACTGTTAGAACTTTTCCATGCTTCTCTTCACTGGAGATAGGGAAGACTAAGCCCATTTGTAGGATTATGCAAGAATGCATAAATCCTCTCTGTAAACAAAACTTCCCTAACCAGTTTTGAGTGCAACATACACCACGCATAGTTTATACCCCCTTGGCACAAAAAAGAAAAAACTTGAAAATTCAGTTCTATATATATTGTTACTGCATTTGGGGGTGAACATGACTAATCTTAATGGCTGATCTACTGTATAGCAAGAGGATGACTTACTGTCTTTTCTTCTATCCACAGTGTTACTAAACTGAAAGTTTCTAAAAATGTTTTTGTCATTTTTACATCGTACTGATATATACAACCTGTGTCTTGCCACCTTTGAACATTTTTGCTTAGCAGCAACTACTGCTCTGAGACACAAACCTACTCTAAGTACACAACTTTATTAACTTTCATAAAACTAAGACATTGCTGAATAGAACTTCAGCAGCACAAACAGAAAGACAATGAATGCAGCAACAGAAATAAAACACCCAAAAGCTGACTTATAAAAATTATTTTTCAAATGTCAAGCCACAGGTCTTCTAGTTTACAAAAATCTGTTCTACTTGACAATAGAGTAGTAATATGGCATACACACACTGCTACATCAGCAATACTTCTTCACTGATAGACATTTTAAAAATTAGACAAATATCAATAAAAATGCATCAGTTTTGAAAATACAACTCAAAGCAAGTCTAATGGAAGCCCACTCAAAATAAGAGCAGCTTAAATATGGAATACAGGAGACAAAAATGTAATTCAGCAGCACATGCTAAAAAACCCAAACATTTTTCCACTATCATTGAAATATTTGCCTTAAAGCATGTTATGTTTGGTAAATCAACATGTAAAAGCCAGTTTCACCTTTTTTTGGACCATTGTTTATTAGGCAAGTAAAAACAGACCTATACCACAGATGCTAGAGATACTTGTGCAGCTTTCCTTTCTGGTTACCATAGTTTCAAATGAACTGTACATTCCCAGAAATAATACTTATGAGAAGGAATAAAAATATCACCACTTAAATATGATAACTGCATGAAGAATCATTTTGATCAGTGTATGAATGACACTCAAATGAACAGGTAACTTGCTTAGGAAAGGAAGTTTTATTTGCAAGACCTTGTCATAGACACAGCGGTGAATCTTGAGGGTGGACAGGAAGGGAAGAATAAAGATAGTAAAAGCAACCAGAAGGAAGAGAAAGTAGGCACCAAAACATCATTCTGTAGTCATTCACCTCTCTCTCTCTCTCATTCAATAATACCAAATAAAAAACACAATCAGCTCTAAACCAGGCCATTAGCTTTCCAAGCCTCCATCACCAAGGTCTACTTTCCAAACATATACTGGGGGGTGGAAGTGCATGAATCTCTATAGAAATTTAAGATGACTTCAAGACCTGAAATAACAAAAAAAAGACCTTCCAACAAGAATAGCGTAATAGCTTGCCAGAGAGACTGTGGAAACCCCATCCTCCAAGATATTCAAAACTTGGCTGGATAAAGTCCTGAGCAACCTCATCTAACTGGATGAGCTTTAGGCAGGAGGTGGGACTGGGCCTCCAGAGGGTCTTTCCCTCCTATATGATTCTGTGACCTAGAACACAAATTAATTTTATCATTGTGGCACCACTTCTAGGAAGCAACTGCCCATCCACAATGCAAAGCTTTATTTTATGTGGGGTTATAAGAAAGTATTTTGCATATAGTTTTCAAACGGGTACATGAAGCAACAACGAAAATAAAACAGTATATGGCAGCATGCCAAACAGGAACTTTGCTGCAAGAATGTAGTTCCTATCCCAAAATAGTACAAAGTAACAAAAATTTGAAGATACTTTTGTTATTGATCTAAAACTATTAGTATCAGTTTTCCCTTCTCAACTATATTTAAACTGTATTCTTTACTCTGTATCAAGATGCAACAGTCCGTATCAATTCCGCTTCCTATTTGTCTGCCACAAACAGTACTGCCATATGTAGACTGCAGCCACTGGTCATTCTCATTTTGGAAAAAAAGTCCTTACCAAGTTTCACAGAATCACAGAATCACAGAATAGTAGGGGTTGGAAGGGACCTCTGTGGGTCATCTAGTCCAACCCCCCTGCCGAAGCAGGGTCACCTACAGCAGGCTGCACAGGACCTT
>Ga0065711_1038022_pt1 | contig 19235 bp, 11 predicted proteins | sample Hoacrofraction12_FD_59098 | JGI IMG/M metagenome (GOLD analysis project Ga0065711, IMG submission 59098) | Hoatzin crop microbial communities from Cojedes, Venezuela - Epithelial fraction 12 v2 (version 2) | ecosystem: Host-associated > Birds > Digestive system > Esophagus > Crop | place...
CAGGCTGAAGCACAGGAAGTTCTGTCTGAACATGAGGAAGAACTTCTTCCCTCTGAGGGTGACGGAGCACTGGAACAGGCTGCCCAGGGAGGTGGTGGAGTCTCCTTCTCTGGAGTTATTCAAGACCCACCTGGACAAGGTCCTCTACAGCCTACTGTAGGTGACCCTGCTTTGGCAGGAGGGTTGGACTAGATGACCCACAGAGGTCCCTTCCAACCCTTACCATTCTGTGATTCTGTGATTCTGTGAGAGCGCTGAAAAGATATACCTGACTTGCCTTTGAGAATCTGCCAGAAGGGGCCAAAACCAGCAGAAAGGCACACAGAGAATGAAAGACAAAAATAAAAATAGTAGAGACCAGATCGTGACTATAACTAGGGGAACCAGCTTTCCAGTGAGACATACCTATTCCTGTTGCCGGCCTCGGTAGATGATTACGTATAGGCATCAGAGTGTCAGTGCCTGAACAATCTGTAAGTATTTTAAAAAAAGCTGAGTTAATTGATAATTTTTTCTTAAAAATGAAGCTAAAATTATACCTGGTCACAGCTGTCTCATGAGGTTTAAATCCCGTATTGATATCTCCCGACTTTTCTTGTTTTGTGGGGTCCCCAGCAGCTCCCTCCGCTTGGGACCAAAAGTTTCTAAGTCATCACCTCATTTACCTGACAGAAAGCTATGACCTACATTTTCAGCAGCACTTGTCTCACAGTGAAAAGCACCCAGAGCCATTACTGTTCTAGGTGACGCCACCTGAACGAACTGAGCTGGAAACCCCTAACTCAAGCAGAAACACAGTGCAAACTAACAGAAAAATCATGTCACTGCCAAAGACATCACCCAGACAAGCACACAAATTATTTTCCCAATATTAGGTGCTTCTGTGCAAAAGATTCTGCCATAATAGCACTTTCTTATAAGTGTGGCTTCAACCCAAAATAAAACATTTTCCCATTAGATCTATTCTGTTTTGATCTTAAGAGCCAGTGAACAACACAAAGCAAAGGACTGTACCATGGGGACTATGCACCCATGCAAAGGTATTTTGATAATATGAATGAGATAAAATGTAACTTTCTTACTACCTAAAATGTATTTCTAGTTTTTACAGAGTTATATCAGATCTGACATTTTAAATTATAAAATCATAGTCATATTATAATTAAAAAATAGAAATAATAGAATTTCACATCAAGTCCGACTGTTAATGCATTATGTCTTTTCATATTCACTTAATCCAAACCCTCCAATGTCATTAACATAAATGTATTTGTTATATGGGGCATATTTATCTATTAACTCCATGGAAATGAGAAATAAATTATTAAATAAGAGCTCAAGACTGCAGTTTGCCCATCCTTTTACATACAAGAACACTGAGTGAAGCTCATATTTTAGAAAGAAAAATTTCAAATCTGGGCCCAGGTTTATGAACCTATCTGTAAAGCAGTTGCTATTTTTGTGAAGTCAGGCACTAAAAAGAAAGGGTCTAAACCCATTCATAGTTATTTTCTGAATTGTAGGTTTGAGTTTGTCTCGTTTATATGAAATATAAATTGCGTATAGCTATATCTGTCTATCTATATAAATAATACAGCCCCACTATCTTTAAACAGTAATAGCCAACAACACAAGAATAAACTCCAACTTCTGATTAAAGAGTACTTAATACTTTAGACTAAGTAATATTTTTACAAAACAGTTTTAAAGACTCCCTAAGAAATACATGTCCTGAGTAAGCCGGATGTGTGGGACGTGTCTTATCCCACAACATATTTCCTGTGATGTATTTATGAGTCTTATGTAGCTGTTCTTTCAGGTTTATAAACGTTCGGTGTATCATCAAGGGACAAAACAAGGATGTGCCCTAACTCCTCCACAGTCTTTGATAGTAACTGAACTTCCTGCTGTAAATGTACTTCATACACTTAGTCTGTGATGTCTGTAGGTGATGTTTTGTGATTCAAGTGCCTAAGGAAAAGTGTAAGAGACATGCAGGAAGAAATAAGGAAAACTCACTCCAAAACCACACTGCAAAGAAAAATCTATGTATTGTTTTGACCCATCCCTTCTTTCACTGTTAGGTAAAAGTCATGATTTGCTTTATTCAGCTATTGCAGATTTATGATTTATTACTAAGATTGCAAGTATTTCTCTTGCTTACCCTTCAGCCCTCAAAAAAAAATTGGATAACTAGTTCTTTTCAAAGATGGCGTTGTCTTAATGACAAATGAAGCCCATTGACTGAAAATAAAAAACCTCCAAACAACCCAACAAAAAAACCCCACTGCTTACCAAAATCACAGTGTATTTATAGGTGTCATTTGTTAACTGGTAACACAACTATTATCAGTTTAAGAATTGAGTGCCAGTAGCAATTATAACATTATTAGTAATGTTCAAATGCTATTAGTCCTCATCCAAGCAAATGCTAATCATCTGTTTAGATTTCGCTGTGGGAGCAGCCTGGTTCCTCTCTCACCCATGCACTCTTCTAAATGTATGTCATGCTTTCTGTGAAGAGCACATAAGACAATTAAGCCAGTTTTTCTTTTGAAGTTTTTGGCTGCAAGAAGTTTTAACACTCTTTTGATGAGATCCAGTGTTCCTACTGATATTTTATTAAGATCTTCCTTTGGCAAAAAACTCTCCCCATCCCCTTAGTCAAGACAATTCTGAATTTATAATGCTATTCCCTGATCACACAGCTCAGCCACTGAACTGCCATGTGGTTTTCAAGTGCCCCATGCTTTGCAAGTGCCCACTCATGGTACAATCCTCTTACTAGAAAGAAGAATTGGTGAGAAGTAAAGCACTCTTACTAAACCTGGGAAAGGCAGGAGAAGTTATATTTCACTTCTAATTGTATTTTCCTCCAGTACATCTTCATCTTCAGCCTGTGTCCAAAAGCACATGCTGCACATTTTCTGTTTTTTGCTGCAAGCTGCAGGCTTGGTTTACTCAAGCACTAGTTCCTAGGGGTGTGAAAGACACTTCATGCCACTTCTCCCAACCCATACTGCCCAAACAAAATTGGTCCTATCCCAGTTCTCCTAGCCCCTAATGAGTTCTCAGACCAATACACTGCAACCCACATCACTATACAAAAGCAAGGAGGAAAAGTGGTACCAGCCCTACAGTCTCCCACGCTCTGCTCTTCTCTGACTGCAGCTTCACAGTTTCCACCCTTGTTTTCCACCCACACAGCCTGATTAAATCACCAGATGCCAGCATGGTCCAGCTGGCCATCCCTGTTTCTCAAAAGAGGGCAGGTATAGTGGCAAGCATGCTGTAGGGGAGGCTGATGGGGAAACGCGGCAGGTGATCTCCCAAGCTGTGCTTGCACCATGTTTGGACATGCAGCATCCACCTCCAGCAGCAGCATGGCAGCCACCACGTTGCAAGCACTCCCAGAGGCCAGGTCCCATCATCCAAGCATTTCCGTCAACTCCAAATCACCACAAATGCAAGCTGGGTTGTCAAGTGTGGCTTTGTACCTGTGAAAAGTCCCAAGAAGGGTCACTGCTTACTGCCCCTTGTCACTTTGGCCATGTCCCTGATGGGCCACCAGTAGTTTTTGTGAGACCATACAGTCACCCAGATTAATTCAGAGAACACCAAGTCTTCAAAAAAAAACAAAACTGAAAGAAAAGAAAAAAAAGGGAGACTTTTCAGGTGGATCAGTTTCCTGGAATTTAAGTTAATCAGCTCCTCACACACATTTCTGAATAGGAATGCAGGTGAGCCAGAGGCAAAAAATTTCTTTGTCAAGGCTCCTGAGACTAAGTTAGAACTTAATTTTCAAAGCACTGCTGTTATGCAACCACATAATAAAGCATTTAACAATAACAGGAATTCTAATTAAGAAAAATGCACTTTATGCTCTAGCTCTTAAAATGAGATTGCATAGATTAAGAAAATTTGTCCCTAGCTGCCATACACAGAAAATGCTTTTATACATGGATAATCATTGTTCTGCATACCTAATATTTTAAAAACCAAAAGAACTAAAAAATACAGTTAAAAATTATAGGAAATGTTTCTTACATCCAAAGGCAACGTCTAAAATCAGAAATATACACAAACCAATCAGTAGGACATATTTTTACTCCAAATTGTGCCAAAAAACCTATAATATAGGTATAATCAGAGCAATTATCCTCACACATTTTTCACATATATGCATTCACAAATGTGTATGTACAATGTACATTTGTGTACAATGTTTACAAATACAAATATTTATAAATAAGCTTCTTAAGGCAGAACGGCATCTGATTTGTCTTGCAGAAATAAGGCACTTCAGATTAAACAGTGGACCAGCTCAGAAGAACAAATTCCTGGCCTTGAAAATGCCAAATGCCTCTTGCGATGTTCTCACTTTGGTAGAAGGGAAGATACTGAATACTTGGCTGGAAACTTCTGCAGATGTTGTGGGCTTTACTTACGGTGTCAGGTAACACGGTGTAGTTTTAATACTGATTTGTTATTATGATCATCTTCTGTTATTTAAGATTTTAATCCTCAAGGACTGGTAAAATACATTTTTTCCACAATATTGTACATTGTATTTCAACACTGCAGTTCTGGGCATCTGTAATAAAACAAATAAAAAATAAAAAAATCGAAGACCAGTCAGCATAAAGCTTTGACTAAATTTTGCATAGATATACAATGTTGTAAAAGAGAGCTGATACTTGATACTAAATCAAACATTTCTTCCTAGAAGAGTTTCAGAACCTGAACAGTGTTCCAGTGGCTAGTTACACATTGAGTTGTAATGTGGCCTGGACTAGTATTTCACGTTAAATAAATGTCTATCCAAGAAAACAAACTGAAGAGGAAGACAAATGCCTTGTTTTACCCTATTATTCCAAATGCTGACAGAAATTTTGCTGTCAAAGCGGATGGGTCAGGCCTTTGACGTACAGTGGATTTTGTTCTCCTTTGTTTTAAGGAAAACATCTCTTTCTTTTCCACTTTCGTATGGAAATATTAAATCCGTGTATCTTACTTTCATGATATTTGACATAATTGGCCCAAATCTGAATTATTTTCTCTCTAAGGTTTACTTTCAATAAAATAGTATTTGTTTTCCATGTAAAGGGCCAAAGGACAATTTTAAACATGTTACCTAGGGATCCCACATAAGACAGATCACACAGTAGAAATTTAATGTTTTGCATAAAATTAATCATCTTGAAATGAAAACCAAGCCTTACTCTATTGCCTTTTACAATAGTTCAGGGATGCCATTAAAACGCCTTTAAAATCTAAGACTGCAATCATTAAACTATCTGTTCTTTTGGTTTGCATATCTAATAAATGCAAAGAGATTATTCAAATTTTTGTTTAGGTGATGTGGCATGGTAAAGAAGTTAAAAAAACTCCCCTGATTTTCTTTTTTTATTTATTTGTTATTAAATGTGCACTTTAGTACCCTCTTGTAGAACAATAAAGATCTCTTAATCTCCACATATCTATTGGTTTAAATATGATTACTATTGAAAATTTATAAGAGGTTTCAGAGGGAAATAAAAGAAAATACAACACCCAAACAACCAACACCAAATCAAATTATGTGAAAAAGACCAAGTCTTCCAAGTAAACAACATTATTTGGTGTAATTTTGCCCAACTATGAATAAGTCTCATTCACCTTCACATGCACTTATGTAGAGCAACCCCCTTTACGCAAACAGAAGCTATTTGATCCTGAATTTTCTTTCTTACTGAAAATATCAAAGAATTTTAATCTCCATACAGTCACCAACTTGATCTAAATTTACATCTTGTTTTTGTTTAAAATGGCTTATGTTCTTTTCTTACTTTTCTTTTTTTTGAGAAGGCTGTTACTTTCACTTTCAAGAGGTGTGATATACTGCTCTTATCTAAACATTTCCTCAGTCTTCTGTATAAATACATTTGGTAGTCTTTGTAAAATTTGAATAGACTTTGTTGTAAACTTTAGAACTCGATGCATGCTATTGTTACTCAATACAGAAATTGGCAATTGTTTTAATGAATTTTGTTAGGCTAAAGATAGATGCTGTGTGAAAGATGGGAAATATCAGAGTGAAGATTGTTTAAAACATATTGTCACTGGGTGACTGTTCTGACCTGAGAACTGCATGCTAACTACACAGTCTCATCAATGGATTTATTTTTTCATATTTATCAAGGCATCATCGGAATTCTCTTTCAGTGTATTGTCTTGAGGAAAGTGTTCTCTGCTTTATGCTACCCCAAATTAGTAGTGATACATAAAAATGTGGCTTACTCGCTGCTTTAACTCCATACAGGGTAGAGTGTGCCACTCCTACCTTTCGCAAATGCCACTCTGTTGTATGAGAGCTTTACCTGCTGCTTGGGAGCTACAGAAACAACCAAGGTCAAAGCGAAAAAGAATAGCAGCAGCTCTGTGTACCAGGCATCTGTTTCATGTCCTATAAACTGTAACATAAACAGAGTTTGCTTTTTCTGTAAACGTGCCTGTAATCATGTCTTCTTTATCTTTTGGCTTCTCTCTGTTAAAACGGAGCTCCTCTGCATCATTTGCTTGAATATATGTTATGAGAAATAATGGACAATGTTCCTTGGAAGTGCCCCCTTCAGCTTGTTTAAGTGGGAAGTAGCTCTCAGAAATGTAGCTTATAGCAGTGCATTGAATGCATGTACACACACTCACGTAAGCTCTGTGGCAACACTAATCTTCAAATAGGTGCTTAAGGATTTGCTTCAACTTTAAATTAAGATGTTTGGAGTTAGATCCCAAGTAGCTGCCTTTAGCGAGAGCTAGCTTTATTGGAGGTAACAACTACATAGACTTCTTCCCCACATGATTTCTGTTGTTACAAGCGACGCAAAAAGGAAAAGCTTTGATAAAATTCTCACCATTTTGAATTCTCTGTCGTTCAAATAAAAAATCTGCTCCTTCAGAACTTAATAGCTTCTGCCCTTATTGCATCTGTTAACTGTGTACAACAACATATAACCCCTTTAGACAAAATGAAACACCAGAAGAGCAACACGTGACCAGAAGAGCAGACAGCCATGCAGAGAGACAGCAGGGTCACAGCATAGCAGAGTGCAACCCATACACAGTCATTCCCCACTGCTGCTCCAAAATGAGCTGTGTGTGGTCTCTGTTTTGTTGCTCACTCACTGTGCAGCAGGTAGGAGGAGTAGAGGCTGTGAGATTACTGGCCACAAATCCCTGATGACGCAGGATGCTTTACCCACCTTCTTCACCAGCAGACATAACTGCAAAATGAGCACATCTCATATTTGGGGTTTGGGCATTTTGTGTGGTGAAAGAGAAAAGGAAACTTGTTTCTTGCTCTGCTCCCAAACCACTGCAACACCATGATTGGGTTTTGCGCAAGCTGGGCAACAGTCGCCATGGATGTAATTTGTTACAGTATTTTCTACCTGTCCTGAGCTAGCCATGTGAGGATTTGACATCATTCTCAGATCAAACCCTCTCAAAGGGTAACAAATGTACAAGTGTACAAACAAGGGCGTCTGAAGCTCTGTCAATGATGATTCCGTTTAATAATTTTTTCACCACAAATGGAACCCTCTGATTTTAAAAAAATAGATTATCTCATCTCCCTCTCTGGGACTGGTCAGACTCTTGAGACAAAAGGTTTTCTTTTGATCATTGTCATTATTTACTACATGTACTTTTGCTCTTCATTGGGAAATTAACCGTTTACTCTGCTGGTTTGAAACTGGAAAATACATAAGAATGGTAGAAAGACCCTAATTCTCTCTAAGATCCAATGTACCTTAAACATTCAGGATATTATGTTGCTACCAAACAGTTAGATTTAGGCCAATGTGCTAGGCCTTCTGAGATTATAAAAGCATTCTGACCTGGAATTTGATAATACAGGGATTTTTAATAGCAGTTCCTGTAGCTGGCAAAATATAATGTGTTAACATGAACATGCCAGGACACTTCTTTTTGGATATTAGATGGATGTTGGGGAAATTATTTGGAAATTATTTACAGCATGCTTTCAAACAGTATAAATCACCTTCAACACATACATAGCAATTTACCCTAGCTGCTTTGAAGTAAATGAATGGGATGATAAAATATCTCTAGCAATTACCTGTTTGACTCTGATTTACTATGTACATATACAAATAAGGAGAAATTCAATATAGTAGTAAGAAGAAAATGAATATTTTATTACTTTAGATTAGACACTTAACTGGTGAAGACATCAGTACTGTAATATTCTGCAGCTATTCTACTTCATTTGGAAAGAAAACTGTGAATGAAAAAGGAAGAGCAAAGTTATAAAGGGTATTTTCTACATAAGGAAGACTGCCTCAATAGAGTACAAATTTGAGGCCTTTTAAATGCTTGCTCTAGCCTTGCTAATCTTCATGCTCCAACTTCTGTTTTGTTTTCTGTGAAAACTAGGAGTAGCCATTTCACACTTACTTGCTCTAACTTACTTCAATAAAATGTATGGTGATAATTAACTACCATTTATCATAACTAGGCTACCGTGCAAACTATTCTCTGTCTTTACCAAATGTGAGTTGAATATTACAGCAAGATGTGTTTCTTATCAAACATTGAACATGCAACTTGAAACAGAGCAGAAGAAAACGTGGGAGAACATACTGTCCTAATGAAGACTAGAAAAGAAAATCAGCTTTCACATATGTTCACTTTTCTCTTTTCACTGAGAATGGGAATAGTTTCACAAAAGTTTCACTGAGAACTGATGATTGATATAGCAAAAGATCTGATCTAGCATTAGAAGGCAGATTTGTCAAACACAGCATTTTGTGTATATTTGTGGCTCTTTTTCTTGGCTACAATCCTAATTTCTTATTAATTCATTGTTAAGCCTCTCATATTCGTGAATCCATGAATGGCAGCTGAAAGAATAAAACCCATTGGATGTGGTGAAACTCATAACAAATTGCCCCACATTGGTGTTACTGTAAGGGTCTCAAACGAGTGACTGTTTTTCCCAGGTATAAGAATTTACAATACTTCAGAAGTCCAAGATATTCACTAGGAAGCCAGCCAAGGCCTATACACTGCATATGTATATCTTTTATATGAATTAATTTGGCAAAATTATATACAAGAACTGCGACTGTGCTTGGACACAAATATTTACAAAATTGCACATAACTACTCTGTGTAATTTTGTCTTCTAAATCAATGTTAAGACTAGATCTGCAGCATCTGCCCCTTTCTTACAACTAAAGACTTAATCAGCTGTAGAGACGGCATCTTCCTAAATTTGTTTCTCAGTCAGATTTTATTTATTCACATGTAACTCTAACCACTGTGCTTCAGGGGGCTTTGCTTTACTTCCGGCTTGATACATTTCAGTATCTCTGTTATCAGGCTATTTCTGCAAATACAGCCAAGTGTAACTGCTGGTGTAGAAAATGACCTGATTTCATGTGCAGAAACCAATCTCTTTTCTAATGGTGTGAAATCGTGCTGCTTACTCTAGAAGCTAAGATTCTTGAAAGTGAGTGCACTATCTGCTTGGGTGGATTAGCATCCTGCTGCAAAATCATGGGGGGTTGGAGGCACTTGTTTCAGAGCATTATTGCCAAATGTGCACAAAGCTGTTATATATGGGATGCAGCTCATCATAGGACATAATGTAAGATATAAACTGGATTTCTAAAGGGTTGGAGATTCAAAAAATGTGTACTGAAGCTACTCCCAGCAGATCTTTTATTTTCACTAGGCATTGCCTTTAAAATTCTCAGGATGCACTCCTGTGGGATTTTCCAAAGCACGTAGCCGAAACACATAGATAGTGTAAAGGAGCAATATATATGCTAAGTGGGACTTTCCTTTGCAGAGAAGAATGACTGTCTCCTGGGGACAAAATTTTGCTCTAAGATGTATCCATATGCAGTCCATGACTTTCAGGTAAAAAGAACAACAATGAAACACAAATGGAGTGTTTTGCCAGGAAAACACATTTTAAAAGAATTTCAGAGTGTTCAGGATTTTGGTAGCAGTGTTTGGGTTTTTTCTGTCCTTTGTGTATTGCAATGGCTACGTATTATAGAAGGTGTTTTTAACTTCTTAGGACTCAGTGCAAAATTGGAATGAAATATCAGAAATCTGGGAAAGACACCAAAGACACAGGGAACTGCAATTTTTTTACTTATTTTCACTACATTGTTGCTCTAACTTACTAAGCAGTGGCTAATCCTTCTGGTTATTATGAGCCTAGAGCTACACTTAAAGAACTTAAAAAATTGTTCACTCTGCAAGGTCTGCTGCATTTCAAGAGCCATTTAGCCATTTCCATTTACCATAACAATCACTTAGGCGTTGTACTGTATTACATACTCTAATGCCCCTTCACAGCATACATTTGGGTTTTGTTTTTCAGATAAGCAGGTCAGAAAAATTACGTCCTTAATTACCATCGTAAAATCTGCACTGAAGTGGATCAAGTCTTCATTTTCTGTATGGCAGTCAATGCATACAATTTTAATACAAATCTGTGTTGCAGAACGTTCCAGGCATGGTATTATATTCAAAATACCAATAACTTCCACAGAAAACATTAGCAGCCAGATGCACTCACAAAGGTTCTTTTTTTTTTATTCCATGGTTTTATTCCATGCCTAATAAAATTATGCAAAATCACGGTACATCAAAAGATGCAATTATTTTAAATGAAGTACTCTACCATAATACAGAAAAAACCCAACCAGACAATGTTCCACATCAAAGCCATTTCAGAAACAAATGCGACATATTAGGGAAGGAATTTGTAAACTAACAACTTGGAAGCCACAGAAGAAAATGGCCTTCCCAGATAAAAATGCCTGAAATCTCATCTTTTTGTCATCACAAGAACCTACTAATGTGATAATAGACATTTTCCTCATATGTTCTTCATTATATATTGTTGATGTACTGGTTTATGTTTTGCTGTGCTTTTTAACCTTACTGCCCTTCCTTTTTCTTGCAGAAAAGAGGAGTTATTCACAGCTAGAATTCTTGTCCCTCACCTCATTTTCAACAGAATGAACTGGGCAAGTGTGTCTGTCCTTGCAGGACAAGCTACAGACCTTGTATTTCTGAAGAGGGGAAAAAGTGAACTGATCATGTGGCACCCGGCTTTCTCTGGCTTGAGAAGATAATACTGAATTTCCTACTTTGATATGTGAGGTAAAATAGTTCTGGAGATATTGTGAATAGAAACTCAAGAACTGTTTTATTGTACCCTGCCTCTGACCACCACAAGATTTGGGAAAAAGCCTAAAAAACTGTGGCTTAAATGGAGCGGCATAAGGTATATTTTCCAAGCCTCTAACAGTTGGGAAATCACAGATACATCCAGACACTTAATACTTCACATAGCTATCCTCCATCACTTCACCTAAGTGCTATTCCAGACTCTTCTGTAGTCTTTCCCTCCATAGCCTGATGATTGAAGATTTTATCTGAGGCTTGTAGGAACCATAGGTGTAGACACCACCACAGCATTCTTCACTTAACTGTTCTTCTCTGTTTTCCCAAGAAAGCCCTATGGTCTCTTCATCCTTTTAACCATCTCTGCAGCCGGTCCTCAGAAAACTCTTTGTAATAGACCCATGGTTAATTTCTTAAAGGTAAGAAGTAATTAGAGCACCTTACCAAGTGAAGATAAAGTTAGTTTTTCCTGCATGTACTATTTTGCACTTACTGATACTGAATGATATTTGTCCTAGTATTTGCATTCATGCACATTAAAGGAATTTTCTGTAGCTCTTCCTGGGAGCTTTCAATGGAGCTATTATGGACAGGTTAGTACCACCTTCAAAGAATGAGTGCAGAAGGTATGTAGCTGTTTTCCCAGACTCCCAGGCTTCTTTATGCAAGCACAAAGCTAGATCCTGGCAGACACTGAACTTGACTGGGAAAGCTTACTATATTACAAAGGAGTACAAGCCCTGAAAAAGCTGTCTCCAAGGAATTTGTAAATCTAGGTTTGTTCTGTTCCTAACCATGCTGAAAAGATGGTGATTTTGTCTCTGATCGGATTTTAATTTCAAAGACAAATATTGTGCCTTTTGTATCACACAATTCAGTCTCATATTTTTCATTTTCTTTAAAGCTGTATTTATAGTAAATTCTACACAAAAAAAATTCCTTTCGTTTCTAACACTCCAGTTTGAGACACAAGTTTCCTAACCATTTGTTACCAAAATCTGCATTTTGTATTTGTCTAACATTTGCTATAGCTCTTGGATCTCCTGGATATGAAGATCTTGAACCCAGCAGATGAAAGATTTTCAAGAATCTGAGGGAATTTCTACAGAAGTCAGTGGAAAATGATTCTTTGTCTCATTTATTAATTGTCTATGCTCTTTAATGTCTCTTTTATTCTTCAGGCAGTCATGATGTACTTTCCATTCCTGCAATAAGGAAGGACATTACTTTGGAAAAATCAGAAACACAAGTTAAATCCATGAGCAGTCTGGGTGACATTTTGTGTAAAATGCTTCATACGAAGATAATATTGCTGTTTCTGTCACTACCTTAATGATTTGTTTTCCTAATGTTGTTAGTAGGTTTTCTGTAGAATAAGAATTCTAGTCATAATCTGCTCAAGTGCTTTCATTCTTAATCACTCATTTCTCCAATTTAAATGCAATAGTCATGTAAGTAGCTTCATCACAAGCCAGAAGAAAGATATGTAAACATTTTAATGTTTCTCTGGCTCTAGGTTCCCATGCCTGAGCAGGGGATTGGAGCAGATGACCTCCAGAGGTTCCTTCCAACGTCAGCTATTCTGTGATTCTGTGATGTGAGTATGTGTGTGTGTGTTATGGATAAAAATATACAAATAACTATCAAAATTGGTTTCCCCTGAAGACTATCAAGCAGGCACAGTTACTTCTTTAATGTTTTTTTTTTAATATCTTTTATCTAGACAAAGAGAAAGCTTAATTAATTTCCATGAAATAACTTGCATGACTTTCAAAGCATCATTTGGAATACATTCCAGTAAGTAAAATCCAAGAGTGATCCTCTAGACAAAATGAAAAACAAATCAGCTTATAATTTGTTTCACTATTTTCACAGTAATTATGGAGTGTTGTGAGAGAAGCTCTCATACTTTATTGAAGAAATCATCATGACCAGTTGCCTCTCTGCAGTGCCTGCACACTCATGAAGGGAGGATGGGGAACAAACAGGAGGAATTGGAGGTCTGTGTGCCACTGCAGGGCCACAGTCTCACTGGGATCACAGAAGCACAGTGGAAAAGCTCACACAACTGGAGTGCTGCAGTGGATGGGTACAGACTCTTTGTAAAGGACAAGCTGGGACAGCGAGAAGGGGGAGTTGCCCTGAATGCGGAGAGCAGCAGGAATACATTGGGGTCTTCCTGCGACAGGTGGTCCATTGGCTGTGAGTTTATGGGTCAGTATTAGAGAGTAAACCAACGTGGGCAGTGTTGTGGCAGGTGTCCACTAAAGACCAACTGATCAGGGAGAAGTAGAAAAGGCCTCTTCAGCCAGCTGGACTGGAAGAAGCCTCACATTTGGAGACTGTGCTCCTCATGTGGGACTTGAACCACCCAGACCATCTGCTGCAGGGGCAACACAGCAGGACACAAGCAGTCATAGAGGTATCGGAAGTTAACTGATTAATAACTTCCTAAGACAAGTAACTGAGGAGTGGATGAGGAAAGGTGTTCTGTTGGACCTGATACTTACAAACAAGGAGAACTGCTCAGAGATGCAAGGGCAGCATGGACTGCAGCAACCAAGGAAGGCTGGAGTTCAGGAGCGTGAGAGGAGGGAACAAGGCAAACAGCAGGATCACAACCCTGGACTTCAAAAGAACAACCTTTGGCCTGTTCAAGGACTTGCTTGGAAGAATCCAGTGGGAGGTGGTCATGGAGAATAGAGGGTTCAGAAGAAGTAGCTGATTTTCAATGATCATTTCATCCAAGCTCAGGAGCCCCATTAGCAAGAAATCGATTATAAGTGGCAGGAGGTCTGCATGGACGAATGAGGAGTTCCTGACTACACTCAAACGTAATAAGCAAGCATACAGGTGCTAGAAGCAGGGACAGGTGACCCAGGAGAAATAAGCAGACATTGTCCAAGAGTGTAGGGATGAGTCCAGCAAAACTAAAGCCACCTGGGCTTTACCTTGACAAGTGATGGGAAAGACAACAAGGGTTTCTACAGGTATATCATCAGCATAAGGGAGATGCAGGAAAATGTGCGCCTGTTGCTGAATGGGGCAGGGGACCTGTGGCAGAGGATATTGAATAGTTCAATGTACTCAATGATTTCTTTGCCTACAACTTCACAAACCCGATTTGCTTTCTGGCTGATGACCAGTGGGGACATCTAAAGCAAGGGAGACTTACTCTCAATGTAGGAGGATCAGGTTAGGGAACATACAAACATATTAGATATTTTTACATATAAGCCCATGAATGGGATGCACCCATGACTGCTTGGGGAGGTTGCTGACATCATTATGAGGCCTGTCTTGATCCTCATTGAAAGGTGATAGCAATTAGAGGATTGGGGAGGGGGGTAGTTCTTCAGGACTGGAAGAAAGCAAGTGTCACTCCTGTCTTGAGAAAGAGCATGAAGGAGAACCCATGGAACCTGGATCCCTTGGAAAATGCTGAGACAAAACCCTGCAAGCTGTTTCCAAACACCTGAAGGAAAACAGGTGATTGGGAGTAGTCAACATGCACATAAAAAAGGAGATATTATCCCTGACCAACCTGACAGCCTTTTACATTGGGATGACTGGCTTGGTGGACAACAGGGGATCAGAGGATGTTCTTCGCCTGGATTTTAGTAAGGCTTTTGGCAGCGTCTCCTACAACATCCTCATAGGTCAACTTCTGAAGCACAAACTAGACAAGGCGCTGAACTGCCAAGAGTCCAGTGAAGGTCCATGAATATAATTAAGATTCTGGAGCACCTTCCATATAAGGAGAGGCTGAAAGAGATGGAACTATTCAACGTAGACAAGAGAAGGTTCAGGAGGAGCTTACATGTGTGTATAAATACCTGACAGGATGAATAAAAAAGAGGGAGACAGACCTTTCTCAGTGGTATCCACTGTCAGGAAAAGAGGCAACAGACACACAAATCAAAATACCGGAAAAGCTGTTTAAATATAAGAAAATACTTTTTTACTGGGAGTATGGTTGAACACTGGCACAGGTCACCCTGAGACGTGGAATTTGCACCTGTAGAGATGTTAAAACCTGACAGGACAGAGCCCTGAGCAACCTGCTGTAGCGGACCCTCCTTTAAGCAGGGAGTTGGACTATATGATCTCCAGAGGTTCCTTTGAACCTCAATCACACTATATTTCTGCAATTGCTGTTTTCAAGTAGTGTATACACTTTTAAATCATCTCATTCACCTCATTTTAATCTTTTGACAAAAACATTGTCAAGAACTATTCCCCAAGAACAGCACATAACACAAGAAATTTTAAAAAGACAAAGACAATGCATATAGCGGTACTTTCACAGAAGAAAATATACTTGCCAGAATGCATTATAGTCTTATAAAACACTTTGAACCACAGAACAGAATTTCATGCAATATTAAATATCACCTGAGAAGAAAAGAAAAGAAACAGCTCATCATATGAAGTTTTCTGCATTTTAAGTTAATCACAATGCATGTCCTCAGACCTGGAAGGCTGACGCTGTTTCAGTTGTTGTTTACTGCAGGTGAAAACCCCATAGCCACATAGTAATTAATACCACAACCACACAAGATGTGTTCATCTTTTACAATATCTATGGTTCTGTGACAGTAAAAGTTATTGTTCTTTGTAACACAATTAAATGCAATAGCTTGCTGAAGAGTAGCTCTCTTACGAGCAAGTGAAAAACATTTATTAATTGTTCTTTTGTGCACATTGCTATACTGCTCTAAAGCACATCACAGCAACCAAGGCTGAAGCGATACTTTCATTCTAGCTCTCCCTTTTCTGTTTCTCCTAATTTTCCCTAATATATGTCTTTTGGGACTAATATTTCCATACTCTCTGTTTAAAACATGAATGTTTTTCTACAGTATGAGCACATGTAGTTGCTTTTTGGGTATGTGACAGTGAAAACATTCCTCTCCTTGTATATTCCAAGCAGAAATGTCATGCTCGGACAAACCCATAATTCAGGAACCAGAAACTCCAATGAAAAAGAAAGTAGCTTATTTCATAGAGTCTGCTGTTATCAAGAATGTAATATTTTCAACACAGTAACTGTTTAAATAATCTGCTTCACCATTGACAAAAGTTTTCTTTTGTGATTCAAGGCATTTTCAGGCTCAGTACTCACTAGAGAAGCAGGAGGTGTTCAACTTCATGGAGCAAACCCAACCTAACGAAATTCAGCTGAAAGACCATAGTTTTATGGAAGGTGGAAAGGTGTAAGTCTGCCCATGACCTGGAGTCTGCAGCTTTTATAAATTCTCTGAGCAGAGGTACGAGATCAAAGAGCTTTTAGCAAGCAGGAAGATTATTTAAAAAAAACAAAAACAAAACCAAAAAAAACCACAAATGAATTTCAAAACAAAACATAGCAAAATAATGTAATCACATATTCTTTTTATCCCCCCCCCCCCAATTTTAAAAATTTTAAAAACCTCGGAGATGTAGAGGATGTAGAGCCCAGGAAGAGTTGCAGTGTCAAGCATTGTATGTAGGCTTCCACCAGCGTTTTCCAGAGATCTGTTTGGGAAAAATAGTGATGATGTAGGTACCTCAAATTAATTACTGCCAGATAAGCTACTTGGCTCCGAAAGTGCTGTAATGAAAGAAAACCCCCAAAAACCAAATCCCAAAACAGCTGAATATAATTTAGGTAACCAGCAGTCAGGCCAGTAGCCTGTAGATGGCTTACTGTGGCTTCAGAGTTAACGTGTGACAGTCACAGAGGAGGGAGATTTCGAGATAATCATTCACTTCATCCTACATTTTGAAATTATTTTGAAATTGAATTGAAAAAGTCCTGAACTGCAAGAGAGAGAGGGGATTTTATTCCTTTCTTGTGTCATAAATGTTCAGCCAAGACTTTCAGATGGGGAAGCATTCCCCTCTGTGATAATGCCCGGTGAATGTACAAGAATGTTCTGAGGAAATGTCAAAACATGATTTATGGTTTTTTAACACTCTCACTTCCTTGCTTGGCCTGACTTTTAGTTTATTGTTATTAGCTTTGTTCACACCTCCCAGCTACATGAGATACTCTCACATATACTTTCTGACACTCATTTGGGAAACCTCTGTAGTTATCTGTCATGCAGAATTAGGGACCACAGTGTGAAAAGTTAGATTTGTTTCTTATGATCTTTATTTACAGCAAAATCCCAATGTCACACAAAGGAAAGTAAACAATTGTTTATAAAGAAAAACCAGGAGAAAAAAATATTGACTATCCCATCTCACTGAGTCTTAGACAATTCAGTAGAGTTTCTGAAAAGATTCTATTAGTAAACAAATAGAAATAGAAATGTTTTTTGGACGTTTTAGACATTATTTTAGTTAAAAACAGACTGCATAGTCCTTGGCTCATTGCATTAATGGTGCACCAGCCGGCCTTTCTTGTTTGATGAAGGACTGCAAAAGCTGGCTGAGAGAAATTCAAGAGAATAATTATATCACCCTATGAATTAAATCTCACCACTGCTATTCCCAGAAAATCTGACAAGCAAGAAGAGCAAGGGGAGCTGCACTGAATTTTCAATGAAATAGTGTTCACTTCTGCAGCACATATTTTCAGCACATTTGGTTAAACTCTTTGTCGCAGCCTCAAGAAATAAAGGCTGACAACAAAGAGAAGAAAGTTGCAATAAAAGTTAACCAAGAAAATATACCAAGATGCTTTAAGACATTGTACAAAGTAAACACAGGTATTGAAATGCTATGCAGGGTTCAGTTTCATGTTTTCAAACCTCTGCTGTAAACTCACTGAAATGAGCTTGGAAAAATGAAACTCATCCATGTTTTAATTTACATATTCCAGAACACTGCAAGGTGGTAAGCCAAATATAGCCATGCTGAAATCAAATACATTAGTGTGCAGGCCTTCAGGCAATTTTCATAGCCATAGCGGAGTCACTAAGACAGCTGGGCCACTCAGTGAAATTAAAGATAGTAAATTAAAGGTACATGTCATTGCCTCCCTGTATTTATTGCTGTCTCCCTTTTCAGTGCATCTGAATATGTTCAGGATCAATTTAATAAAATATCTTTTGGCAGAACTTCTCTGTTCTCTTTCTTCTACTTTCCTGTAAAAAGGATCTTAGCGAACATCAAAAACCAGATTATAACTAGTATTAAACGAGGTACATACGCAAAATTGTTCTTCAGGGGCTCTAAGTTCCCTGTGTTGTTTGTTTGCTTTTCTCCATGGGGCTCTCAGAGGATAACAAACTGGTTGTTATGACCTGAACTGAGTCTTTATACTCCTTCTCATACTTCTAAGGCAAAAATCTCTTTGGTTTTTTGCTGCCTCAGTAGAAGTTGGTCATGAAAACAAATATGTACAAAAGAAGGCTATTTTTCCCATACCCAGACATTTATTTGACTTTAATAACCTGCCAAATTCTGTCATTAGTGCCATAATTACAACAGCAAGTTAGAATTGCTCCTCCTCCATTCACTTTCACCTGACACATTCGTTACCAGTATAATCAGCACTTCCTTGCACTGCCCAGTTATCTCCTCAATGACATGGTAAATCTTAACAAGTTAACTGAATGTTGATGCAGCAGGAGCCCAGAAGAAATAAAGCATCATTTTTCACCATTAGGATCTTCACAATTGTGTGTGATCAACTGCAACTACGGCTACTTTACCCCATCTATCTTGGACGGTGTCAACTGTTCAGCACCAAACTCTGATACAAAGTAAAGCCCCAAGTATGATCAGCTCCAGTGATGCCTCCCCAGAACTTGTGCTGTCCTGGCTGTGCTCAGTTTGTCTGTAAGACAGGGCAAACAATAGATGAGCAATGCAGTATTACTGCCACCACGACATATATGTGTCAGGGAGAGAAGCTCCCTTTTCAATTTGGGTCTGCAATGAGCTATTTTGGACTGCAGTGGACACCATTTAACATGCTGTTTTGGTTTCGGCTGCCGCCGGCAACAAAAGCGCCACGCGGCCGCCCCTCCCCCCACCGGCGTGCGGAGGAGAATGAAAAGAAAGAGGCAGAAACTGGTGGGTCGGGATAA
>Ga0065711_1038023_pt1 | contig 19235 bp, 8 predicted proteins | sample Hoacrofraction12_FD_59098 | JGI IMG/M metagenome (GOLD analysis project Ga0065711, IMG submission 59098) | Hoatzin crop microbial communities from Cojedes, Venezuela - Epithelial fraction 12 v2 (version 2) | ecosystem: Host-associated > Birds > Digestive system > Esophagus > Crop | place...
CCACTGACAGGACAAGGGGCAATGGGCACAAACTGAGGCACAGGAAGTTCCGTCTGAACATGAGGAAGAACTTCTTCCCTCTGAGGGTGACGGAGCCTTGGAACAGGCTGCCCAGGGAGGTTGTGGAGTCTCCTTCTCTGGAGATACTCAAGACCCGCCTGGACAAGGTCCTGTGCAGCCTGCTGTAGGCGACCCTGCTTCGGCAGCGGGGTTGGACTAGATGACCCACAGAGGTCCCTTCCAACCCCTACTATTCTGTGATTCTGTGATTCTGTTTCAGTGCAAGCACTGCTGCTCATTGTCTAGAGTGCTGTCAGCCGCAAAGCCTGGTCTTTGCAGGGCAGAACTCTTCTTGCACCAACAAATTTGAACACCTGGGAAGCATCCCATTCACAGCACAGGGACGGGGGCTCTGTGTCAGGCTATATGCTTGGGTATTTCTGTGTAATAATATCATTCTGATCTGCTCCAAGTGTTTCAGAATATGTTAACTTTTTAGTTACATATTACCAAGCTTTAGAGAGAACCGGTTAAAAAGTTTGCATTAGCAAGGATGTGAAGTTGAAAATTTCAGCAATGGTGCTATATTTAAAACCAAATAGGAGAGTTTCACTGTGTAGTTCTTGGCCAATGCATTGGGAGTTGTATGATAAAATTCCCTGTTTGACTTGAAAAATCTGACTTGCACTTCTGACACCACAAATTGCTTTCTCACATTGAACAGCTCTTTGTTTATATATGCATTGTTACTATTGTTACTGTTTTCTAAACTATAGTTGAGTCAGTGTTATTTGTGAAGGATTTCTGGATAAACCATGCCATGAGAGGCAAGGCGTGTGAGCTCCTCTGCATGGAGGCAGTTTGTCACAGTAGAACATGCTAGGTTATTCAGCGTCTGAGCTTGGCTGTACGATACTGGCCTGTTTCATTTCTGGCAGAAGCAGCAGTACTGTTGTTTCCTAAACAAAAACTGACCTAAAGATTTCTCATAGACCTGCATCTGATGCCACAGTAGTCTGGCCACAGTAATACATCAGTGGTCTGGGACTGCCAGAGAGCATAATGGAAATATCTGAAAGGCTGTAACTGGTAGTCTGTTTGTTTGTAATAATATTTTATTAATCTGGGCTCAATGCCAACCCTGTGGGACTTGAACTGACTACATAAAGCCACTGAAATGTCTTTACCTTGGTTGCTGGTCTGGGAGATCTCCCTAGCTCCAGTGCAGGGCCAGGTCTGAGCTGGCTGGGAACCTACTTGATCCTGTAATGCACATCCCAGGTGAGGCACTCCTGAAATGGTGGAAAGGATGGAAATGAGCAGGCACTCCGTTTTTGTCACGTTATCTGAGTAATCTGGCTCATCATTTTGGCCATGGAAAACTTACTACATTCTCATGTGTTTGGAATTGGTCAGCATGTAAAGCGTTGGTCCAAGATAAACCTGCATGCAGGGAAGCTATGAATACTTAGCTGATAGCAGTTCAAACGAGCTTTTGAATCTTTTGCTGTAGAAAGACAATCTTCCATAGCTTTCACTAGAAAAGAGTTGTTCTTTTGATATTAGTCATTTGCTGTTCAAAAAGATGTGTGTTTCATTGCAGAGTTCCCTAGGAGCTTGTAAGTAGATACTGAATATTTTCTTGGTTTCTGTGCAATTTGTTTTGTATCTTTTGTGTTTCTCAGTTGATTTTAAAGAATTGTATTGAGGAATGCAAGTTCCATCCAGAACCAGACGCAGTTTGTCGATACCAGCTGTGCCATGGCCACTCCAAAATCCAAATATATTTTACAGACCCGGACTTTAAGGTAAGTTTTTGGTTTAAAGGGTTTGGGAAAGAGCATTTCATGTTTACATGTTTTCTGTGTGTTTTTTTTTTAAATGTTAAATTCATATTATTTCTCAATGTTAGGGTTTTATACGTATTACTTGCTGTCAGCAGTGTAGAGTGGACTTTCATATCAGCTGTTGGAAAAAGCTGAAAACAACAAACTACAGTGATAAAAATAATAAGGTAAGAGCTGTGTCAGAGAATAAGCATTTTATTTTTTCCTTTTTTTAGTCAAGATTATAGTATTCCTTTGGTTTCTGGTAAGTGCGATGCTATAGCCTGATGTTCCCCCTGCATGACGATGGCAAGAGGAGAGATAGGAAAGAGGAGTCTCTTGCTAAATTGTTTGACATGCAAGTGTGGGTAAAGCTTGCTGTTGTCTACAGAAGAAAGGCCTGTCTGTGAAGGCTTAGTATGCTTAGCCTGTTTATCTTGCATCATTTGTGTCCTCCCATGTGGAAATTTATTCCTTCTACAGTTTTGCTGTTGAAGCAACAGTTTGACATTGAGTATGCGTAAAAGAATTTTACGAAATGTAGTACCAGCAGCCACTATAAAATGAAGGGAAATCCAGGCAGAGTATGAACTCAGAAAAGAATATTTTTAAAGTTGACTCTTGAATGTGAAGTTGGAGGAGGAAGGGCTTTGCTGTAGCTTTGGAAATAACAAGTGTATGCCACGGATCTGGGATTCTTTGAGCTGCAGTCCTTGCCAAGCCAGCTGTCACTTGCTTTTCTCATCCGATAAGAATTTAGAACTGTGCTAGCTTTAATTAACCTTGGTCATCTCAAATTAAGAAATTATAATCTGTGTAAGAAGGTAGATTTTGTGTGAGTTTAAATCTTTCTTGTGTGTATCATCTTCTCCTACAGGATTTTCTTCAAGAATTGTGTTTCACTCCTGATTGTATGGGCCTTATTTCAAAAATAGTTATTTTCAGTTCTTCTGGTCTGATAAAATGTGAAGTAAGTAAACGGTCTTACAAAAAATGAAAATAATCTTTAAAATATTTACTCTGGTATAGGAAATAAAGTGAAGATGAGAATGTAACTGCAAATTCATAAGTAATATGCTGTCTTAATTATAGCATCTGAGCATTATTTAAGAGTATTAATTACCAGTTCTGGAGCAGGCATTACCTTATGGTATTGGTTAGAATTGTCATGGGTAGAACTAGAGCTTTGTTTTATATTTAGCTTGCACGACATGAAAGGACTGTTAGTTTAAATTGGAACTAATCTTGCTAAATGAAATAATTGTAATGAAAGAGTGCTATTACCCTCTACAGTGTCACTGGAAGGTGGATACTTCTTCCCAGAGCAGTACTGGTCTGTTAGAAGCAAAAACAACGAAAAAAAAAAATTGTAAGGTTTGTTTCCTGCCCACTGGTAAAGCAAAACAGCTTCCAGTTCTTCCTGACTTTGTGTTATCTTTCAACCCGTCTTTTCTGCAGATAAAGAAGTATTGCTATATACCAAGATGTAGCAGTAGAATATAGTTTTAGGTGGACCTTCATGAGGCTTATGTGTTGTAGTATTACTGCTTTCGAAAGCATCAGATGTTCTTGGGTTTTGAGTATAGCAATGTTGCATTGTAACCCCAATTTAATTAGTGTGATGTCACTTCTTTTGCTAGTTTGAACAAAAAATCACAAAAACCAAGGAACCACCAAGAGCCAGTATTAAACAAAAATGTTCAAGGTAAGCTCACTACTGTTTAAGACTAAGTTGAATTAGTCTGAGACCAGAAGTTTTCTCTAGGATTGGTTTTCATGCCTTTTTAACAGTTGCTAAAATACCACAAATACTTTGGAAAGCTGTTCTTGCCCTTTACCTCCGATTGAACTAAAAAGTCTGATAAAATGTATTGTGATACAATTATGAAAGCATTTAAATTGTAAAAGAAAATACAGAGCTACAGATTTATAATGAGCACAGGAGGGCATTAACTGGTGTTTCTGAATAAATTACTGGTAGCTTTTTAGTGCTCAAAGGTCTTTAAAAACATTTTCAATTTGACTACAGGAAAATTTTCAGATATACAGGATATGAGTTGATGCAAATCTGATTTCCCACACCTCTGTATTGAGGGGTAAATTGTCCATTGCACCATTGACTTCCTGGCAATTTGAACCAATAGTTTTTGAATATAAATTGCTTCAGCCATCTTTAAGTCTTGATACCTGAAACCTGATGTCGTTGTGAAATCTGTGGGCAGGGAAGTAACATGTTGTTTGTGAAAAGTGTGATTTGGAGGCTGTGTGCAGAACTTGAGGACTGTTTCCTGACTTTTGCTCTCCATACATGTTTTTTATTTGTGCTAAGATACTTAACGATTGGAATGCTAAAAGAATGAGTGTCTGTTATTCTTCTTAATGGATGGAGTGTCTTAGTTACACTCGACTTTCACTCTGCGTGTCTAGATTAGAATACCACCTCGATTTTCAGTCTGAGATTGCAAGCATTGTTCTATTCCTTCCCCTTGCTAGAGGGAAGAAACTCAGCAAGATTTTTAGCTGGATAGGAGAGGTGTTGCTGTGTGGCATAAGTTCAGCACCACTGCTCCACATCACTTCCTATCTAACCAACTTTGCATGAATGTTTAGAAAGTGTAAATAAAACCTGTATATAGTGACGTTACTTCTGTTGTTGATCCATGTACCTTTGATATAACTGAGCTTATGCTTTGTGGTCAAGTAAGGTTATAAATAATGAGGAATCATGCTGAGAGGGTGAACAGAATCGATTTTTAGAAGTTAAGGAAATCAAATGTTAATATTTGGTTCAAAATGCTGAATTATAAATTAAGAAAAAACCTGATAGTATTGAAGTTTATCTTAATGCAGACATCATTAATAGGAGTAAAAATTATTGCATCTTGAGTATATTCTTACACTTGCATACTTGATCTTTATGAAACTTTTATGAAGTTTTGTAGTGTCTTAGCGTCTAGATAAAAACTAGCTTTATAATATTTGTACTTTTCAGCATAATTTGTAGTAGAGTGGAGCTTATAGCTATTGTAAGATATGAAAAACAACTGAGATGTGCATAGCTCCTTTGACAACTTCTCTCAGCTAGCATTAGGCTCACTGCTTAATTGCTTTTTTCAGTCTTAGGAAGTTAAAAATGAAGCAAGAAAAAAAATTACGAAGAAAACGTGCACGAGAAGAGGCACAGAATTCTGCTAAAAAGGAAATAGAAGAAAACCAGATGGGAGACAAACTGTCTCAATGCAGTGATCACAGTGGTATGTGGAAGTATAAATTATTGTTCTAAGTTATCATGAGGTAGTATAATTAGCATTCTGAATGTCCTAAGTAAAATTATAGCAGAATACTAATACTGAACATAATCCTTCCTTTAAAGATTTGCATTTTTACCTAAGATTGCCTTTATTTGAGTTCTGTTTTTAATTTCTAAATAACTGTAAGATTTTAGTATATGGTTAAGTTCCTTGTAGAAAACATTTATTCTTGCTTCATTGGTTCATGAAGAAGTAGCCTGGAGAGGGCACAGGCTGAAATTCCAAGTTAATCTCTTGAAAAGTGGTTTCAGAAAAAGCTTTATGCCCAGCAAGTCAGGACACTGTATCTCAGATAAAGAAACAATGATATCCTAACTACAGAAACTGCAGTGACATGAAAAGTACATTTCAGAGGACTGGTGAAAATAAAATATTTTAACCTGCAAGTATGTAGTCAGTTAATGCTTTTGTGTTCCAGTTATGTTGTTTTGCAGCAGTCTGTATGTATTTCACAGGTGTGAACTTTCACTGCCTTTTGTATTAGGGCAACCTACAGTGCAAAGAAAAACGGCTGATTTTTTTTTTTTGTTTCAATTTTTGTCAACTTTAAAATAGTGCTCACATTAATTTCCCTGTAGAATTTCATATTCAGTACTTTGAGGGGACTTTTTCATCCCATACATGCCATACTCGGGGTTCTCCAGAACCTGGTTACCTGTGCAATGGCATATCCTGGCACTTTCTCTATAAAAAGCTCTCAGGTGCTAATCTTTTTAGACTTTTTTTCCTTAACCGTGTATGTTTGAGAGCAGTCCCTTCCATTAGCACCATAGATTACTATTTTTGCTTCCGTGTGGTTTTCTAAAATAATGTTCAGCTGACTTTCTGTTGATTTTTTTTTTTTTTAAAGTCTAAGCTATCTCCTTTCCTACAGCTTATCTTTAGTTCTGGTCCTTGCAGCCACTCTAGGTCACTCAGTTACATGTATATGGCTTGACTGTCCTAAATGCCCTTGATGTGACAAAAACACTCACCCTGAAGTAGTGTGGGTAAAAGTTGGGACCCCGATACAGGAGTGTGTCAACACCCAGCAACTCAATGCAGTTCTGCAAAAATCTCTGTGTTGGCCAACCTTTTTCATTTGTCCGGAGTTAATTCTGTAATAAAATTGAAGTCTTGTATGTATATGGAGACAAGCTATCTACCACCTTGTTTTTTTTCCTTGGGGAAATTTTGTGAGGAAATCTTTCAAAAAAACATCTAATTTAATCTCCTAAGCTGTCTGAGAGGTTGAGAGGCCAATTTCAGGGAAGAGCTAGATCACAAAGGGTTTTCTGTTTTGTATTTAGCAGCCATAGCTACCTTTAAATAAAAACAAATCTGCTTGTAAATTGGAGAGGAGTGCAAGTGAGAGGAGCACTCATTTGTATGCACATTTGTAAGATAAGAGGTTTTTAATGCAGACACCTGCAGGATGAACTCAGGCATGGCTTATACCTGTAGAGTTCATTAAATCTGTTAGTATGCTTGGGACTGTTTGTGTTAAAATGCTGAATTATCCCAGGTGTAATATGTAGTGCTTTGATTTAAAAAGTCTTTTCAGATCTATTTTGGAAAAAAGACTAACTATAGTTTTTGTGAAAAGAAAACGGATTTTGAAATAATTTCAGTAGTCTTATAGAACGACACTTTCAGAGCTTAACTGACAGTAACTATCGTCAAAAAAAGAGTAACTATAGTATTTTTTTGATGATAGTTACTGTCAGTTAAGCTCTGAAAGTGGTGTTCTATAAATGTGTGGTCTTGAAGAATAATGAAAGGTGAAGGCTGGTATGAGCCAGTAATCTTTTTTACTCTTGTTCTACAAAGAACCAGTGGCAGGGTCAGGGCAAAGGTTTGCTACTAGGTGTACGCTGGAGTGTTCGGAAGTGTGCCTGTGCTCTGGGAACTGATGCTTGGGGGAGTTTTGTCTCTGTATCAGGGCTGGCGTGCAGTGCACGCAGATAAATCTGTATAAAGAATTGCTTGAAGCTAGTATTACTGGCAGGTATATTTTTTTTTTTTTTTCTTGCTGAGATCTAGTTAAGGTGCTAAGGATTGTTTCTTTGTGTAGACCACATTTAAAACAACATTGTGTCAATTTCATAATGCTAAGGCTAGTTCATATGGGAAGTTATATATTCTGTAATTTTCAGTGTTGTGATAAGGCAAATAAATAATTAAAACTAACACTTATTCCACATTACCTGTACTTTAAAGTTGATGTTTGTAACTGTAGTAAACAGACATGAAATCTTGTTTTGTTTTGTTTTTTTTTTTAAATCCCGTTATAGGTTATGTTCAGGATTTATATGCTGGTGATCGAGTCCTGCAGCATATCAGTCGAAATGCTGAGCAAATAAAAACAGCTGTTCGCGATGCTTCCAAACTGTTAAAGGAATTACTTTCATGGTTTGTAATCAGTGAGGAAGATTACAAGTCGTATTCCAAAACTAGCAGCATGTCACATGAAGTGATGGAGCAGCTCATCAGTTACTTAATTCAAGAAAAAAACAGAGTTAAAACAAGGGGTTTTATCTATGTGCTGAGTGAGCTGGAAGAAGTGGATCCCAAATTACACAAGTGGCTGAAACATCTTAACAACTTGGGTAGGCTATATGTTTATGTAATAGCAGATGACCTTACCCTGTCATAATTGTTCAGTTTACAGATGAGAAGATAACCTCCCTATTTTCCAGTCTTGCTTTGTTAACTTTAAATGGTGAAGTTAAGCTTTCCTCTTTTTCATTTACTTGATTGTTAACTAGGAGTTCTAGAGAAGAAAGTATGACCATTGGTAACACAGGAGCAATCTCTCTGGTCTCTGCAAGTAAAGCGCTCTAGTATGGCAGGGCTGTGTCCATGTAGGAAAGAAAATTGACCAGATTTATTTTTTTATTGTCTTTAAATTACGGAATAGTCTTAAATGATAATATTTGTATAAATAATGAGATGCCAAAACCTTGGAGAAGATTTGGGTTTGTTAAAGATTTTATTCTCACACGAGTGGGTTACACTAGGTATTGCTTTATTCAAAACTCGGAGTTGGGCCATCACCTCAGTGAGTGGCAAAGCTTAACTCGCTAGACCAGTTTATATACATTTATTAAACCCATTACATCAAGTCTAAAATCTACATAAGTTTCTAAGCAACCGTTCCGTTCCTTTAAGTACATCATTTATTAAGTTCTTTCTATTCTTCTGTCTTCGTAGAATTCTCCGTCGCTGGTTTCAGGCCTTTCTTGGTTTCAGGGTCATCTCGGAGTCATCGTCTGTCCTTCATCTTCTTTTGTGAATTCTGTTTGATACAATCCATACAATCGGTGTCCATCCCAATTGCAACATACCGATTGTATGGTTTCTTAACACACAACTGAATCTCTGTTCTAGTTCTATGATTTTATTCTATATCAATCTTTATAATCAATCTCTAACAGGGTTCTTAATTCTATTCTGTTGCATTCATGTCCTTTAAGGAATTTAGGTAGATTTATTATACAGATAATAATTTGGTGCTGACTAAGAGTAAAATTTATATAAACTCCATTTATCATTTTTGTTTGCCATTTCAAGATACAAAAGGTTTTACATAATCTGTTTCAGCTACTGTACATTTAATTTCTAGAACAAACTGTTCGTCTTTGAAGAGGAATATCATACTGTAAGCACTAAAGCTCTGAAGCCGGAATGAAATGTTGGGTTTTTTTCATCTCTTTTAGGTCTGACAGCTACAAAGAACTTTCTCCTTCAGTATGGACAATTTTTAAAAGAGCTTGACCTTTCTATTTTAACCACACTCTGGAATGAGAAGTATGGTAGTAAATTTGACTATGTGACAACTAGTTCTGGAGACAAAGAAATTCGTGATTATTTCTTAAAACCACCCCTAGAGAAAACCCGCTGTTTTATATGGCTGTTAGAAGACAACAGAGAAAATTTTCCGTTTCTTCATCAAGCTTTAGATGAATTCTTTGATAAAATGGGTAAGTATGGAGAAGTCATAATTCTTACAAACATTGTATTTTGTCTGGTTTTACACCACATTTGATGGGCTCTGTAAAAGGGTGAAACCTCAGCAAACTACTGGCCACCCCATTATATGGAATCTTCTGTGTTCAGTGCTTAAAAGGCAGTATGGCCTCAAAAGGCAAGCCACCCGTTTTTAGGTTACGTTCTGCAGTTTTGTTTCATGTGCCACAACCAACACGTGGGTTTACCTTTATGTATATATGTTGTCCAACCAAAATAAGTATTTATCTTTCAGTTTAAGCATAAGGATTCTGCAACTACAGTCTTGGAGATGCTGTGGTGGTATTTGATAAAGGATTATAATAATTATTGCTATAATTTCATAGCTCACAATTTGAAGTTACATAAAATATTCCTATTTCTGTTTACGGATGTGACTTTTTTTTATCCTTTCAATAGATGACCCTACCATTATATTAAAGAAGCAGGGAAATGAAAGTATATCGGTAAGTGAACTTAACGTCTATTTGGTATAAGCTCAGAAATGAGTACGAGTGTGGTGTTTTAAAAATGTTCAAAAAGTGGCTAGAGACATGCATCTTGTGGTTGATTTTACATCATCATCCTTCAGACCTGATTAGAGATTTACTCTTACTCTTTTGTTTTACCTTCTTGTCCTCCTGTCCCCCCCTTTCTTAAAGCGTTTGAAGACTGCATACCCTTTTTCCTAAACTTCTGTCAGTAAAATACTAGTTCAGGGTTTTCTCTTTAGTTAAAACACAAACCAAGAAGATACCTTTTAGATTATGAGCATTGCAAGGATGCGGATGAGGGTACACTGATGTGCTGTATCACCTCCTTTGGATAGGGAAAACGAGGCAAATAAGGTGCATGGAAATAGTATTTACATATTATTTGATCACAGCAGTTGGATGTTCACTTGAAAAAAAAGTCTCTCTAAAAGTAGCATTGGGGAATTAAAAGAGGAAAAAGAAGTGCCCGATTTACAGAGGTGCTCCTACTAACTGCAGTATCTGCATATTTACTACGACAACTGAACCTGAAGCATGATTCTTCCTTGAGTGTGCTTAGCGTGAATCTGCATAATTTTGGACACTAATTGTACTGTATATTTGATATTCCAAAGGAACAAATAGGAAGGTAGTGTACCCTAGCTTTATCTTCAGATGTCGTTAAACTGTAAGGCTCAGTTTGATGTTTGTTCTGCTCATAAGCACAGTAAATTTGAAGTGAGTTAGAATTTATAGATGCTTTTCAGATTCAACCCACAAGTCTTAAACTGTACATCATTCTGAATTGCTTTTTGATTACTATATTAATTAAAGTGCATTCTAATTGGCAGAAGTATATTATATGTTTCAGTTAATTATGTGTTTGAAGCACTCTCATTTAAATTTATTCTAGCCTGCAGATAAATTTATCTGTACCAAACTAAGATTAACTTTTGATACAGAGTAAATCGTTAGGGTTAATTAATTAATGTGCATCTTAATAAGATGTGAAATCCTTTGCTTTTTCATTTAATGAATTGGAAATCCAAGAATTAAGTGAAAGCCATTATAATAAAACTACTTCTATTTCAGTATTACTTATATCCTAAAATTAACTGTTAGTAAGTTACTGTTAGTAGAGTTATGTTAATCTATGATCACTGTTAAGGGAGAAGCTGCTGCCTGAGCAGTCACACACCATTCAAGGAGTCACAGACACCCCACCCGAGACTTTAACTGCTGGGACTGGAGTCCCTGTGCAGCGGGTGACTCCAGTGGGCTGATGGATGCCCTTTTTCGACTACACACTCACTCTCACTCGCTCGCTCTCAGGCGCTTCCTCATCCCTCAGGCTCGACCCTAGGTTTCCCAAAGCAGAGCCTCCGACATGACGTACGCCAGTTGAATTTATTGAGCGGTACAGTGGTGTAAAACAGCTTGAGCCGGATGCCTCTGAAAAAAGAAGTCCCTGGGCAATTATACCCTGACAATCTAAGTTCCTGCCCCGCACGAGTTCTCCACGTGGTGTCCAACGGCAGCTGATCCAGTGGTGTTATTTGAGTCTGGGAGCTTCTGTCCCTCATCGGGCCCCTTCATTGTCTCTGGGCAGGCTGAAGATTCTTCCCTTCTCTTCAGAGAGGTCCTGCTGCTGTCAGTTGATGACTTAACTTCCTTAGCTTCTAGCTGCAACTCAGTCCTTGGGGCCCTCCTTCACTGAGCTTGGCAAGGGTTCAGTGAAAGTTCACAGTATCCAGGTGGCAAATTCGCAACGTGCAGCCTAAGGCTTCAGTGAAGTTAGCGACTAATGCTAAGCAAGTTGGTTATATGAGCGCACAGATGTATGCACACATACACGCACATATATATGTATGAGTGATATACCAGAACACAGAACAGCAACTCTTCTTATATTTTGGCTAATTTTTTCTGTAACAATCACAGTCCTGTGAAAAAGTGAAGATGCATTTTAGTTCCTTCTATTGTGTATCTTAGAAAATTGAAGTGACCAGAACATTTGACAGTTCTTTGCTTCTTGTTGCCCAAACAAAACTGTATGGTGTGGGATGTCACAGCTACTTAAATGTGTGATTTCAGCTGTAGGTGATGAGTAAGCTTCTAAAACGGTAGAATATTGTTTTTAAAAATCAGTGTTCTATGTGTTTGAAGAGGAAAATGATGAAAAGGAACAAAACTGATGAAGTCTTGTAAAGCTCTGTTCTTTTTGTGTTTTCCAGCTGGGGATGGAGTGGAGAGGGGGAAGATTGCATGCTTAACCTTTTCAATTTTGCTGGTCAAACCAGAATGAGAATTTTGATATGCATCATAATTTTATTCAATGAAAAAAAGTGACTTTATTTTTTCTGTTTCAGACTAATGGTATCAAAGTTAAAAACAAAAACAGGAAGAAGAACTCAAAAGACCCGAGGGTGAGTAACATTTTAGCTGCTTACTGCAAATAGGTTTTCTAGAATTGCTGACATTCAGATATATAGAGGCTGTTTTCCTAAATACCTTGTGGAGACTCATTCTTGAAGTAGTTTTTCCCTGAAGTAAAATAATGCTGTTAAGACTCAATTAATACAGTTTTGTTTTGTTAAAATATGAATTTATCAGTATAAAATGTATTTCTAAACTTAGAAAAAAAAGTTATTTATGAATAACTTTGTCTCTGACTGGATACAAATACATTCAGTCTGTCCACTGTCTTCATTCTGAATTACTTTTTTAATCTTAATTTCCCATATGGGAAAATGAAGAAAACACCTGTGAATACAGTACACAGACTGTGCTATGTAATGCTCCATTTCCTTTTGCACTGGCAAATAGCAAATTTGGAGAAGGACAATTTACCAGCCATTTTAATAAAGAAAAATGTGTCCTTACACCTCATGAAACAGATCTGAAATTATGTCTTTAACTGTCTTTCCTAATAATTTTACGGGCACATCGGTGACTGAAGATGCAAGTGTTCCATTTATTGCTCAGAAAAGTGTTACTAGTTGTTCAGTATTTCATAGATTTTGCTAGGAATAATATCCTGTCTGAATTTCCATGCCCCCACCTCTTTATAATTTTACTAGAATTTCAATAGTAGACTTCACATTTTTCCTATTCTTACCAGCCAGGTTTTTCTTTTTCTGACTTGGATGCATTTATACAAGTCTGTGTATTTCTGAAGTTACTAGATAATAAAAATCAAAAAGCAACTGAAAACACTTGTGATGGTGAATAACAGGTGCCATACTAAAACCATGTGGAATGAGCGATAATTCAGACTGACTTGTTGTAAGATTATTAAAGCCTGAAGGTTCTGAAATGTAAAGAAAGAGATTCCTAGGAAGTCAGTGGAAAGAAGTTAAACAAAAGTCTTAACGAAGTGAAGCTGTAGTGTTTGGTTTTTAATCCAGACTTAGTGAAAAATCAGGCACGTGTAGGATTTTGATGGAACTGGTAAAAAAAGAGGGAGGTTTGGCTTAATATCTCAATTTCTCTTTCCAAAATAAGTTCTGAAGAAGAAATTAATAACTTTAAAATAAGAACTTTCTCAGTATGGCTTAGTACTGATGGTTGTACTTTAAAGTTTTGTGGTTCGTAATACGGCATCTGGACATGATAAAGTTACAGAACAAGGTTCAGTGTAAATAAGTTATATCTTTCCAGTGGATTATTTTGCATATGCTTTTCTGAGATAAAAAAAAAATGATCTGTTTTTAATTAGTCTATTTTAGTATTATCCAGTGGAGTTAGTACAGCACCACGAGAAGAAGATAAGATATTTATAGAAGAAAATACTCTGTAAGTACCATCGTGCATCTTTGCTTTTATTGCCCAAACTCCAAAGTGCTTTGCAGGTACCAAAGAAGACAGAGTCTTAGAAGCACCAAATCTGGGTTAACATCTAAGTGTTTTTGATAGGAGCTTGTGTAGAGCTATTACTTCTCTGCTTTCAGGATAGGTGTATGGGGTATTAGAATTTTAAAGATCTTAGCAATGTAGGAAGTAACCAAATGGTTGCCAGGCTGCAGCCCAATACATCTTCTGGGCCTAAAGCTATTCTTCAAGTAAAGATCTTACTTCCTTCGTGTTCCATTTTAATGTAGCAAGAAATTAGTTCATAAATTTGTACATGATCATCAGTCACAACTGAACTTTGCCATCCACACCATGTCAAGAAGGCTGTAATGTTGAATTGAGATAATCTGTAGTGCGTTGCTCAGAATTTGTGTGTTACTCAGGAGTCAAACTCTTGCATTCTGGTCCTGGTTTTGCTCTTGCTTATAGATGTGAAAGCTGCTAGGCAAGAGCTAGGCTTTGTTATTACTAGCTAGTGGCAGGTCAGTTAGTAAGTTTAGCAGTGAGGTATTTTGAGGATAGTGTTTCTTCTGCTTGTTAGAAAAAACCCGTGCTATTGGGATATATTTTTAGTGCTATGTAGTTACCATACAGTATACTGTTTTCAGTATATGTGAAAAATACAATTATTGTTCGTATGCACTATTTATTTATTTCCTCTCTCTCTTTTTTGTTTTTTTAAATGCTACAGAGATTTCACAAATTCTTATGAACCATTTGTAATCCCAGAATATCTTCGGGGTCAACTAGAGGAATTCGAAGCTCTCTGTGACATTTCAAATAGTAACAGTTATCAAAGCATTTTGGATAATAACCCAGATCAAACCTGTGAGAGCTTATATGAGTATGTATACATTTCTGTGCTTAGCAGTTTAAAGGGTTTAAAATTACTTCATAATTTTTGTAACATATTGTATTAAGTCCAGAATTTGAGTCCTGGCGGTCTGGTATATGTAGGTATGTATATAAAGGTAGGTGCTAATGCTTTGGAACAGTCGCATGTCTTTAGTAAGATGTGGACAAGCAGGAGTATTACAGAAAAATTTTGTGCTTGGCTAGAACACCATCTTCCAAATGATTTTTCTTCAGTAGTTCTAGAGGTTCTTTGCTTTTAGATATTATTGTGAAAATATAGTGTGTGAAATACGATTTTGGAATTGTGTGAAAAAACTTTGATTAATAATGACAACTCTTTTTTTTTATTTTATTTTAAGATATTTTTATCAAATCTTGGAAGAACATGGTCCTATGGAAATTAATAATAAATTACTAGTTGGGGAATATGAACATTTCCCCGAAGAAGCTCAAAAGATTGTAGAAGACGAAGGTGGTCTGCAGTCTTTTCTTCTGAAATCCCTTCGTTTCATTATGGTGGATAATCTTATTTGCTTAAGAAAGCATGCAGTTCTTATTAAAGAAACTACAAACAGAAATGGTACTGGAGATGATGAAAATGATACAATCTGTGAGGTGCAAGAAAACTCTTCCCAGAACAAGCTACAGTTAAATCCAGCTGCTGAGGAATTCAGACCGCTGTCTTACCCTAACAAACCCCATATATTTCCATCTACTGACTTAACAGTAGCAAGTTATGAGACTCCACAATATTTGCCCTGGTCTTTTCCTGCTTCATGTAAATCAGTGCCTTCTTTCCATAGTCAGAATATCGGTACCATAGCAAATGAGCTGTCATTTGCAGACATTTTAGTAAAGTGCTTTGATTCTAAAGATCCTGGTAGATTTTTGCCTCGGACTTCCTGGGCTTATCAATACGAAAGAAGATTGCCAGTGCCTTCTCAAATGCCTCTTGTTTCAAGTGTTGCCGAGCAACCTAGTTATATTTATGCTGATCACGTAGCTCATCGGGATAATGATGAATCAGCAATTTCAGACAGAAAATACGTCTTCAGCAGTTTTATACCAACTGAAATACCAACGTATGAAGACCCTCAGTGCCAACTGGAGAACTTGGATAACACATTCCATGAAGACAATTTTGCTGTTGCAAATAGTACAAAAGAAGCTGAGTATGATATGCAGGTTATTAAGACGGAAAAAGAAAGCAGAAGTATACCTCTAGTGAAAAAGAATCCTCATACAAGGATGGTAGCTGTTCAGGTAAGAAATTAAAATGGAACAGTTACTTGAGAGCTTTTAAGTGATAAATTACAGTGTTGAGCACTGGGAAGTGCAACTCCTTTTTGAATGATTTCTTTATGACTTCCCAAAGGGTCAAATGTTGTATAGAGTTTCAGGAGCACATAATCAAGTCATACTTCCAGCCACCCGAATGTAAGGGATCTTAAAAGTAGTATTTAGCACTCTAGTACTTACCTCCCCAAAAAAAGGCTGCGAGGTGGAAGATCCTGCGGTGTTTATCAGACTGGGAACTTCCTTAGAACTTGTAGAAAGTGTCAGCAACTTAAACTGCAGCTACTCTTGTTTTTCATCTGTTGATTCTTTAAAGAAATGGTCACTGAATTTTGTTCTGCGTGAGATTTTTGCAGATCTTTTGACCCAGGATCAGAGGAGGGAACAGGTGCACATCACTTTAAATGTTACGGAAAGTCCTTCTGTGTCATTATTTTTCTTTTTGTAATTATTTCAGTGATTTATTTTAACTTGCACAACATGTGAGGATTTAGATGGTTTGTACATTCTAACAATTGCTGGCTGATGCTTCCCTCGTGGTGTTACACTGGCAGCCCAGCTGTAGGGTGAGTTCCGGGCCAAACTCTCTCACATTTTCCTTTTCCCTCCTGAAGCAAAAAAGCCTGAAAGTTTTGTCCTGCAGGCAAAGAAAGCATTGCTGAACCCCCTGGAAGGGGCAGGGCATGCAGCTGAACAGGAGAGGGGCTGGACTCTTTAATGGTACCTAGAGTTAAATCAGCATACACCACTTATGAAAACGCACTTCAAGTAACAGAGGGAGACAATGGTCACATCCACATGTGTTACAAAAAATATTTCCATTTTGTATTAAGATGCTGGGTTTTCAGAGTTACGGATACGGCAGTTTCACACATCCATTCATGAGAGGTTATCCAGCGTGCCAGAGTGTCTTCATTTGTGTCTTGTCATTAAAGGAGGAATAGCTGTTTATAGCCGTAAGATAAATAGTTGTCTTTTTATTATTGTTTTCTAAATTAGGAAAATGTTAACGTGTTTTTCAAACTCGTTTTATCTTTCTTGAGCAGTAGCTGAAAGTTAGTTTCCTGTCAGTCTTGGCAGATTAATTTCATCACTTAGCTGACCGGGCTTTTAGAACAGGATTTCTGTGTGGTTCTTGAACACATGCAACAAAGAGATAACAGAAGAGGCAATAATTCTCAGTTTAGTGAATTCTGGTTAGCAGGGATCAAAAGATCACTGAGCAACAGATACGATTCTGTTCGCAAAAGTGTGGTAGAGCAAGGCATTTAACATTATCTGACTGATTTTTAATAGCCTATTAGAATGGCAACGTCATAAACTGGAACTTTAATACATTGCATGATTAGATTTTAAACTTCAGTTCTTTCAGAGTCCCTGCTTGTTTTCCTCTAATACCACCCATCGAGGACTTACTGAAGGTCGTTGAGTCTAGTCTCTGCTAAGTAGAGGCAATTACGTAGTAGATTTTGAGTTTAGGAGGAGCCACAAAACACAGCTCCACAGTGAGCTGTCAGGCACTGGTTTTGCAAGTCTTAAGTTTTCAGATGTTTAGAGCACAGCTGTGGTTAAAGACTCGGAGAACTGTTCTCAATATAAATGCTTCATGGCCAATTAAACAGGGGAAAGATCGTGACAAAAAAAGTGCTTTTGTTGTAGATTGAAGTCCATTTCAGAAATACTTGCGTAATTTCTTCTTACGTTGTAGATACACCTACTTCAGAATGTAGTTGAATTTGTAAAATTGTAGGTTAGGTACTAAAGCTCCAAAACAGAGCTGATCGACTAGTTGCATGTATAAACTGGAAAGCTTTTTAATCAACTAATGATTCTTTGTATTCTAGGTAAATCGTGAAGTAGCTGATAGGGAAACTAATACCTTGCCTTTTCATCCATTTGAAGCGCAACAAGTAAGTTACCTGCGTATTTGTTCGTATTTCTCATGAAGAAGGTTAAAGGAATGCCCAAAAATTTAGTAGTGAAAATATAAAGGTTTTCTGAAAATTACTTGTTTGAACAGGTATTTTTTATTTGGGTTTGTTTGGTTTATGTGCGTGGTTTCTGGTTTGGTTTGTTATGGGGTTTTTTGGGGGTTCTCCTCCACCCTTCATGTTGGGCTGTATTCTGTGGTGGTGGTCTTGGAAACGTCACATAGGCCCACAACAAGGAGGTTTTGGAGCTTTGTTCTGTAGCTGTTTGGGTGTTGGGGTATGTTTTATGGAAATTTAGTATGTCCTCTCCAGAAATCTTGAGGTTTAATTTAAATGCTCCATGTGGGCATATAGACAGCTCACTCTTAATGGTAGTCTTATATCTGCACCAGAAGACAGAAGTGAGAAAATGCGGCCTTCGAACTCGTCATATTTCATTCATGGTCAGACACGAATGTTCATTTCCCGAGTTGGATTGAAACTGTTACACAGCTTTCTCTTAAACAACCCTCAAATCAACAAACAAACAAAAAAAACCCCAACCACACTCAAGATTTTGAAGCTCCACTGACAGCAGTCTGTTCCTTTTAGATGTCATGAATGTTTGCTGCCCTGTGGTAGCAGATATTAAATTGTTTTTTATAACATTTATTTTCAGGGAGATATTCTACGTATGGAAAAAGAACATCAGGTGTTAAAAGAACAACTTAAAGAAGCACAGGAAAAATACGACCAGTTACAAAGCCGAAGCTCGGAGGAAATCGGTGCTTTAAAACACCTCCTAAAAAAAAATGTTGAAGAGACTGAGGTAATGCTTTTATCCATGCAGTGGTGGGGCAAACTGCAGTGGCTCACAAGATAGATTGTAATTGATAAGCAAGGTTTTTGAAACTTGACTGGTAGTCCTCATTGCTGTGAAGTCTAACTTGGCAAACCTCACCATCGCTGTGTGTCATCTTCCTTTGAACACTCTTAAACACAGAGGATATTGGTTGCTTCCATCTAGTGGATATGTGTTGGTTTTGGTTCGACCCAAGAATAAAAAAGCAGCACTACGCTGCTGACTCTTTCCTTCTTCTGGATTTGTTGGGCTTGCTTAACAGGCTTTATGTCCTTCAGAATGTCTGGGAGCAAGAGGGGTAGTCCATAAACAACACCATCAGCCTGTTATCGCTTTGGCTTGATTAATTTTATGGTTAAAGCTGTAGATGCTGCAGGCTGCTCATTTGTCTGCATGAAATGCAATTTTTCCATTAAAAAAAAAAAAATTCAGGTGAGAACAAAGACATCTCTCCCCATGCTCTCTCTTTAATCTTTAGTTGGGGCATGTCATTGAGTCTCAGTTTAATATATATTTTATATTTTTAAATAAATTTAATATTTATATTATAGTTATTTTTTTTTTCTCCTTTCAGTGGTGTGTTGGAGTAAACTTACGTACTGTGTACTGCAGCTTGGGAGCTCCTGAGTTCTAGCTTTACCACTGTGCGAGTAGCCTGGCAAACTTTAATGTGAGGGATAATGGAGTCTCACAGCTGGTTTTCTGTATGAATATTTGGTAAAAATGTGAGCTCAAAAAGTTTTGAGCTGAAAGCATGGCTTGTATGCAGGGCGGATGAACTTGTCCACGGGCATTGTAGGCACTTTAAAAATTATTTTTTTTTTTTTTTTTTTAATTTCCCAATGATGCATTGATGCTACTTC
>Ga0065711_1038024_pt1 | contig 19234 bp, 12 predicted proteins | sample Hoacrofraction12_FD_59098 | JGI IMG/M metagenome (GOLD analysis project Ga0065711, IMG submission 59098) | Hoatzin crop microbial communities from Cojedes, Venezuela - Epithelial fraction 12 v2 (version 2) | ecosystem: Host-associated > Birds > Digestive system > Esophagus > Crop | place...
ATCCCGGAAGGGGCACAGCCGGGGGGGGGGTGGGGGCTGACCCCACCTGGCCAAACAGAGCCAGGTATTCCATACCATGTGCCATCATGTTGGGTTCCGGTTGGGGGGGAGTAGGGCGGTGGGAACTCACTTGCGGCTCTGGAGCACGTGGCAGCAGTCTGGGAGATAGTGGCTTTGTTCTGCGGGTTTGTTTTGTGTATTCCCCTTTTATGTATCGTTGTTGTTCCTGTTCCCTTTGTTTGCTGTTCTGTTAAACTGCCCTTATCCCGACCCACCAGTTTCTGCCTGTTTTTTTTTTTTCCATTCTCCTCCGCACCCCCGCGGGGGGATGGGCGGCCGCGTGGCACTTTTGTTGCTGGCGGCAGCCAAACCAGAACACGAGGAAAATGCCTCCCTGAGCTGCATGAGTGACAGATTCTTCATGAGAAGGGCCTGTGGCCTTCAGCTGGTTGCAGCAATGTGCCACTAGGAAGTAAAACAGCAGTAATTTGGTAGCATTTTCAGTTGTACACTGGCAGGATTTGTACAATTTTATTAGCACACACACGTTGCTCCTATAAGGATTTTTGAATTTGGCAGTAATGGTGGCTATATCACCTTGCAGGGAAATTGCTTCCATCATAATTGGGCTTTCCTGAACATCCCCTCCCCAACAACAAACAAAAAGCCACCCTTGTATCTATAATTATTTTGGCTATGCATCCCCGTTACATCACATCCCCAAACTGCTAATTTGAAGCAACTCTGAAGAGGCAATGGAGGCTTTAACCCGACTAAATGAAGCTCCTGTTTTTTGGAAGGGTTGCTAACTGGCTGTTGATAAACAGGGAAAACAAAAAGCCCTGTCTCCAGTTCAGCCCAACAGGAAAAGATATTTCCTTAGTCCCGCCCATAAAACACAGCAGTGTGCCTTTTGTAGGGCAAAAGGACTTAGTATTGAGGTCTAATCTGATTAGAACCTTTCTCAGGTAAAGTCTTTGATCTTTATTGACTTTTGAAAATATGCATGTGTTAATTATTTTATTTTGCATTGTCTAGAACAGAATTGTATAAAAAATTTGCCAGTGTGAATTTGCATATTTTTCTGTTGGCCTAGTAGTTATGGTTGCTTATTAATAAAGATCTGGACTCAAGTGACAGACAAGCTTATTCTTCAGCAGTAGTCTGGTATTTGCAGGAAACTTCTCTTTTTAGTAAATACCTTTTCTTGTCTGAATCTTTGTCTTTCTTGCATTCCTGTGCATTTGTCTATGGGGGGTTTTAACTCTTGTAATGAATGATAAAAGCTTTAAAATCTTTAATTTTATGTCTATTCTTTCAAAAAATCCAAAACAAACCCACAGCTGTTTTTTGTGACTTGTAGGTTATATATCTTAAACTTTTTTACGCTACCTGATAATGTTAAACTGCACAGGTTGTGAAAGAACTGCATGATACTAAGGATGGCTAAGACTTCAGACACCTTTCCGTTTGGAAGGAGTGGAAATGTAAACTTGCAATTTCTTTTCTTTTAGTAGTACAAGGAAACTTTCATTTAAAAACTGAGACCTTAAACCTCAGCTACCTATGTAGGTATCAGTGTTGTATGAGTCGAATGGATGTGATCATAGCCTGATTTAAGCTTTTAAAAATGGTAACATATTGTATGTGCTGCTGTATTTGTTAATAATGAAATAATCTCTTGTGTATTTACTTCTACTTTTAGTTTTGCTATTAGCTTATAATGACTATTTTTAAAATAGCCTTTTCTGATTAATTCATTATTCCTCAGAACTGCATGAACTTGTTTTGTGATCTTACCCTTGCTCATGAATAAAAAGCACTAAATAAGCTCAAAACAACTTACATTTCTGAACTGTAAAGTTTTGCATTGAACCCCAACCTTTCATTAAATCAATGTATTCCACTAGCTTCCTGATGCTAGAGTAGTCTTAAAGGTTTTGTGGGAATAAAAGGGAAATAAACTCAAGTTCTTGTGTACTTAAAAATAGGAATATCTAATCAATTTTGTTTCTTTTCGATTGTGTATCTTTCTATTCATTCATACTTAATCTGTATTTTCTCCACACCATTTCTACAAATTTTGAGTCTTTTCATTTATGGTGGTCTTCTCCTGGTTCTGCCAAAAAAAGCCTTAAACCATATAACTGTGTAGGTGTCTGTTAGCAATCTAGTGCTGGTACTTGCTGAATGTCTAGAAGACAGATACAAGCCTCATCTGATTTGTTTCGCTTTCTTAGCCTGATGTTGTACTTTCATGGGCAGGGAAAGATAGCTCGGAAGCAGTAAGCCCTCTAATACATGCTGTTATTTCAGTTTAACCATGTGAATATCTCTTTGCAAGAGTCAGGCAAAAAAGCTTTCTCCTTAAACAGAGGCTGGTTCTCTGATTCCCAGGCAACTATTTGAAGACAGTTTCTTCTAAAAAGAACATTTTACGGCAGAATGGTGGCTCTTATCCCAAGAGCATTGCCCAAATGGCCTCTGTGAATAAACATGCTGACTCTCTCCAGTGAGTGGTAATTGCTTCTGATGCAGCACTGGACATCTGTGGTTGTCTGGGTTGGTTTTTTTGTTTTTTAAAAAGAAACCAACCCCAACACCATCCTCCTACAGTCTGTTTTCACGGCTGTTGTAAAGGGGAGAAACCCTATGAAATGCTTCATGGCAATCTTGAATTTGTTTGCTTTATGGCTGAGCTTTCTACTGGCAAATCTTCAGCTGGTCCTTTTGGTAATGGTAAAACCATAAAGCCTGCAAGACTGATGAAGCAGAAAGGGTTGTTACATTAAGGCCTACTCTATTCATGACAATATACATTTTGCAGTCATAATCCGTGTCACTACTTTTAAGTTCACTTGCAAATATATGTTTACTGAAGATGTTCTGGATTTTGATTATTCTTGAACTTTTTTTTTTGTAAAAGGACTTGTAGTCATTGCTTGGAAGACATGGTGGCCCCCAGTAAGATCTGCCTACATGTACTGTGCTTGCTGGATGGGTGGGCCCTATTAATAAAGCAAAGCTCACACACAAAAAAACCCCAAAACCTGATTGTGTCCTTTATTACCAACTTGAAAGCTGATGGTGGTGATGGGGCTGATCCGCCTCTGGGTCAGCTGCATCTGCACCTGACTGCAGTGATGGCTGACCAACCTGTGAGGCAGTCATTACCGCTTCCCCCAGTGCTGTGGGGCTGCTGATGGCAGGCAGCGTGCATCTCTTAAGTTGTCTCAACCAGAGTGACCACAGGATGTTGCATGTTTGCTTTGGGTAAGTATCTACGTTTCTGTGTGTAGAAATGACCCTGGAATGCAACAGGGAAGCAGCGGTGGACCTATGATGCAAAGATCCTGACGTAAAAATGAATGGCCTGACTGAGGGGTGGCACCTTGACAGCTCTGACTTCACTATGGCTCTTGAAGTCCTTGCTGCACATGGAAACCCCTCTTTTTTTTACCTCAGGCAGCAAATAGTCTGATCCACCAAAGCACTTTAAGGAAAAAAAAACCCAAAACTCCTCACTTACGAAATGCAGCTTAAAAAGAGGGACAGCCGAGGCGACTGGGGCTCAGGCGCGCCATCGGACGGCTCCGTTTCCCCATGAAGCGAGGCGCACCGCCGGCGCCTCACGAGAGAGCGCTGCGCGAGCGCCCGGCGGGCTGAGGGGAAACGGGAAAGGGCGCGCGCCTCCCCCGCCGGATCCCGCCCCGCCTCGCTGAGGGGAGCGGCGCGGCTGAGGGAGTCCCGCCCCGCTGGTGCCGAGGCAGGGCGGGCGGCCGGGGCTGGCCTGGCCCTGGCCCTGGCCCTGCCCCGCCCCGCCCCAGGGTTTCCCGGAGGAAGAGGGTAGCCGTGCTACTCCTGCTACGGACGGGCCTTCGCCGCCTGGGCCTGGCCTGCGGGAAGTTCCTGGCTGGGAAGTTTGCGGCTGGCACCCGGGGGAGGCCGCGGGGGCCCTGCTGAGGTGGGTGTGAGGGGAGCGGGCGGCGGGGCCGAGCGCGGGCCGCTTGTTACCCGCCCGTCCCGTCGGAGGGTAGACCGCTGCCAGTGAGCCGCCCCGGCCTGCTGCTCGACTGAAAGGCCTTTTGGCCCTGAGGTGGGGGAAAGCCGCCCGACCGCCGCCCTGGGGGAGGATCACCGGCGTAGGTCGTGGAGAGCTGGGTCCCTGCTTGGTGCCGGTAGCACAAAGAACAGCGAGCCATATTGTTCTCCCTGATGAAAGTCAACTTTTTCTTTCGTTTTTGCCCCGCCTCAAGGTGCGATGCCGCCTAAGGATCGCGGCAGAGGCAAGCTGCCAGTTGCTCTCCCAAGAGACATGATCCTGAAAGACACTGAAGGAAAAGTTTGGAGGCTGGGAAGTCAGATCGGCCAGGGAGGATTTGGCTTGATCTATTTAGGTAAAATACTGGTGGTGGTTGGAAGTGTGACTTTCAAATTTCTTTGTAACTTTGTGACGTGAATTAGACAGAATGGGTATAGTTACTGTTCTTTATGTGCTGGTGGTCGACTGTGTTAAAGTGTGGTTTTCTGACATTTGCAGAGCCGTGTTAGTTGTCCTTGTTCAAAGTGTTGCTGATGGCGCAGTGTGTTCTCCGTGGGCTGTCCAGCCTGGTTTGCTGGCTTGTAGTATTTTCTGTGGAGTTTGTGTGGGGTAGGCAAGGTGCTGCTGCTGTCAGACAACGGAAGAGCACTGCCAGGTGATATTCTTCAAAGTAATGGCGATGCTTTCGTAAACTGCCACTTTGTGCTTATGCCGGTCTTGTGTTCTGGAGCACTCTGTGTTTCCAGTTATTGGGAATGTTATCTTCTGGCCAAGACTAAATCAGTTTTCATCCAAGAAACACAACAGTAACAATGGTTAGTTGGGTGTTGCCTCTGAATTAAAACCTTTCACCAGAGGTGGAAGTGCTGTTCTTTATTTGCTCTAGCCTAGATATGTTTGCTTCAGAAGAAGCTGCTGCATTTCACTCAGTCTGTGTTTTATAAGTAATGAATAGTTCTGAAAGGCAGTTTGTAAAGCGTTCTGGATCAATGGAGAGGCTATAATGTCTGTTACTATTGCTGGTCTCTGTGAAAGAGCAAATCCTGTTTTCAAGGCAATACTATGAGTTTGGTGGGGTTTTTTTTTTTTCCTGTATGGCAAACATATAAAGGCACACTAATCCACAGTGACTGTTAGGCACTAGATGGAACTTGCATTAAGACAGCAGTAAAGAATTATCTAGAAGCAGTTTATTACATCATCCCTGAAGCCAAACTTGGTCTTTTTAAGTTAGAGGTATGTTAACTCTCTATTTGAAGTATTAATGTTTAAAACTTGATAAGCAAGTCAGTCCTACACGTTAATTGACTTCCTTTTATGCATAAATCAGCTATACCTTTTTTTTTTTAAGCTTTTCCTTTTTGTGTGTTTCTGCTGTGGAAAATAAAGTTTTGATTATTTCACACTCTTGGATTTTTTCAGTTGATCTCTTCCTGATGTTTCCTTCTTATTGAGTGATTTTTTTGGAAAATAATCTGTTAATACACTGCTATGCAGCATGAGCTTTCCACTTAGTGTGATTTCCAGATTTTTGTAACAAGACATGTTTTCATTAAAGTAGGCATTGTATGTCACATGCCTTCTCAGTTCTTTTGTCTTGAGTAACTCCATTCAAATATGCAAAGCTCTGCTAGATTCAGGGTGGTTTCATGGAGGTGAAGGAGTTGTCCGTCAGTGTCAAATCGGGCAACTATTGTAGAGAGAGAAAGCACGCCTTTCCTGTAGAAGAGTTAGCATGTTTGCTCTTTTCATATTTGCAGACATAAATGTAGCACTTGTGTACCACTGGTCTCTTGGTGACAGATTTACAGTGATCTTTGTTAACATCTGTCTGGGTATCTCATGGTGCTTGTTTGCTTTCAGCTGTTCAGGAACATTTTATATTTCACTGAAGTGTTCTTCCTCTCCTCCTTTTTTTCCCCTCTCATGTCCATTATGGTTAATCACAAAGAACTGAATGGCAACTGAAAACTCGTATTTTATTTTATGGTGTGATATGTAGTCAAATCTTGCTCCTCTAAAGTGATTGCCCAGTTGTACTTGTTCTTCCAGCTATTAATGTGTGGCTGTAAATTGCAGGAGGGTGGACAATTTTGCTTGCGCATCTGGACTTATGCTGCATCTAGACTTCAGGTTTGAGTGGAGAAACTTTGGGGGGAGGGGGAAGGTGTAAGCTGGCACTTTGTTCCACTGAATGCCTGTGTAAACAAAATAAAAATATTGCAGTAACAATCTAAGTGCCACTGGTTCTGCTTTTCTGCAAAGTAAACAGTCACTGAAAAACCTGGAGAAAACTAAGGCTGTGTATGGTTGCAAGTAGTTTGGTGTAACAAGTGAATGAGTAAATGGAAACGGTGGCTATGGCCCTACATCTACCCTATGTTTAAGTTAAGAGTTTGTTTTACTCTGGACTAGATTTGGCATGGTCTGCTGCACTGCATTTCCTCACCAAGTTCATGGTTTGAGGTTGTCTGAAAGAACTGTTCTGAGTCCTTATGTTACTGTTAGTAGTTGAGTGCGTCTGGTGGGTTCCTGTAGTGGAGTTTCTGATTTTGTTTCCTCTGAAATTTGTATAGTTCACCCATACCTAACTGCTCTGCATACAGAACCGGTGGGGATGATCGGGGTTTCAACTAGCTGCAGTTACAGAGGAATCAAAGGCTAGTACACTTCGAATATTTACATTCTTTTTCCTTTTCATATATGATAGCTTTTTATGACCTTCTTTGAAATATCTGTTTTGTTACACTCTATGCACAGCATCTCTCAAATGTACATGAGATGTTACTGTAAGAGAAGTAGAACTTTGCATGAGGTAAGAAGTGAAGGTGTCTCTGGCTATTGCCGTTTAAGGATAAAGGAAAGAAAGACAAACTTGCAGAAGGCTGCCACAGAGAGGAGTGACTGAGGGAACTGGGGATGCAGTGCAGAAAGCAAGGTTGTAGTGGGTGCAGTTCTCCACGTGTAGGACGAATGATGTGTTCCTAAGTCACTTGGAATATAGCTCTGTTGTGTTCTGTTGCAGTCAAATCACAACAGACCTTGTGGGTGGAATAGTATGTGGGATTCCATTAGTTTCATGCAGATTTGATTAGTTTTCTGCTTGATTGCACACACCACTGAAGTGATTTCAGGTGTTGTGTTTGTTGTAGTTTGACTCCCACTGAACTGAGGAGTCAGTGGATTAGTTGAGGATGAGAATACAATTTGAGACCCTTGGTATTACTATTCTGTGTAGGTTTTTTTTTTTTTAAGTGACAGCATGGCTGAGGACATGCAGATGCCATTTACTATAATTGTATTTGCGTTCGTTTAATCTCTTCTTTCAGAAGGGGTAGTAAATGTTACATGTAGCACTGAACTGAAGGCTTAGTTCCCCTTGTAGCTCATCCTAAAACTAAAAGAGGAAATGGGCAAGATTTATCCCTAAGTAGTGACACTGATTGAAGCTTTCTTCTTTTGTCTACCTCTTTATCTCTGATAATGTGTTCATATTATGTAAAGTATACCATTCAGTAGCTTTTCTGGGACATGATCCTACAAAAGGGTTCAGCTGTCTTTGAGAGTGAAGGGGAGTGAGGTAGATGGCCTTTGAGAGTAAGGTATGGATGCTTGGTGCCGAGAGGCACCTTTGCTTTCTGTGCTGTTCAGACTAGTTTTTAGTGCATATACAGCAAGATGCGAGATGACGGCTAAACTTTCTGTGAGAAGCTAACCCAGCGAGAGCTGTAGAGAGGTGGGTAAGACAGAATAGTGGAGACAGATTTGACTGCCTGCCAGATAGGAACAGCACAGCCCTTTTATAAAAGTAAAGGTTAACTTTGCTGGCTATATATATCTTTTAATAAGTATTTTTACGGTAGCAGTGTAAAGATTTTGATGGGCGTTGTTATAGCTTAATTTCCCATTAAGTGTACTTCTATACTCCATTAATCTATAACAATGTTCTAGAGAAATTTTATGGTGTCTCTGCAAAATAAATTTACAAGGGATGCATTCCATGGAAAGTTATGTTCACTGAATCAAAGCTGCTGAAAGCCATTTACTAATCCTGAGCCCTAGGATGCAAATAGTCTCTTCAGGTGCAGGGCTTCTAAACTTCTAATTATGTACATGAAAGTTACCACTATCTGCAAGTCCTGTCCTGCCTCACAAATGTTTTCCCTGGTTTCTAGTTACTCTTTCTCCTTCCTGTCTGTGCCATCTTGTCTGTTTCTTTGTTGACTTGTTTGTTCCCTTGGATTGGCTTTGCATTTTTATCTTGACCAGAGCAAATCCAGCAGCAGAAGGCTTACAAATACTGATTCCTCCCAATGCTTCTGAAGAGGAGAGCTTCCTATGCTGCTGGAAGCAATAGAAGCCATCTAGAGATATTCTTTCAAGCATTGCTTTTGTTGTAGCAAGAGCAGTATGGAAGCTGGAATTAACTGAATTTTTGTAAGTTAGAAGTTTTATTTTATTTTTGTTACTGGAGCTGATTTGCTGTCAGGAACCTCAGGCAGAACTGTTATCTGTTTGGTAAGGGGGAGCAGAATGGAGAGCAACCAGGGAAGAATGTGACATATTGGTGGTCTCATGGCTAGTTTGTAGCCCTGTGGAGAATAGTGTCAGTACATGGGAAGATTAAGCAACAGTTGAAGAGAATCATAGGTTGGAAAAGACCTCTAAGATCAAGTCCAACCGTCAACACAACACCACCATGAGCGTTACATTGTCTCATTTGTCTTCCTGATCACAGTCAGTAATTAACACCAGTCTTTGTATAAATCATTCTCTAGTCCTGCTGCAAGCACTCTATTAATGCACAATTTGGACCGAAAATTTAAATGCAGAAAGGTCACACAATGTTTTGTTAAGATTCCACTGACACAGTGAAATCTACTGTACATAGCACTATCTACTTGCCAGCTTCTTTCTGATGGAAACTGATGGTTCTGCAAAATACTTATTTTTATATATATATATATACTTGTATATACACATATGTTTGAGATAGTAAGTTCTATTGTAAAAGACACTACATTGTAATTATGTTTTTGTATTGTAATGGAACTTTATAAATGGTAGGTGAAAACTAAGAGTTTTGAAACTGCTTTTCGTAGCTCTCTTGGCAGCAGGTGTTTGTGTGTTGTGGTTTGACTTCTCTTTGTGCATGTAGTGTTACAATATTGGAAGCTCAGGAAAGTATGTATTGATAAAGCTATACTTGTTGATCTGTCGCCAGCATAGCCAGCACACTATCCTTTTCCTCTCCCTCCCACCTCCCGTCCTACTTCCTAGAAGATGTAAAGAATATTTGCCTAAGCAGTAAACAGTGATTAAATGGGTGAACATTGCCTTTTAATACCAGCAGCACAGGGAGCTCTACTGCTGGTGGAGGTAGGGAAGATGTGTAGTTGTGGTCTTGTTAAGGCTGGACCATAGTACAATGTGCCATTGATACTGTGAGGCCTGGTGTTCTGGGAATCGGGCTGAGGTGTGAAAGAAAGATTGTTCCTATTTCAGAAAGAGTAATGGCCAATGATAATTTGTATAGATGTGAGCACAGGTGTACATGTGTCAGGGAAGAGAAGCATTGGTGGAAGCACATTCTGTCATTGTCATAATGTTCATTCCTTGGTTTGCCCTAAGAAGCCAGCTTTAGCGATTGGTTCTAGAGAAACTAAGTACTTCAACAGTTGCTTAAACTAACTTCACTGAAAATATTTACTATAATGCAGCAAACGAATTAAAAATGATACCAAAAGATATACATTCAGTGTGATTTTTATAAACTCAGTGGAAAGAAGAATATTAATAGCAAAACCCTGTAATTAATAGCACTAGCAGGTAACTGTCTGGCTAGGGATGGATTTTTCTTAACCTTCGGATTTTAAAATGCGTTTCAGCAAAGGTCTTGTAGCTGCAGGTGTGAACCTTAGTGTGAAAATAAATTCATTGGCAGACAAACAACAGGAAAAAGTATTTTTATTCAGTTGCTAACATTAAACTGTATAAATATAGATATAGCAAGCAGATTACCTAATTTTTCACCCTGTCTGTGGCCACACTAAATCATAAATTTAGCCTGATTTTGCTATTTGGTGGTTACTTAGGGCTGATCACATGGTACAGGATCAGCCTGCACCTTCTGTTAAAGAAGTAATACTCCTTACCTCAACCAGTTCTTGCTGATGACTGCTTCCTCTTAAATCTTCCATCTCTCTCCTTTTTTTGGTCCTCTGTAGGATAGAAGCATGAAGTTTAAAAGCATAACTCATTTTTACACAGTAGTCTAAAGCCTATTGCAAAGTCTGCAGAGATCATTTCTATTACAATTTAGTGTTCTGCTACATAATGTGTTGGTGGTTGTTTCCCCTCCATATGTATGGACCTGTGATTTGGGAGCTGTTGCTGTGCTCTTGGTTAGTCCGCCTTGTGAAAGTTCTGGTCAGGGATTGAGACTCTGGTGTGCTAAGTAAAACTGGAAAGTCAAGAGAGCAGATTTGTTTGTTGTTGTTGTTCCGCCCCCCCCCAGTGGGGGATGTATTTCTGAGCAGTGTTATATGGTAGCAGGAAGAGCTTTGGATGAAAGATAGGGCACCTATTGCCTTATGGAGGGCACTCCCTTCAGTAGTCTTTGGCACTTGTACCCTACTGAAACTGGCATAGTGTCTTCTGAGCAGGCACCATGTCAGACCAGCAGATGGGCTGGAGCAAAATCTTGCCAGAAAACAGTTTGTGCATCAAGTTTTAAATATTAGAGGCCTGGACTCCCATCTGAGAGTTCTGTAAGAGCAGCCCGTGTGTAGCTTTTCTGCCTGGGGTTAAAGGATATGTCATACCTATTCCAGCTTAAAGTAATTAACTTTAAAAGTCAAACAATGTCTTCCATTGTTGTGGAATAGAAAACCTAGGCTCTAGTGAATCAAGGTTAAGGTTTCATAGAAAGATGAGTAAGACATATAGTGAAATTTCCTACTAGAACTGATGGGTCTTAACTTGGAGACATTTGCAGTTATCTGCAAAACAGTTTAGCAGATGAGCACGATTTTTTACTGAAAACAGTGTAGTTAGGTCTTGTGGAAGATGGTTTCACAAGCACGGTGCAGAGGTCTAAGTATATGTAATTTGTGTAATAAAACTGTGTGTTCATAAAGCTACCTAGAATAAGAATCTGGAAAAAACCGGATTCATAAACACTGCTCAGAAAAGAGTCTGTCCGCGAAATGACGCTGCATCTTTAAAGCAACAATGTGAGCAGAGAAACAGGTCTTCCTTAGGCTACATTGAAAATGGACTGTAAATACCTTTCGAGCACTGAATCTTTCAGTTCTTGGGAAATATTAGATATTTTGAAGGCAGTGGGGGAAAACAATGTGCTTTGTTCGCCTTTAAATATTTGCCTTAGTACACTCTATTTGTAGGAAATGATTGAAGTTCTGTGTTAAATAGCAGATGCTACTTTTTATTTATTTGTGTACATTTTGGTTTTAGTAACTATATTTCTGCAGCTTGGATCATTTGGTATTATTAGATACTTTGAGCAACACTCCCTCCCATTTGTTAGCCATTGAAATTAACAGCTCTTGGCTTGACAAACAGGGTCAGAATTTTTCCAGATTTTTTTATGGGTAACTGTAACTTGAGGTTAGTTTTTATTTCTGGAAAAAGCTAAGCTGACAATATTGCTCTTCAGGATTAGTTCACCAATTAAAGCAAAAATAAGATACTAGCAACCCAAGAACTTCTGAAAATAATTCTATTCATGTTTCCCAAACAAATGCATCCTCAAAATATCCAGCAGTGGCAAAGACACCAGCTGTGGACAGGAGCAGGGCTGTTTTTTGAAACTGCCAAATTAGTGCGGTTTTCTTTTCCACTGTGTAAACTTTGTCAACAAAACTGGTTCTGTGAGAGCCATTGAAAATATTTCACCATATTCCAAATGTGACTGCCACAAATTAACTGCTAAAACTACAACAAGCATGTTTGAACTGGCAAATAGAATTGGCAGGTTTCTTTTTCAGACTGCATGCAGTTGTGCTGTGTGGTTGTAGGAAATCGTAGTTCATCCAGAAACACTTTTGTTACTATGTCATATTAACATTTAGAAAGCTACATTAATTAAGTTTGTGGCACTCAGCAACAAAACGCATGAAATTCACAATTTGAGTGGATGATAAGACCATAACTGCTGTGCCTGGGTGAAACTAGGGAATTCTGGACATCAGTTAATTTGAGGTAAGTTATTAGCTGTGTTGTGTAGGCCTAACAGTTGGAAATTATGGCAAAGAATGTGAATCTTACTGCACTGCTTTATTTCAGAGTTCATTTTAAATGTGTATGCTTTTCATTGGCATGGTAGCTGCGATTGTGGGATGAAGGGGAGGAAGGGAAAATAGAGCTGTGCCCTTTGCAAATGCTTTGTGAGACTCAGCTTGGCATGAGATGGAAGCAGCCACAGCCCCCCTACACAGTTTCATCTTGTGCCAGTGTTCCCAGTTAACAATAATGCAGGTAATGGTTTTGATTGTGTGCATACATCAACACCCCCCAGATGTGAGGAGATTGTGCGTCTCTAGTTGAAAAAAGCAACAAAAACTGGGAACTCTCACACTTGTTATGCTATTTTAAGATATCCTTTGCAAACATAATCTCACCATATAGCGCTCCTGGTACTCTATGTGTGTACTTATATGCCTTCAGAGACCTCCTGCTATCAGCATTGCTCTCCTGCAGGGTCTCTGCTTACTGTCCTGCAGTCTAGCATTTAACTGATTGTAATATTATAAATAGCTATGTGCTACCACACAGAACGAGGCTAGCACATGGCTAATTACGAGTATACAGTAATTAACTATGAGCTAAATTCGCAGGAGAGTATGTGGTGGTGGTCTATGAGGTATGTAATCAGACTGTTTGTTAAACCTTGGGAGCCTTTCCAGTTTGTTAAGTAACTATACATAGTAATGAGACAATTTTTTAAGAACTACTTATATATATTTACGGACAAAAAATAGTCTGTCTTATTTCTAAGCTGTGGTTAAAATATTGCTGCCTGATATATGAATGAGTAATTAAAAAGATGTAACAAAAGGGACATATGCAGCTTTGGCTTATCTGTATGTATGCGATTGTTATCTAAGCATTATCTGTGTAAGAAGTTAAGCGTGTTATTCATTGTGAATGTTATGCCTTGTTTCATGTATGTGCAGTAAAACCAGTAATATGATTTCTCCTTTTGTAGATTTGATAGTTGTGTTACTCATTTTGTGGAGCATCTGTTCTGTGTGTTCTTGAGCTTTGTCTGACTTTTCTCCCTTTTCACATTCTAACAGTTGCCATTTAGTTTAGGTTTTATTTTTCATCAGGATGTTCTTTCAGTATGACTCCAAAAAACATCCGCGCTGGCATAGTGTAAGAACCATGGGGGTTCCGGCCTTTTGCTGGGCTACCTCCCACTAATTGCTCTTCTTTGTTACCCTGACAGCTGTTACTGTCTGTTCCAGATTACCATGAATGAGGCCTCTCTTTATAAAATGTCAAGATGTCTGCAGGGAAGTTAGGTCAGACTCTTTCAAATACATTTAAATTTGATACTTCTGTAGACCTATGAAACCTCTGTTAAGTAACTTGGTATTAAAATATATTTTCTTATACATGGGCTCTTTTCTGATCTGTGTCACTAAGGGAGCACACCTGGTTCTGTTTGGGTAATGTGGTGTTGCTGAATACCACGAAAACACATGGGATGTGTTCCTCTTAACTAATGTCTTCGGCTATTACCGCGTAGTCTACGTGTTGCAGAGAAAGATAAAAACTTAAAGCACCTGTGCCTTAATTCTCAGTTCAGTAGAAGAATATGGCAAGAAAAAAGTTTACCAAAATTTTCTTCCTGGTTATATGATAGTTTTAAGTTGTATTCTGAATGTGACTGCTACTCGTCTGAGTCTATGGATAGTTCACGCCTTCCAGAGCTACTGTTTTAGGATGTGTTCAGTTTATCTTAATGTGTTACTAGCACAGAAGCATTCACATGGGGAAGTGTCAGGCAGAAGGCAGTGGGGACCCTGCGGGTGTTTGGGTTGTGTATGCTGCCAGATTCAACCCAGATGCTGAATAGAATTGAAGAAAGATAGCAGCTGAAGGAGTCTGTTCATTGTAAAAATATTTTTATGTCCTGACCATCAAAAAATGTAAGTTTGGATGGTTTGATTAGAGCCAAGTTTACTTGATTTTTATCATGTGGATAAAAGTAGTCTATTTTTGTGTGTGCTGATAGCTGAAGTGTTTCACACCTGGACTGTTGTTGTTATTTGATCATTACAAGAAGTTTAATAGGGACACTTATTTCCTAGGAACTGTACTCTTTTTAGTTTTTTTCAGTGATGATTCTGAAAGATGATTTAGTCTCATTAAATTTTAATCCCAGTGTAGCTCCATGTAGCTTCAGTAGTATGAGAGAGAACTGATAGTTCTCTCAGGGTCAGAAGAAAATAGGATTGCATTGTCTGTGCAGAGAGGTTCTGTCTCCTGGGCTGTAATTGGAACATGTGGTCAATTATTGTTTTGAAATTTCTACTAGCGTTAAGAGGCACAATCCCTCGTCTCCTTTGGGCAGGTGGTGGCTGTGCTATCCCTAACTTAGGGCAGTGTCTAAATGTCAGAATAGAAATCACGGTTCTTGGGCCAAATTAATTTGTAATAGAGGAAAGCATACAGTCCTGTCTAGAGGCATAATGTAGGTCGTAACTTTTAAGTGGTGTCTTTGTCGCAACAGTGGATTGACAGCAACCAAATACAGAGGTTATCCAATTGACTGGAATGACTTAAACATAGTCTGTTATAATGGAATACCTCATTGTGGTGCAAACATACAGTAGGGACATCCTCCTTACTCCTTGATTAGTATTGAGGGAGAGAGTTCTGAAAACGTGGCTTAAAAATGGCTTCTGTATTTGTTGATTAAAACTTCCATACATGTGTGTGTGTTTTCATTTTGTTTTTCTTTGAACCTGGCAGAACTCTGACCTTCAAAAGCAGGAACTAAAGAAAATGTTGAGTATCTTTGTCATGTATTTTTTTGGTCACCTTATGCAATATTAGCTTGGTCTTTGTTTACAATTATATTTTGTTGCATACAGCTTGATCCCCATCTCTTTCTTGTTTTGCAGCTTCCCCTCAAACTCACGTTCCTGTACAAGATGATGCAGTGCATGTAATTAAAGTGGTAATGTGTAGATCTCATTTCGAAATTGTTGTGTACTGTACTTTCTCTTAATTTTCTGTCCTTATTTTCAGCATTGGGTCTGTATTGGATGCTTGTGGCTTTTTGTTTTTTACCTATTTTTTTATATCTTCCCTTGCTTGGGGAAGTATTTGGCATTTCCATGACACATAGTATTTTCTTGACTTGATTCTTTCCTTTGCTTGATTGCTGCACTCAATAGTTAGTAGGGAAAATCAGACTGTGAATTTAAACACATCTGATCTATGATATTTCTGAAAAAAAAGTGTCTTAAATAATTCCTGAAAGAATCTGTTTTGTATGAAAATGTGTTGCCAAACAACTTTTCTTTTAGCTACTTATTACAACTACATTTCTGGATGGCATGGTATATGTGAGGTGAGGAAAAAAATGAAGTTTCATCATCTTTGAATTTCTCATACACTTTTCTAGAAACTATTGTCTTTCTAATGCATTTTATGATACTAAGTTTATTTCTCAATAGGAATATCTTGAAAATGGCCCCTTATTTTCTGAACTGAAATTCTACCAGAGGGCTGCAAAACAAGAGTATAGTAAGTAATATATCAGTTCAGGTAGATTTAACAACAAGTTTGAGTTTAATTACTGCTGGTAAGAACTGTTGCTTTAGAGCTTGATAGCCAACTCATTTTGTATACACTGAACTAATCCTAGTTGGTGCTATAGATTGCTGAAGGTTTCTTTACTTGGATGTCATCCTTGTCCTGTCTGATCAGAAAGGAGAACAGAAGAGTGCCAGATTTATTATGTGTGCAGTTCAGAGTGCGCAATGAATGGAGTTGTGAGAGGCCAGGCTGAGAACAGAGGTACTTTGTGGACTAATTGGTGACCATATTTCTGCTAGTAACTATTTACATGTACAGAGCTAAGAGTGTGTGTAATTGTCACAGGATTTAGTAGTAATCAAGGTACTTGATTCTGCAGACACTTAAGCATGGATGTGATTTATTCACGGGAACTGTCCTAAAGGCTTTAGATGACTCAGATGGCTGGGAGATGTAAGCACTTTAGATAGATTGAAGCATTCTGTGTTGAATCAAGTAGAGCTTCTAAAGGATTATTTCTTCAGCTATTGATAATTGCTTATCTGCCTTCTAAGGGAACAAGGTATCACATTGCTAGGACAAAAAGATGCTTCTTGCTTTGGAGAATGTAGAAAACTTCACAGTAAAGTTATGGTCTGAATTGTTTGCTACACAAACTACAAAATAAATCCTGTTTGTTTCATTGTTGCATTCAAAGTCTTGGCTTGATAGCTAAAACAAAATCACCACCTACCCACCCCCAACCTGAAATTCTCTAGCTGCCTTTAACCCAATGTTATCTTATTACTATTACAGTAAGAAAATGGATGAATCTCAAAAAAATAACATATTTAGGAATTCCAGTGTTTTGGGGATCAGGCTTGGCTGAGTACAAGGGAAAAAGGTAATAAGATGAATTTTAATTAAGCGTCAGATGGACCAAAGATCCATTTTCAACAAAATGGTGATATGTCCTTCCAATCTGACACAAACTTGCAGTCTTGTCTTAAAGGATTCCTCCCTTTTATGTATTTCCTGGTAGCTATAGATTCATGGTCATGGAGAGACTGGGGCAAGACCTTCAAAGAATCTTTGAAGACTGTGGAAGCAGATTTAAGAAGGAGACTGTTCTGCAGCTTGGGGCACAAATGGTATGTACACAGAGAGGAAATTGCTATGTCTCCAACTTGCTAAATTCAACTAAAAAATCTAGTTTACTTTCTGGTATAGCTCTTTAGGTAGCTGTTGAGTTTAGAATTAAATGTGTAAATGCTATGTATTTTCTTATTTTTAATCTTTTTTTTTTGTAAATAATATTGAGTATCAAGTTGAAAGTCAAGACCCCCTGCAGACTGGAAGTTGGTGGGCTCAAACGAAAATTCTTTCTAGTCGGTTAGAATGTAGACCACACACCTCAAAATGTGTGTCTAGACTGAGATGTGTAAGCTTGTTCGTATATCCTTTAACATGTATTGTTTGGGTTTTTTTCCCCCAGTATCTGAAGGGTATTGTATTAGACATCCATATTTGTTAGAGTTCACAAATGCATGCCTGAATGCAATGTTTTCAGTGTGTTTGCTGAATACACTGATTATACAGGCCAGGATTGGGCTAGTCTGCAAATATCAGATTTATTTTCAAATGTGTATAGACTGGCACATGCTAGCAAAAGTTTTTATATGTGCTCCTTTGTCTTGTGAAAGACAGCTATGGAGACAGCTGAATGGAGGTGCACAGCAAATGGAGTAGAGGCAATGGTCATAAGCTGCAAGAAAAGAACTCTGAACATAAAGGAAACGTTTTTGGAGAAAGAATGTCTTGGCACTGGAACGTGCTTTCCAGAGATTGTGAAATGTCCATCCCTGGGGACTTTTAAAACTTGACAGTTCAATCTCCTGTACAACCTGATCTAACTTATGTTAGTCCTGCTTGAAGCAGGGGGTTTAGACTGGACACCTCCAAAGTTTCCTTTTAACCTAAAGCATAATAATAAAAAAAAGTGAAAGGCTTTCATAGTTGTATAATTGACACACTTGTAACACTCTTTGTACTCTCCAAAAGCCAGGATTAGGTTGTCCGATGGTCCTTTGTGTGAGTTGCCAAGTGGAAACGTGTTGTTTAATAACAATTAGAGCTATTGTACCTCAGTAAGGTGCTGAAGAAGGATGATGATGGGGGGTGGTGATGACATGAAATGCAGGTCATGTAGTAATTGGCTGGATCAAATATATTATAAACCTTCAGGGCTGATTGAATATGTTCTTTTTAAGAGCTTGGTGTTCTCAACAGTTCCTCTAGCATTTATAAAGTTCTAGTTTCATTCTTGCTTTGTGAGCTTAGAAGCTGGTACCAGTAGGTAGTTACACAGGGATGCTTATGGCAAAGTATGGCTTGTTTATCATTTGCAATTAGCTATATGCCTGGTGGGAACGGACCCTGTGGACAGAGCAGGCAGTCCTTGTGCTCTAATTAAAAACAAATTGTCAGCTCAGTCTATGTAGCCCTTGATTTCACTATCTAAGTGAGAAATGTTTGGTGGTAGGGTTGGGGCAGAGTGGAGAAGATGATGGTGATTTCTGTTCTAAATTCTTTTCTAGTTGGATACTTTGGAATATATACATGAAAATGAGTATGTTCATGGTGACATTAAAGCAGCAAATCTACTTTTGGGCTACACCAATCCACACGAGGTAAGCACGTTTACTTATCTACACTGTTACTCTAATTTGCTTATAACTGTTTAATAGTTTTAAGTTATGTATATTCTGCATTAACAGTTGACATATTAAAAGAAGTTCATGAACGAACATTTACATTCTCTCACAACAGATCTGAGTGTGGCTCTATGGAGCTTAACATTTGAGAAAGAAGCAGGACAAAAGTCTGCTTTGTTCTCTTTTTGCTCTGATGACTGGGATAGTGGTATGGACAGGTAAGCTAATCAAGAGAGCAAGTTAGAGGACCTAATTGCTGTTCTAGGTTATGCCAGTTTAAGTACATTAGTAGAGTTTAAGGATGTGGCCCGTCGTATTTTCATTCTTGGGAAGTTCCAGCTTTCTGATACGGTTATGAATTGTGTTTCCATGCTGCCAACTCTTATGTCCTGCTTGTTGTAGTGGAGATAGCAGGTGAGTAGGATTAAGGTTGCTACTTGCTAACGCTTTAGAGCCTGAATCATAGAATCATAGAAAGTTTTGGGTCGGAAGGGACCCCTAGAGGTCATCTAGTCCAACCCCCCTGCAGCGAGCAGGGACACCACTAACTAGATCAGGTTGATCAGAGCCCTGTCCAACCTGGTCTTGAATGTTTCCAGGGATGGGGCCTCCACTACCTCTCTGGGCAACCCGTTCCAGTGTTTCACAACCCTCATTGTAAAGAATTTCTTCCTTATATCTAGCCTAAACATACCCTGTTTTA
>Ga0065711_1008167_pt1 | contig 19233 bp, 13 predicted proteins | sample Hoacrofraction12_FD_59098 | JGI IMG/M metagenome (GOLD analysis project Ga0065711, IMG submission 59098) | Hoatzin crop microbial communities from Cojedes, Venezuela - Epithelial fraction 12 v2 (version 2) | ecosystem: Host-associated > Birds > Digestive system > Esophagus > Crop | place...
CTTAAAAAAAAAAAAAAAAAAAAAATTTGCAGATTGTTTCTGTATTTGAAACACGTTACAGAATCAGAACTTGCTGCATTATACAGAAGCCTTTTACTTACATCATTTGTTTGGTTTTTTGCAACTCTGCAATCCTCAAATCTTTTTGCCACTAACCCAATATAGCTTGTTTCTTGCTGTACCTGAAAATCTGTTGGACTTGTGACCTCACTTCTAAATGTCATAACCCTGTTTGCAGTTGCAACCTCTATTTCAGGAACTGCTGTCCTAAGAAAAATAAAGTCTCTTGAAGTTACTAAGACCTGACCAAAATTACAATATAGCTAGTCAAGTTTTATCTAGTGGTTTCTCAATATTGTTTGAACACTACTACTTCAATTAATAGCCGGTATATGAACTCAGTACACCTTTTTAATATTACACACACCAGCTCGTACAGGTGAAACTGAAATGTCAAGAAGGTTATGTCAATATTAATTTCATAAAGATGAAATCTAAACACACAGAATAAGAGCAAATTACCTCATAACTTGAAGAGTGAACTACAGCTCTGTACCAGGTTATATTATTCCTACTTTATTTGTTGATTTATAAAATGTATTTACCTAGAAAACTATTATTTACAAGCATTATATTTGCCAGATAGTTCACATAAAAATAAATGTTCTGTCATGAAGATCAGTGCCATTATCTCTTCAGATTTTTATGCTACAGTGGAGGTAAAACACAAAAAGCCTGACTTTACGAAACAGAATTTACGATCTGGTGAAGCTACACAAACCTAACTTCTCTTTTATTGCTAATGACAGACTAATACCCTGGCGACAACTGATACAAGACAGATGATGTGCTGTTAAATGCAAGCAGTTCCTGTGCTGCACCCCACAGGGCTTTAAGGGACCTTTGTTTTTTCTAGTCATGCACAGCTCTCAGCGGAGGGAATGTGTGGCTGTAGCGCCAGAAGCAGCAAGTCCAGTGCCCCACTTGCAGGGAGCCGGAGCACTGGGATACCTGGCACAGAAACACACACAGAACCACACGGGTACCCATCAGAGTCACCACCGAGGCTGAGCTAACCCTGCTGGTCCCACAAACCACACAGCCCTGCAATTCCAGGTCCATCACATGGCACTCTGCTAATCCAGTGTCCCTTTCACATGCGGCCAACCTTGCTTCTAAGAGACTAGTGCTGGACACAGTATGTTTACACGATGCTGTGCTGAAACTGTAATTCCCATCATCTCCTCCTCTGTACCTTGCAGAGAGCCATCTTTCACAGATGTGCATCACATATGCTAGGGCTTCTGTGGAGAGTGGATGACCTCCAGCTGTTCTTCAACTGCAATTTAAAAGCCTATGTTCTCCCAGTCTGAAGATACCACATTTTTATGACTTCTAACCTCTTCCCCTTTTGCAGTTTGGTAGCACTTCAAGACACCAGGAAATCTCTTACAAGCTACATCACATGCCAAAGATAAGAGATCATCTTCTACTTATGAGAAGCACGTTCATTTTCTGCTGCCAAAATATGAAGCTAAAGTATGACCTTTATACATAATACGTATCATCAGTAGTGTTGTTGAGAGAAAGAAGTTCTAGATGCATTATAACTCAAAACAAGTTAAAACGACAAGCTTTGGAAAACTTGCCTAGTATAAAACAAAACAGCCCCAAATCAGCTATGCTGCATCTTTGAATATTAAACACTAAAATCAGAAGCTAGCATGTGCCAGAAATCTAGGTTCCTTACATGCTTCCCAGGGCACACTTCTCTGAAAATATAGGAAATAAAGCTCACTTCAAGAATATAGTGCTGTCAAAGCTGGCATGGTGCACCAGAGCTTCAAGTGTTACTCAGGTGGGGAAAAAAGTCAATAAAAAGTGCATAGGAAAGCCATGCATTTTGTTCATTGGGCACAAAGGTAGAAATTGGTTATCTGGAGAATAATGCTTTGAGACACCCTTACTGATACTCTGAGTGTAGATAAATAGATCTGCTGCAGCACTGGGCTCAGTACTCAGCACTATAAAGAGAACAGAAAACCCCAAAACTTGGAATCAACTGGGAACAGTTTTGCTAGAAATGAAGGAGAAAACAGCTAAAAGGAGGAGGTGGAGATTTAGAATTGATCCCCACCAGTACAGAAGAGCTGGTTGAGAGAATGATGACAGAAGTTTAGATAACAAATGAGAAACTTCATCAGTCCTTTAGAAGGAAATAGGGAGAATTTAACATACTAGAAACTACTTCAAGGAATATAGATTTTAATAAACTCAAAAAACTGCTATGCAAGGTCTCATGGAAAGCTGTACAGAGAGAAGAGTTAAAGATACCCTTAGAGGATTTTAACACAGAGGAAGAAGACGAGGTAGAAAAAGTTACAAAATCACCTTCAAAAAAAGAATGATGATCAAAGTGGGACACTATATTAAAAGTGAACATGAGAACAGAATGGTAACTTAGGAATGCAAAGCTGGAGACAAAACAAGATACAGCTACCAAGGAGAATTAAGAATAGACTACAAGCATCCTATACCTACGTGAGAAGAGCATTAGCCCTCTACCTTGTGTTTAGTGCTTTTGTGCCCCAGTCTTCTTCAAGAAACCTATTCACCTGATTGCAGTTGTACACCACCAGTAAAAAGGAACAAAAATATCATCTTAAAAAGTAAAAAACAGCATAGAGGACCGATATTCTTTTTAAATTAATACTTTGGTCAAATACAATTTGGCCTACAATAGAAGAAACAAGGCTGAAGGAAGAGCATTATGACTCCACGCACAAAAGGATACTGCAGACAGGAAGAGAAGAATTTGTTTTTCATATTTACTGTACGCAAAAAATAACAGATCTAAAAGATAACAGGGAGACTTCGGCTAGACAGTAAGAATGGAAATCCAGTGATCCAAGCCCGTGACATCACAGCAAATGCTGCCTAGCAAAGCTGCGGATCCTCCAGCGTTTGCAGCGCAGCCCCAGAGGTTTGGCAGCACTTGCCCAGCGCTACAGACAGGCTGCTCCTGCACTCTCTCACGACAGCTCGGGCATTATTCACATCCTTCCTCAACTTTCTGCAACTCGTGCTCTAGCGTGCGCAATCCAAGTTTACAGCAATCATTACTTTTCACAGTAAGATTATTTTATGCAAATTATATTTATATTGTTTATATACACATATAACCTCATGTATATAAACAGTATTATACACACACATATATTAAACACACTCTTGTAATATTTCCCCAGAAGAGAAGGTGCGGGTTAAAGAACAAACACAAGGCCAAGAGACAAAGTTGCCAAGAGCAGTCACAAAAACGAAGCTTTAAGTGCCTGCATATAAGCAGAACCTGTACCAGTTCAAGTCATTCCAGCACCTAACAAGCTTCCACAGCGAGAAGGAAAAATTCATTTACTTCAACTAATAAGGATGCAGCAACATCTGTTTTCTAAGCTAACTATGAGCATTAAGCTCCCACAAGAAATTGTGCTGAAGAAGGTTAAAATAACCCACTCTGGTCATCTTTCAAGGACAGAGTAGACAGAAACACTATCTGTGCAGTAGTATTCTTTCACCCATGTTATCTACTCTGCTTATTCTGGTTATGGACAAAATGTCAAGATTTGCATCTTTTACTATGCTCTGCTTTGCTTTCATATTATCCCAACTACCTTTACCTGACATACCAGTTTCACCCTCAAGAAGAAAAAAAAAAAAAGGATTTATTCCAAATTCACTTAGTACTGCTTCCTACACATTTTGTCAGGTGACAGGTTTATCTTTGGGATTCACAAAGCCAGCCAGCCACTTGACAAACAAGTACATAGTCTCTCTGCCCATAAAATAGGATTATATGTAATTGCTGAACAATAAACAATAGAAGAATAACGTCTGGATATAGATTCTTTTTCTAGAAACAGGTTTCTGCAGTACCTGTCATCCTTTTTAACTTCACTATGAAGACTAGTGTCCAATTAATCTCTCTATGTTGTTTCAAAATGTGCTTCATAAAGACATAATGAACCATAACATCCCGTGCTTATATTGAATAAAACTCAGTATTAGAAATTAATCTCCACTACAAGAGTCCAAATTCAAAAGGTACAGGAAAACAGTACCAAGACTGTTGAACTGACCTTTGCAACAGCCTTAGAGAAAATACAGTTGAGGTATTTTTTTCATTTTTATACTCTCGCAAATGACAATCGTTCACATTGACAAAAACGTAATCTGCTAAGAACCTCTACAAGGTGTGATTCTACAGGAAGATTTTTGCTAAACGCAATGCAAGCACACCTCACTTCTATCAAAGTATGCTTCTACAGGAACTCTTTGCATTTCCTTTTAAAATTGACTTATTGTATACTCTCTTATAGCTGTAAATGGACAATCACATAGAGCAGAAGTACTAGTTCTGGAGTTCTGAAGGACATGAGGGGCCAAAACAACCTCATCACTTGGCCAAGAACAAGTAATGCTTCGTTCTGTAGATTTTACAAGTGGAGTACAGAATGCATATGCAATCCACACCTTTTTATGCATTTGAATATACTTAATGCTACACTTTCGTGAAAACTGGAACGCATCTGGTAAAAATGTGTTACTGTTGCTTAGCAGTTGAAAATAATATAAAACTATGCTAGCTATTCTAACAGATTAAAGAGAAGCCATAACTAAACAGTCATAAACCTCCTCAGTCCAAAAACCAGTAGCTACACTGAAATAATTCAGTACTAAAAAAGGCGCTCAAATGCAGAGCTAGTTTAAAAACCCCCTCAGATTTTCTGCTCGGTGCGCTCATATGTATCACTACTAAAATCCAAAATGCAAATCAGTCCATTTTGTTGATGGTAGCCAATAATCAAATATGTGTAAGTTCCCCAAGACTCTCACAGACTCTTCCCTAAAGCACGCCAGAAAAATGCTTTTGCAGTATTTTATTTTGCTAACTTTTTTATTAACTCTGAGGCTTGACCATTCCATTTCACCCTCCTATGGATTACTCTAGCTTGGGGTTAAATCATAAGAAGTGTACATACCGGAGGCAGCTAACTTCAGTCAGAGCAAAATTCAGCAGTTTAACCATTGGTGTGAACCCTGTGCCTGCTGCCAATAAAAAGAGATCTTCTGAAGTTTGAACCTGTGACTTCTTGAAGTTACCTTCAGGATTGCTGACAGAAATATAGTCGCCTTTATAAAAAAAACAATAGAATGGTAAAGATTACCAAGACAAAAACAAGGTAATTAGTATTATGATTTTTTAAAGACCCTTTCATATTGCCTTCATCTTTGTATTTTCCTTTCAGAAAGGTACTATACATTTCACACAAGGATCATTCTTGTTAAAAAGAACAGATGTTCAATTAAAATGTTTTCTCTTGATGGATTTTACACTATATAAGTATACAAATATTTGCAAAGTCAGTGTTAAAAAACCTACCTCCATATTTGAAACAGAAAAGGTAGTGCATATTAAGTCTAATAAAACAGACCTAGCTTTCTTCATTCAAAAGCACAAGAAGTTGTTTTAAGAGTATATACAATCAAAGTGATCAACTATAATGTGTGACACACTTGACGTACTTGAACAATTAAACGTGAGCACATTCAGAAGATCAGTTAGGAGATCTTTACGTAATGGACAACTCCCAGTTACAGTGAGGATAAGCCGGAACATTTGGGGCATGGAGAATAAGGTTTAAATATGTCCCAAAGTATAAGCAGGTAAACAATAGGAACATCACAATACCCAGGCAGTGAATCTGAGAAGATAAAGCAATCGCTGCACAACCAAATACAAAAAAACCCAACTCATACTTACCGATTTGCAGGTGGTCAAGTGCCTGTGTGAACAGTCCACAGGAATAAATTTTAATCATTAAATATATATGTGCACCACCACGGTGAGATGGTTCTTTGAAATCCAGTGGCAAAAAAGGCAATACAGGTGTGTACGGTTTTACTACCTCTGTCCCTAGACAGAAGACAAAAAGTTAGCAGAAACAGTATGAGAAGTACTCTCATCTAGCAGATCTACTGCAAATAAATACCAAAATAAACAAAAAGTAAACAGGTTATTATCTGCATATCCCATAAAAATAACACCATCACATGCTTTTACAAAGTATGTTACTTTCCACTGCACCAGTTCTTACTACAGTAGCCTTCCACTTCCAATTAAAATCTCCAGGACACTGTACAGTATGTTACTTCTATACTATTTAGCAATTCAAAACACTGGAAGAAAAGCTCCAGAGTCATCCCCAAAGAACATGAAAATCTAAACATTTGCATTTAATTTCAAGTACCACAACTTGATTTTTTTAGTACTGCACAATTATATTTTCTTCCACTATCATTTCAAAAAGCTATTGTATAGTGATAGAAAGAAAGATGGTAAGAGTTGGACATTAGCAAAGACTTGGGTAGGGAGGAGGAAAAGGACAAAACAGTTCGCAGCTAAAGGTTATTTAAAAATTCTTCTGAGAAATCTCTCTACCATGCATAGCACAATGCCAGTACAGTGACCAGCAAAACCATTAATATGCACATTTTAAAAAGCACCCCTAAAAAAAGAAAGCAAAACTGCAACATCACCTTCTGCATGCCAAAAAAGCTGCAAACTAAAAGGAACTGACTAATCATACATAACACATACACAATAAGCTTCCACCCCCCTTTCAAAGATGAAAAGCAGTACTTCTGTAGAGAGAATGTTTTAAAAGAAGAGTTGAAAGAAAAGCCAAGAAGGTCAGCAGTAAATGCCAGCCTCCTCAACAGTTAGCTTTCCAGCAGTATTAATCCAGTTAGCTCATTATTAAGCACTGACTGTGGTCCTGGAAGCAGAGACTAACTACAACGAGGGAATCAGTGGCCACGGACTTGGCATTCTCCCAAGACTATGAAAAGGGATTTATCTTAAAATATCCATGGCTGCGTTCCCCATTTTTCTTACCTTCAATGATTTGTTTGAGGTAAATGTGTTGTCCGGTGGGAACACAGAGATGTGTAGTCTTAGGCAACATTAAGCACAAGAGCTTGGTGTCATGGGTAACTTCCGTCTTAGAAACCAACTTGCATTTTCTGTAGAAGAGTCCTAAAACCATGGTTTTACTTGTTACTTAAATCTCAATTTCTCTTTCTGTTCTTATGCATCTTTTAATAAGCAACAGAGAAAGGTATGCATTTCACTATATACAGTTATAAAAAAGACTATAAACAGATGCTTCTTGTACCATTACTTAGAAGTGTTTTTCTAATTTTGGGCTAAGGACTTATTTATAGCCCTACATTAGGCTTATAACTGACTGAATCTGTAAGTTATCAGCCTTGACTGGGAAGAAGCAGAAAACCACCAAATACTAGCAGAAAGCAGAACCCCCTGTACTATATCGCACCTGCACTAAATTTACCATATGACTACAGCATGCATACATACACACAGACTAAAACTAGCTTCATTAATGCAAATGAAATATAAGCTAGGCACAGCACTGTCATCTTCAGTAACAGACTATCTAAATCCACACAGCATCCCAGATATTTACTGGGCTGCCCATCCTGCACTGTTGCAGTTTCACTGCCATTAGCACAACAACAATTTCTGACACAGCTTTGCACAATTTTTCAGGTACACAATACCAATATTCAAATGCTTACACACAACAAGATGAAACGAACATCTGTGCCTACATAGGCAATGCACACTTCAACATTATCAATAATTATTTTAGGCATGAATTGGTGCCTTCTGGTTAACTAGAAATTATGAACTCCAGTTCTATGTTCACATGCTTACTTAAATCAACTACATGGTTGTATGTACAGCACAAATTCTTGTTGATACAGCTGTTCTGGAGGAGCGGACGTGTTTCAAATACAGTGCTTTTCAACTTGTGCATCAACTAAATGCTGGACAAAAGATAACTGGAAAAAAAAGAAAGCATTAAAAAAAAAAAAAATCACTGTGCAAGGTCTGCACTTCCAGCAAAATTTTTCAAGACACTGAGAAAGAAATCATGGAAAGAACACTGCTAATCAGAGTAACTATAAAAAAAACCAGTGTACATTCCTATTAGTGAAGAGCATTAAGATAAGATAGTGGGGAGAACGCGAAGGAACACCCCAGAATATTTAGCTTTGTTCAGGGACAAAGGGGAAAAACTGTAACAGTTTCACCAATACCTTATGGAAATTTTATGTATTTTCCCTATACCTGCAACGGGCTCAGAGCAAGATAAGCCATTTACTCTGTGTTTGCTACGACAGAGGCAATAACCCGTCATTTATACTGGAAATAATCTCTGACAAAGCACTCGGCGTAAGGCTGGCCACATCTGCACCCGTTTTAACTAAGCAGCCACCCTGAGCTGTGTGATCTGCATCACTGCATCATGTCACAGTCTATGAGAGGACTTGAAGACACAACAGATTAGAGGGCTATGCCCTGCTGATCACAGGCAGAGACCACGGAACACAAGTAGGGGTGAAGCAGCAAGAAGGGAGTACTTCAAAGCACAAAGGGCATGGATGCAAAACCAACCACTTAGCAGCTTTCATTCTGGAAAGAAACATGCCTACAAAGGCTAATTTAGCAACAAATGCCAAATATAGGAAGGTATCCATCAACTCTCAACTATAATGTTCTATTAACCGACACAGGCCTGTTGCCATTGCCACAGCAGGTTAGTATTTGACTACTTGGGAACAAGTGTCCCAGCTTTCCTAAAATACCAATGGGAATAACAATTGCTGTACATAAGGCAAGTGACAGCATATTGTAGAAATCTAGATTACAAAACCAGGGGTGTAAATTGAAGATGACCAGAAGCCATTTTTCCTTTTCTACCTCTAGAAGAGCCTTTTCCAGCTAAGCCTTTGTTTCAGCACTAGAGTATTTCAGCTCTAACCTGAAATATCAGCGTGAAGATAGTACCACACTGCCTAAAAAGGTCTATAACTCAAAGGAAGTTTCATGGGCTATAAGATATTGGAAGCTCAGGTCAGCATGAGCAGCACTATCTAAACTTCGTAATTCCAAAACAAGCCCCCAAAAGAAAAAAAAAAAGGCAGAAAGGAGAAGCCTCTTCCCTGCAATAATCCCACCATGTCATTTACCATTTTCAATGTAAAATTTGTAACAAGTCCCAGTGAATATTTTCACATAAAGTCTCAAAATTTGACAAGTTCATAAATAAGAATACTTGAGCATGACACCCTTCTAACAACACTTTCGGCATAGAAGAAATTTTAGTCAAGCAACATGTCTTCTCCTCTCTTTTTCTCATGTTATTGAAAAATGCTCAAGTCACTAGCATAAGTAGCGGAGCTACTGATGAAACACTGGATGAGATGCAAAGCGGACAAGCCACAACTCAGGAAATTCCAAGTAGGCATCACCATGAGGATGGTCTGCTCAGACACGGAGGAAGGCTGCCCAGAGAGAGTCTCTGTCCTTGGAGATATTCAAACCTTGACCGGACAGCTTTGAGCAGGAGGTTAGACAAGAGGACTTCCAGAGGTCCCTTTCAATTAAGTTAACCTATAATTCTAATATTTCTTTAGGTCTTAACAGTTAGAAGTAGAAGCACCTTGATCTTTCGTATTTTGCCGCTGCACCAGCAGATGCTTCTTTGTGACTTTAACCACATGCTGACTCTCTCTTGAGCAGGAATGGGCTACCAGAAAATCTGTAATAAGCGTGTATCACTTGTACATGGCCTAAATCCTGAAGTCAGCCAAAATTCTTTCTCCAGTCAACGCAACATCTCTTCTTAAGCAATTCTTGCTTGACAAAGGGCTTATGTAAGTTTCAAATAAAGTCTTCATCAAATGCAACACAAAACGTAGAAGACATTCTAGGCATTGCTGCAGCTCAAGTGACCACTGTCATTGCTTCCTTGCTCTCAGCTCCAACAGCACCACTAAAAGGAAGCCCAAGTCAGCAAGGCCGGCTGAACTGTATTTTTAACTAGGGCTACAGTTGATGAACAGACACCAATTGCTGGACTTAAAAAAAAAAAGCTTGAGAGGGTCTCAGTAAGCTAGCCTGTCACCAATCTCAGGACTAGCCAACACTGTATTCTTGCTTGTACTACAAGAGCAGGTAGCTGGCGTGACTGGCCCTTTTTCTTGCCTTTGAGCGAGAGCAGTGAGATGTGACAACTTGGCACTTTTCTTGTCTTTGCACAACAGCAGCGAGTTGGGCCCCACCAGGCACTCCCTGACCACACCTGGAACTCCTGCTGCCGGGATCGCACCCGCCTGGTAAATGTCAGAACTGTACAGTCTGGGAAGTACGGGAATTGCACGGTTACTGCCAAGATACCAGAAATATCTAATACAGATTGTGGCCAGGATGGAGATTTACTGATGCATAAAGCCAGTCATCTTGAGACCCTGTGAACAGTGGTCCCAAGTGAGGCTCTCTGAGCTCTCCTGGACTGCAGTGGGCTGGGCTCAGCATCTCCCTCTGCGTGGGACAACTCTCAGAGCACTTCGAATCTCAAGTTTGAGGTTACCCGGGCTGAGCTATAGGGATCCCTCACTCCTTTGGGCTCGACCTTTCGCCCACTGAGAAAGTCATTTGATTTGAAGTGAGTATTTCACTGAGCTCGAAGGGAATTTTTATCTATGCATATTGTCTGTCTATCTGTGTGAGAATCAATTCAAAGCAAAATATCTTATTACTGTGACTGTAATTAATCTTTTTAATCACTCTGTAAATGTTAAATTAACCAGTGATTAATTGCTGCTAAATTTCTGTGATTTCCTCTCCCTCTCTCACTGTGAACACACCTTGAATTGCTTGAATTCACTTAGACAGGAACCATTGTGGTCTGAGGCTAAGTCTGGATCCAGCCGCACCCGGGCTCCTCTCTGAGAAGGATTTTAGAAAGCAAGGGGGTCCATTCCGAACCTCGTGACTCAGCGGGAGGTCGCCCTTACCCCTTACATCTTTCTTCAATCTCTGTATAAACCATTCTACCTCAAACCTACCTCAATTTTGTATTCCATTCGTTTGACAAGTAACAGATTGAACCTTGCCAATGAACTTCTTAAAACCACATTTTATAAATTTTTAGTAAATTTTTTCTTGCAAATACCTTTGATGGTGATTCTTTAAGCGACCTAGCCACTCATTTGCGACAATTTGGTGTAGCTGGCAGATAGTACCACTGATTACTTACAACAAAATGGAACAAATCCACTTCCCAAATTCTCAAATGAATGGGCTTGTGACAACTGGCATGACTGGGAAGCTGTGGAAAAGTAGCTACGGGTGGCTAGGACTCAAAAAAAGATGGAAATGGAAAAGGAATTACTTGCAAAATGCTAGGCACCTGCTTAGAAGCTGCATGCCAAGATAAGAAGGAAAGAGATAACAGGGAACAATACCTAAAGGCACAGATAGAAAGCAGGAAGGCAGCTGAGTTACTACTATCCCTACGAATTGAACAGCTGCAAGAACAGGTACAACAAAAAAGGAAGGAAAACCAGAACTTGGTAGAAAGGGTTGAAATGATGCTTATGTGGGCTCCCAGTCCTCCTGAGATTGTACAGATTAGGAAATTAATTGTATACCCTGAAGAATGGGACGGAAACATATGGGGTGACCCCGATAATAGCAAACCAAAAGAAAATTATTGTCCTTTCCAAATCCTCCTCTATATGAAGCCAGACCCATTATAAAACCTGGCCCCGAACCCCGAAGCAATCCCCACTTGATAACAAGTAGGTGGGCACACTGTGCTGGCAGAATAGATCTATCGGAGAGAGGAAAGCCTCTGTCAATACCCATTAGATCCTTGAGCGAGCTCTCCACAGGTATTACACAAGCTGCCTATATCCAGGCCATGCATGACCACAGCCCTCTTAATGTTCCCATATCAGCAACTGTGGACCATGACATGCTAAAGCTGTTAATCAAGGGAGCCCCTCCTGTACTCAAACATTACCTCATTGCAAAACAAGATGATATTAGGAGAGACACAGATTTCAATGCCCTGTTGGCCATAAGGGACATTGCTGTTGACCAGGAAGCAGCCCTAGTGCGCAGAAATCTCCCCACCTGGGCAATACTGACACATGACATCATAAATCATGGGTGAGAAATGGGATGGGGTGATCTATCTAATGAAACCAAAATTACAGGTCGTAACATCAGACAAATTAAACAATCACCCAAAAATAGTACCCAGGAACCACAACCCATTGATCGGCAACCCAGGGCTCAGAGGTGGCGAGAACTACATAATCAAGTACTAACACCAGTCATTCCAAGAGCTGCAATTCAGAGAAAACCTGCCAGCACTACGAAGGGTCTAATTCATTCATTTCAGAAACACAGTCCGAGAGAAAACATTCCAGACATTCCAAACACTCAGATACCATCACCAGCTCCCAGAGGAGGCGATAACCCTTTCCTTCCCCAAAATTCGAGATAATAAAATGCATAGTGCCTGGATGACAGTTGGGTCTGCCTGTCCAGCAAGCAGAATCCTATCAATGGATAAATAATAATGGCCCATATACTTTAATCCCAGTTGGTCCTCGTCAACAATTAATAAAATTCCTTATAGATACGAGAGGACAAATTTCAACAGGATGCCGAGAAGCCGGGCATATTACCCAGACAGCAAAGAGTTAAAATTATGGAGTGAATGGAGGAAGTGTTGTTTGCCAAACTGCAAAAGATAATTTATGGCTCCCTGGGGAGCAGTGCATGCTGTCTACTCACTTTGTGGTAAATGATCACAGTGAAAATACTTGAGGTTTCGATGTTTTGAATGGCCAAACCTTGTGCCTGCTGGACAGCAGCGTGTGGTCTTTTGGCTCAAATAGCGATCCTGACCCTGACAGATATCGTGAGGCTACAGCGCATGCACTCCACGCAGCCCCTGCACTCCCTGATTCACAGATCACTAATGTACCACAATACCCAATTTCTGTGGCAGCATGAAATGGAATTTCTGAAGCACAGCTGTTTTGGAAAAATGACAAATCATCTCCAGAACCCACTCCCCATATAATTCACCAGTTTGGCCAGTCAGAAAACTTAGATGGCAATTAACAATTGATTACTGACGCTTAAACGTCAACACAGCCCCACTAACAGCTTCACTACCTAATATAGCAACTTTAACAGCCACACTACAAGCAGCCACACACCCATGGATGGCAGCGCTAGATGTAAAAGATACGTTCTTTTTGGTCACCTTACAGGAAAAAGATAAAGAGAAATTTGCTTTTAGGTGGGGAGGTGTACAATACACCTTTAACAGACTCCCACAGGGATATAAACATTCACCCATGATTGCTCATGCTGCACTTGCTGAACTTGAGGGAGTGAGACTGTCTAAAAGATGTGAATCTGTACCAATATATAGATGATATCCTAATCGAAGGGACCTCCCCTGAAAAGGTGGGTGAAGCGGCAACAGCAGTGTGGTAAGCACTACACAAAGCAGAAACTGAAATTCCATCTGAAAAATGTCAGGGATCAAGCAGAGAAGTAAAATTCTTCGGTACTTGGTGGATTGCAGGTAACGCAGCAATTCCACCGGACACCCTAAATAAAACAAAACAGTTGCAAATGCCCCAATCTAGGAGAGTTACAACAGCTTGTAGGTAACTTTAGGATACTGAAGAAAACATGCACCTGGATTTTATATCATTGCTTGCCCACTGTACTCACTTATGCAAAAGGGAAAACCTTGCAAATGAAAATCAGAACACGAAGAGGCAGTCAAAACTCTAATACAGGAATTAAAAACATATCAGTGACTAGGGCCAGTACACCCCCACGACCCTATTACAACAGAATGGGGTTTTGCAGAACATGGTACTTACTGTAATCTATTCCAAACTGGCCCTGAAGAGACCTTTACTATTCAGCTTGACTACATTTAAAGAGACAGAACAGAGATACTCCAAGTGGGAAAAGGGACTTTTGTCTTCAGTCTGAACAGTGAAACAAGTTGAGAAAATACACCAGGAACAGCCTGTGCAAACTAGAGTTCCATTTAATTTACTAGAAGCAATCCTAAAAGGGACTGCTCCCCTAGAAGCAGTTGCACAAAAACCTAGAGTCAGAAAGTGGTATGCCCACTTGACAGGAATTGCAGAGGAAATGAAATTAACTGAAGGACATACCAAAATTTCCAAATTACAGATGCCTATAAATACAGACCCATTAGCATTACAACAACCTTCCAAACCCTCACCAATTTTAGATGCATCCCCCCCTCACCAAGGAAACACCTACAGAAAACCTTTGGTTCACCGATGCCTCAGCAAAAAGGATAAATGGTAAATGGCAATACAATGCTGCTGCAGCAGAAATTACCACCGGCAAACAAGTATTAGAAGAGGGGAAGGCGGTGCACAAGTAGCAGAATGAAGGGCAGTTGTCCTAGCAGCACAAAACAGAGCAAAAGTTATCTATATAGGCTCCTATGTCATATGGGCAGGTGCCACCCAATGGCTCTGTCAATGCAAAGCCCTAAATTGGGAAGTAAATAGATGTCCAGTTTGGAGCACTCAAGACTGGCAATTGTTATTAAATATAGCCAGGAAAACTCCATTCAAGGTGTGATGGGTGAAAGCTCATGCCAAGGACAATAAGCCAGCCACAAACTAGAACCAAAAGGTAGATGAATTGACAAAGATCAGGAAAATAAAAACAGCGAACTCCTTAAATTTTGGTGGTATAGTTGGGAGAATGGCTACATCAAAAATTAGGTCACACAGGCACTTTATTTTGCTGCACAGAGGAAGGGTTGACTCCTAGACAGAAAAACTCGTAAAGTTATGGTCACAGAATGTCCTCAATGTAGATTAAAATTACAGACAAATCACCCTGCTAAAGCACCACTCCTACATATCAATCAAGGAAAACTTTTGTGGTCTAAATGGCAAATTGATTATATCGGGCCATTCGAATCCTCTGTGGGTATCAACACATCCTCACAGAAGTGGAAGTAGCCTCTGGCTTGCTTACGGCGACTGTGTCAAACAGCCGATGGACAAAATACAGTAAGAGGGCTATCATCTTGGTTCTCAAGTCTGCCTACTCCTGATACCATCTAAAGTGATAATGGCTCACACTTCTCATGCAAGTAGGTACAAAAATGGACAAAACAAGAGGAAAATCAATGGGTATTCCACACCCCATATTACTGCCAGTGAAATGGGATGGTAGAAAGAACTAATGACTTATTGAAAGAGAGCCTTGAGCCACACAAGAGGCGCAGCGGGATACTTGGCTTTCCAAAGTACTTCACCAATTGAATAATTGGTATGGGCCCACTGGGAGCCCTGGGAGTCCATTCTTTGCAGCAGAAGCTGAGCCTGATGCTCCCCCTTCTGATAAAAGAAAATGTCCAACAACGTTGCAACAAGGACAACCCATTATGGTAAATTTACCACAAATTGGAAGTGCGCCTATGACACTGACTAAACCTTATGGCCCATTTGCTTAGGAAGTTAGTAATAGCAGTGGTGCAAAACACAGAATAAGTACTAGATTAATCTATCCTGCATCATAAAAGGGGTAACCTGTTCAGCCTTCCCCACTGAAACCTTTTATTCCTTTTCTTTTACAGGACAAAATAAATCTATATTGATGGCAACAACGATGATGGCAGCGTGCCCCCAACCCAACCTCACTTTTCCTCTTACTCGGGATCAGTATAATCTTTCCAGTTCAGACACAAAATTCTTGGACAGTTCAGACACAAGATGTTTGGGACACGAACTACTAAATTATACTGGAAGTGCTGGGATCCTACCAAAAGGTAAAGCAAACTTGAACTTTGCTACTTTGGTTATACATGGAAACGAGGCATATCTAAAGGATGACTGAAGATGGGAGACTGTACAACAAAAGAATTAGAATTTCTCACAACAATAACAACAACATTCATCAAATATTATCACTTCATGCAACACCGGGGAAGAAATAAAAACAGGGTGCTGGACAATCAATGAATCCACCCATGATAACCCCACCAAAATTAAAATATACTATATCAATTATTCTAAACCAAGAAACAAGAAATCTTGCTATAAGAATCCAGAACCAGATTGTTGGTACAATTTCACTTTTACACAACCTGTACTCACATTCTATCTCTGGGGTAATCATGGTGTAGAATTATTGTTTGATTTCATGATTATCAAGGTCAAAATGTGGAATTCATGTATGACGGGGTGGCCATGGGTTGATGCGTATGTACTTTTTAATGTTACCTACAGCTGATCTAAATTTATCTGCAGCAGCACTACCCAACAGTATCACCTTCCATAGACAAGAACGGATCATTAAAGATGAAAATCAACAAATTCCATCTTTAAAGCGAACCAAAGGAGACACCATTTTGATAGGATGCCAAATTGAAAAATCACACACTAAATGTATGACAGCAACTTTATGTATTGTTGTAAACTATGTCGAGGGAAAACACCACATACATACATACACACTTCTTACAAACACAAATGCTGGTATACTTTTACTAGTACCCATTCAGCACTCATAATGTGCCTTTGGACAGATCCCAGCTCTCGTTCCAGCCTAGGTCTTCTATTCAAGATTGATATTGAACAATTATATTCACCAACTCAGTCTCCTATCAAACTGTCTCCTCACTTTTATAACACTGGTCCCTATGCAATTAAAACCACAGGACAACAGTGAGTGTTACTGGACCCATCACAGTCTCTGAAATTAGTGGAACTGTCAATGCAGGTTAATATCTCTGCAATTAAACCTATCTGCTCACCATTCCTGAATACATCTTACACAGGATGGTTAGCATGGTTGCATGGATGAACCCTCACCTCTTCAAAACAATCAAGAAGAGATGTGACTGGTATCTCAGTAGCAGGACTAGGAACATTAAATAGCATAGATGCTGAGGTTTTAGTAAACAAAATAAGCTCAGCAACAAATAATTGATACGAGTTAGAACAGCCACTGCAATCTTCTCTATTTGCATTGGGAACTAATCAATGGCTCTTATCTGATCTATCACCCCAATGGGAGAGAATTAATGAAAAAAGCCACCAACCAATTGTGAATGCACTAGGTGCAGCCCAAATTAACGACTCTCCTGCTCTCAGCTATATTCAGGCTCAGCTGTGGGTACAATCTACTGTAGCAGCAATTATAAGAGCAGGTGAAGCGGGCACCTTACGCATTGAAATTTGGAAGGTAATCTGGGATAATGCAACCAAATTTGAAAGGGAATTTCAGCCTTGGTGGCACCTGGTTAATTTCAATCCACCAACAGTAAAGCCACAGCTTTTGTTTTGACAATATGCAGTGCTTTGGTATACACCACGTACCCAGTCATTGCGCTGGGACTAAATCACCATGGAACTGTACTCTGTCCGTTAGAACGCAGAGTACAGGCCCAACAAAAGGTGAATAAATGGCAAACTGTCAATGTTGATGCATGTGTTGTGCGGGAACAACAAGGATTTATTTGTGAAAGTAATACCATTAAGGCCCAAGACATTTGCCTTGACACTGAACAAAATATTTGTCATTTTGAAATACATCCCAATGAAACCCCTGAAACTGTACTAGTATATACAGGAAACTGATGTATTTGCACGCGAATCCTTTGTGATTCTACATCTATAGACATATCATCACTCAAATATCTGTATTTGTAATGTCACTGAAATTAAGAGATGTGTCTTTTAATTATTCAGCTCCTGTCACAACCTACCAATTGCTACAGTCCAACTATACATTGTATCAAGATCTATTGCCTACCCCTACTGGAATGAATCTCACATTGGTGAGAAAACTGTTGCAACATCATGACCTGAATCAATGGCTAAAATTCAGAGTTCAGATGGAGGGACAAAGAAACCCAATTACCACCCACCATGATACAGAAGAGATACACTGTATCCTGACAGAGTAAAGAAGGACCGAGAACACCACTGGTGGGACAGCTTATTCAGATGGTGTCCACCAGCAACTGGAACACTGAACTGGATGCTACACCCCATCATGATCCCATTGACTCTTGCCATACTGTCCTCTTTGTTAAACATTGTTCGATATGAAGATAGCTAGACAAGTGGCACTGTTACAAAAACCTCCTCGCATATATAACATTGCTTAATGACACAGTTAACAAAACCTTAATTATTAAGTAAACCAACCAAAAATTTCCCTTAAATTACAGCTGGAATATAGCATTAATCTGTTTAGAGGCACAGAGGCAAGGGGCAACCCCACCGCCACTCTGTGAGAGATGGACTGACTTTCAGTCACGGGGTGGACTGCGATGGTGCCTTCACCCCTTTCCTCTCCTGGACTGCTCTACAATTTCAGGAATTCCCATCAAGTCTTGGCCTTTGTGCAAAGACTTTGGCAGTTAAGCCCCCCTTGACCGTACCAGGAACTCTGGCATGGCCAAGGTGGGGAGCAGCACTGACTGTACCAGCAGCTCTGGTTGCCTGTCCAAGGTGCAGAACGAGAGTGGGAATAATCAGCCATCCCCTCACAGCCTTGGAACTTATCTTTTCTGGATCATAACTCAGATGGATCGATACCAGTGCTACTGGAATTTTGAGAATTTCAGTAATTACCGACCCAGATTGTGGCCAGGATAGAAATTTAGTGGTGTCTAGAGTCAATCATCTCGTGACCCTATAAACAGTGGTCCTAAGTGAGTCCCTTTGAGCTCTCCTGGACCACATCAGGCTGCGACCAACACCTCCCTCCGAGTGGGACGCCTCTCAGAGCTTGCAAACTCTCCAGTTTGCAAAGGTCAGAGGACAGTCACTGAAAACCGATGACTGGACCTGGGCTGAAACCCTTCACTCCTTGAGGCTCAACCCTTGCCCAGTGAGAAATGCCAAGACATTTGAAGTGAATAATTCACTGAACTTGAGGGGAGTTTTTAACAGGTATACCTTTAGGTGTTTATATATCTTTCTGCTTCTGTGGACTGATCTAAGTATCTGATAGCAAGTATAGTATAAATATTGCCCTCTTGAATCTATGGTTAGATCACTTGTGACTGAGATGAATTCTAGATTAGTCAATTATTTACTCCAGTCACAACAGTGACTTGATTATCAAACACCACTGAAAATCTTGTGATCCACCTTAAACTGTGCTACCAAAAATCTCGGAATCCACCTTAAACTGTGAATAAACCCTGTATAAATCATTCTAACTCGATTTTCCCCATGTATGTTCCACTC